>Ga0208391_1001289_pt1 | contig 12130 bp, 14 predicted proteins | sample Knorr_S23_td_Bot_FD_185612 | JGI IMG/M metagenome (GOLD analysis project Ga0208391, IMG submission 185612) | Marine microbial communities from Southern Atlantic Ocean transect - Knorr_S23_td_Bottom_ad_3770_LV_A (SPAdes) (version 2) | ecosystem: Environmental > Aquatic > Marine > Oceanic | place... | reverse complement strand
GATACTGACAAGTTCAATCGTACCGGGTGCTATGCCGCGGCACCGTAGGTACAGCGTCACCCGCATCGAGGCACTGCTGGCGGGGTGAAATAACAGCTGCAGTGGCTTTTGCACTGGGAAGACTACAGCGCTAGTCTCAGGTATCAGTATCGGTTTTAGCGGTCGATTGGTTAGATCACGTCTGCTCGTAGACCGGGACGATAAGCGCCCGTCCGACGGTTGTGCCGAACATGTTGAATCCGCAGATAGCAGCCGAGACCTCCTTATTGATCGGCAGGTTTTCAACGTTTAACGCATGAACGGCAAACATATAGCGGTGCGGACCATGGCCTGCTGGAGGTGCTGAGCCGAGGTAACCAAAAAGCCCTGCGTCGTTCTTCAACTGTTTTGCGCCGTCAGGCAGTCCACTGCCGTCCTGTGTGCCGGCACCGTTGGCCAGTTCCGTGACAGTCGCTGGGATGTCGTACACCACCCAGTGCCAGAAACCACTGCCTGTTGGCGCATCGGGATCGAAGCAGGTCACGGCATAACTCTGTGTATTGTCCGGTGCACCGGACCAGGAAAGATGAGGTGAGACATCTTCGCCGCCGGCGCCGAATATTCCGGACACATGGGAAATAGCCAGCATCTCCCCTTCTGTGACATCATGACTTGTGACCTGAAATGAGGTGACAGGCGGTAAAAATTCATAAGGACTGGGTGCTCGATCCATGGCGTTCTCCCGCTTGAGCGTGCAGTTTAATGGGACGGTTATGTTAATTTACCATGCAAAGTCACCGCGCTAGGGTTTGAGCTGAATTCATTCAGGCCAACGCGGTCGTCCAGGAGACATATGCGATAACATGTGGGGTTGTTGAGGCAGAATTGATCAGGCCGTCATGGTGGCAGCGTATCTCAGTGCGCGGGTCCATGGCGGTGGTTCTACGATGATCGAGGTGGAAGTGATCCAGTAATGTACACCTGATACCGACTGACGAAATCAAGCGAGGTCATAAGATGACAAACGAACACTTCGGATTTATTGGCCTGGGCAATATGGGCGGGCCTATGGCGCGTAATGTGTGCGAGAAAGGCCTTTCCCTGATTGTCCACGACATCGCAGGCACTGCCGAGCGGGCGCCCACCGGTGCAGAAATTGCGCAGTCCAATGATGAAGTGGCACGGCGAGCTGGGGTGATTGTACTGTCGCTGCCCTCTGTTGAGATCAATCGTGCCGTGGTCCAGGAGATTGCACAGGCTGGACAGGCGGGTTGTATTGTTGTGGATACCTGCACCATCGGGCCTGAAGCAGCTGCCGGAAACAGTCGGATTCTTGAAGCTGCCGGTATCGGGTATGTCGACGCCCCGGTCTCCGGGCTTAGATTCCGGGCCGAGGAGGGCACTCTGACCAGCATGGCGGCAGGTACCTCGGAAGCCGTGGCACGGGCCCGGCCACTGATTGAGGGTTATTCGCGGGTGCTCTACCATGTTGGACAGAATCCAGGCCAGGGTCAGTACATGAAGCTGGTCAATAACGCGCTGTGTATTTCGGCTTACGTGACGACGTCGGAGGCGCTGGTTTATGGTGAACGAGGCGGTCTCGATATGGACACAATGCTCCAGGTGCTTAATGACAGTTCAGGTCAGAATTTTTCGACCTCGCAGATATTTCCAAAATACGTTGCAACGGGTCGTTACGATGAGTCGGGTGCCGATGCACATATCGTGGAAAAGGATCTAGGCCTTTTCGTTGAGGGGACAAAGGCCATGCACAGCGCCAACGCCGTGATTACCAGTGCCTACGAAGTTATCAAGGCCTTTGCCCAGGACAATCCAACGCAGGATCAGATGCGTATCTACCCGTTTGTACGCGATAACCGTGATTTATCCGTGTCTGATTGATTGCACAGGGTTGATGCAGATTGAAGCGTCAGAACAGCTGGCGAACACAGTTTGATTAACGATCAGCACATCAGAACGTCTAAGCGAAACATTGACTGTTAATACAATTCAACTAATGAGGAGATAAAGATGTCTATCACAATAGCTAAGTTCCTGGATGTCGCGTCGGGTACGCAGGCTGGACAATTCACCATTGGCGATCGCGAAGAGGTTGCATCACTTGATGATCTTGATCCGATTTATAAACGTTTAATTGACGAGCCCGTCACAGCGATTGTTTCAGTGATGGGTCGCACAGGCCGTCCAAATCTCACGCCGGTATGGTTTGATTATTCCGGCAATACCATCTATCTCAACCTCGCGACACATCGCAAGAAAGTTGACTGGCTGCGTGAAAACCCCCAGGCGACGTTTCTACTGATGAATCCAGAGAACACCTATCACTGGATCAGCATCAAGGCGACAGCCGTACGAGAGGTATCCGAAGACGACCCAGAAGAAGGCCCACGAGTGACCGCCCAGCTGGACCACATCTGGACCAAATACACGGGTGTTGAACCACCCTATGGTTTACGTGATCCCAGCATGAACGAGCGCCGGGTCATGTTCGAGATGGAGGTCGACTCGGTTGCAACTTTCGGGCAACCGTGATTGACGCGGGTTCATACCTGCTTAAGTCACATTAGCGATCTAGTTTCCGGCACGGTAGTCAGGTGTTCTGCTGAGCCTATTCCGGTATTGTTTCTCCAGAGCCGCCAAAATCTTCCGGGAAGTCCTTGAACTTTGGTAGCCCGTCCTTGATCGGCATGATGGTGCTTTCGTAGTTCACGTGGATGGCCGGCTGGAAGTCGAAGTCCTCAATCACAGAGGCGTACACGTCGACCAAGCCAAAAGGGATGTGGTCCGTGAACACATGGCCACCGCATTTCGTGCACCAGGATCGGTTATGTCCTTCTGAATGGGCATAGCTTTGAATGTTGTCCTGGCCTTGGGTCACGGTCATCTTGTCACGTGGCCATAACGCCGCGCCGTTTACCGGGCTGGCCGACCAGGCACGACAGTCTTTACAGTGACAGACCACCATCGCTTGGGGATCACCTTCTACTTCGACTGACACCGCACCGCACATGCAACTGCCCTTATGGGTTGTCATTTGTTTCTCCTTTTTCTGAGTTAATAGAGATTGTGTGAAATTATTGCCGCAAGTTGCGTTTAGATTTTATATATTACAGGGTCTGTCTGGTGATGTTTAGAGGGCGATGTGATATCGGCCACAACAGTCAGTACCAGAAAGTTCTTGTAACGTCTAACGTTTCAACAATCAGACGCGCTTCGGTGAAGATTTCAAACCAGTGACCAAGTCAGATCTTCGGAATTACGTTCATGGCTACTCTGAACGCGAGAGCGAACGGCTTTATGACCAGGCCGGGTCAGTGCGGCATCTGATTCATCACGAACTTTGCTATCCACCAGGTTCGAAGGTGCTTGAAGCGGGCTGCGGGGTGGGCGCACAAACCGTGACGCTTGCACAAAACAACCCTGAGGCTCACTTTTATGCGGTTGACTGGGCGGGAAAATCACTCGAATTAGCGCGTGATGCTGTTGCCAGTCAGGGAATTACCAATGTGGAATTCTGTGAAGCTGATCTGTTTGATCTGCCGTTTGAAGCGGCCTACTTCGATCATCTTTTTGTCTGTCACTTGCTGGAACATCAGGTCGAACCGGCATCAGGACTGAAAGCGATTCGCAAACATCTCAAGCCTGGCGGAACGGTGACAGTGTTTGAAGGTGACCATGGCTCTTGTTATTTTTATCCGCCGAGTGAGGATGCCCTGATGGCCTGGAACTGCCTCATTGAAGTACAGCGTCGGCTGGGTGCCAACTCACTGATTGGTCGTGAGTTATTCCCACTGATAACAGACGCTGGGTTCGCCCAAGTGCGGGTTGAGCCCAAGATGGTGTATATCGATCAATCCCGTCCGGAGCTCATGGAGAGTTTTGTTCACAAGACGATCATTCCTATGGTCGAAGGCGTCAGGGATAACGCTCTGGAGATGGACTTGATCGATGCATCTACGTGGCACAATGGGATTAGCGATCTGCATAGGATCCGGCATTTAGAAACAGGAATATTCTGCTATACCTTTTTCAAAGGTAACGCAATCAGGTAATGGGAGTCTGTAAGGCAATTCAGGCCATTTGCTTTGTGTAACCTGACAGCCAACTCAGGAGACAGTCATGATTGAAGCCGATCAAGCCGTAGAAGAATTCCTTCGACAGACGCTCGTTGGCGTTATCAGTACCATTGATAAAAAAGGTCGTCCACGAGCAGCGCCCATATGGTTCCACTGGGAAAATGGAGCGGCCTATATGTTTACAGACCGCAGCTCGTTGAAGTGGAGAAATATCCAGCGTAACCCGTATGCGTCACTGTGTGTGGACTGGCGGGAGCCGCCTTACAGGTCGGTCATCCTCAACGGACTGGTTGAGGAAGTCGATAGGCCGCTGTACGAACTGGTGCTGATGATGGCGCTACGCTACTACGGCGATGAAGTGGGTGCCGAATTCGCCGAGGGATACAAAGACCAGTCGGCCAATGTTGCCGCCTTCCGGCTGGTACCAGCGCGGATTGCGAACTATCTTGAGACGTAATTGTGATTCTAAAGCCAGTCTGGAAGACGTGCGGAACCGTAACGTCATCAGAGCGGCCGCGTTGGCGGATTACGGACTCGCGGTTGATGCCTCAGTGACCTACACCGAGTTTCCGTTACGTAACCAGAGCGATACAATCTGGCAAACGGACATCAATCTATAGGATCTTCCCTCATGTTTGAGCGACTTATTGAATCGACGGTATTCTATTCTCGTTGGTTGCTTGCGCCGATGTTTGTCGGATTGGCGTTCGGGCTCGTATTGTTGCTGGTCAGTTTTATCAGTGAGTTTGTGCACTTTTTTTCTACCGACGGAATGTTTCATACCAAAGAAACCACCCTTTTTATCCTGGAACTGATTGATCTGACACTGATTGGAAGCCTTGTTGCGATGGTAGCGATCGCCGGTTATGAGAACTTTGTATCGAAAATCGATTTCAAAGATGATTTAGAGCGCCCCGAGTGGATGGGCAGAGTCGACTTTGCCCACTTGAAACTGAAAGTGATTTCGGCATTGGTGGCCATATCCAGCATCGAACTGCTCAAGGTGTTCCTGAATTCAGGTAGCTATGAAGAAGGTGAAATACTGTGGCGCGTCATCATCCATTCAGTGTTCGTCGCCAGTGGGTTTATTTTCGCGCTGACTGAAAAATTTATGCCGCATAAATAGCCTGAGCCTGAGGCACATTGCCGCCATCTATCATCGCACTTTGCGCATGAATTCAAATCATCCAGTACTGAACCTGATCGCGGAAATCACTTCAGCACTGTCTTCGCGTCAGGGTCCTCTTATCGTTGAGCAGACGCTCAGTTGCTTGGTCGAAATGGATCTGACCACTGAGTCTATGCTGCAGCCCGAACCATCTATGCCGGGCATATTTGTTGACGATCTGGATGTCGCAGTCAAGCATATCCCACCGCAATTGAATGCACTGGCTCGCGCCATTGATGCTTCAAAGCATCTTATTCAATGGAACCGGGATCTCGGTCAGTTTTATGAAAAAGGCGCCGATGTTGGAGACAGTTATAGAAATCGAAATATGAATTGCATATTGATTGGGTCGAAAAACGGATTCTTTCACAGCGATAAGCTGATTATGGGTCTATTTTTTCTGCAACCCTACACGTTTTATCGCGACCACGATCATGAAGCATCGGAGATGTACTTTAATCTGACAGGCCCGCATGGGTTTCGTTTTGATGTGAGCGGATGGTCGGATTACCCGGCCGACTCGATTGTCTGGAATACACCCTGGCTGCCGCATGCCACACGTGTCTACGATGTGCCTTTATTGACCGTTTTCGCCTGGGTGGAAAACGTGGATTGTCTCTGCCGAGTCGTTCACACAGGTGATTGGGTGCAATTGGAAAACGAACTGGTTACTGCTTCTGCCGGTTAGTTCATTTGCGCCGCGGGTATGACCTTGGTGCCCTGATCCGATACCGCTATCGGTCAAAACTGAAGGTCTCTATCGTTCGGGAATGGAGCCTGATTCTTTAAAAGATGTGTTGTTAATTACGTTCTAGGTCAAGCAGGGCACGCTTGTACTGTAAACCGCCGGCATATCCAGTCAGTTTCCCGTTGGCGCCGATCACTCGGTGGCAGGGAATGACGATTGCGATCGGATTGCGCGCATTGGAGCCGCCGACCGCACGAACCGCTTTGGGATTACCAATCGCGCGGGCGATATCTTGGTAGCTCCTGGTTTCGCCGTACGGTATCTGAAGCAATGCATCCCATACCTGTTGCTGGAAGGGTGTACCTTGTGGCGAAAGATTTAGCGAGAAAGTCTGACGTTTGCCGTCGAAATATTCATCTAGCTGTTTGATGCAATCTGAAAATCCCGTCTTGGTGAGGTGCCAGTCGGGCAGGGGCCATTCATCCGGCCGCTGTGTGGGCAGCGTCAATGAGTGCAGGTACCCGCCGTTACCGACGATAAGAATCGATCCCAGTGGCGAATTATGATAGCGATAGTCCATAACAGTAGATTGTATACGCTACTATTGCTTCGGATCTCCCGAGTTCAGGCGAATCGATCGCGCAGCGTCCCGGCAATGCATGAAAACTGGGTTCCGCTGTAATATGGGTTATTGACAATGATTTCTGAAACAAAGAAGTTACAACCTCGGACGACTGTTGGACAGGACCACTCGTCATGAGAAGTCAGGATATCCTAAATCAGCCCGCTCTGTTTTTAGCCCAGAATCAAAGAGAGCTGTATTTTGAGCAGGGCTATCTGATGTTTCCGGGATTGATTTCAACGAGTGAGCTCGAAGAATTTCGTGCCCTGGTCAGTAGGATCGTTGACAGTACGCATACGATCATGAAATCCTCAAACGAAGTTGATCTTGAGAAAGGTCACTCCGCCAAGAGTCCGAAGCTTCGCAGAATAACCTATGTCGACGACAAGGATCCCCTGTTCTGGCAATTTTGTGCAGATTCAATTATCGCGGACATAGCCGCGGACTTATTGGGACCCGATGTCCGTTTCCGGGACATGATGCTGAATTTTAAGTGGGCCGATGGCGGTGCCGAGGTGAAATGGCATCAGGATATCTGCTTCTACCCTCACACCCACCTGGGTGCCCTGCAATTCTTGGTGTTTTTGGAGGATGTATCTTCAGAACAAGGGCCCCTGCAGGTTATTCCAGCCAGCCATAAAGGGTCAATCTTCGAGCACTATGACGATAACAATGAGTGGACAGGGGCAATCGGCCAAGCTGATCTCGCGACTGCGGGTGTCGGTGACGCAACCGAACTCACAGGACCAGCGGGTACTGTGTCAGTACATCATTGCTGCACCATACACGGATCCAATCGTAATGACAGCGCCAGCGGCCGCCCGGCATTGGTAATTACCTATACCGCAGCAGATGCCATGCCTTACACGTCTCCGCCCTATCCAAGTTCACACTACCGCGTGTTGGTTCGAGGCAGTGAACCTCGCTATGCGCGTCATGAAGAGGTGCGCATCCCCTTGCCACCCGACTGGTCGGGTGGTTATACATCGATCTTTGAGCATCAGGAAGACAAGAACTACAAAGACATATCATCAGGATCAGTAACATGAGAGACAACCCAATAAAAGCGACAGTTGACTTCAATCTTGACGGAACCCAGCACGGATTCCTTAAGGTGCCTTATTCAGGGGACGATTCAGCCTGGGGTGCCGTTATGGTGCCAGTCACAGTGATTAAGAATGGCGAAGGACCGACAGCGCTGTTCACCGGCGCAAATCATGGTGATGAATATGAGGGGCCAATAGCGCTCTGGTGTCTGGCGACTGAATTGTCTGCCGACACTGTAAATGGTCGGGTAATTATTGTACCGGCGATGAATTATCCAGCGTTTAAAGCGGGTAAGCGCACATCGTCGATTGATGGAGGAAACATGAACCGGGTGTTCCCCGGGGACCCTAACGGCACCATCACCGAGATTATTGCCGACTATTTCTCCCGCACCCTGTTGCCGTTGGCAGATTATGTTGTCGACGTTCATTCGGGTGGAAAAACACTCGAATTCGTGCCTTTTGCGTGTGTGCATGTACTGGACAATAAAGAACAGCAAGCGCGGTGTGTCGCCGCGATGGAAGCGTTTAATGCGCCCTATTCAATGATGCTGTTAGAACTCGATGCAGCCCATATGTATGACACGGCCGCCGAAAATCAGGGCAAGGTGTTTGTAGGCACGGAAATAGGCGGCGGCGGTTCAGCCGATGCGACCAGCGCCCGCATTGCAAAACGCGGCATCTTGAATGTGCTCATGCACGCCGGAATACTGCCTGGAGAACCCGAACGACACTCTTCAATCAATGTAGATTCGCACGATGCAGGTTGCTTTATTACCTGTGAGCACTCGGGACTATTGGAAATGCGTAATGATCTAGGGGACGAGGTTCAAAAGGGCGATCTGATCGCTGTCATACATGACATGGAGCGTACGGGTACCGCGCCGGTGGAATATCGAGCGAAGGTCGATGGAATTCTGGTTGGACGGCACTACCCTTGTCTGACGAAGCCTGGTGACAATCTGGCTGTTGTCGCCCTGAAGGACGATTAACAAGGAAGTTCATAACAAACCAGAAAATCTCCGAGACAAAAAGTTTGACAAAGGATAATCTGGTTTTCACGCCACCATTCAACAAGGCGGAATATGATCGTCGGCTGGCAGAAACCAAGAAAAGGATGGCGGATGCGGGCTTCGATCTGATTGTCTGTCAGGATCCAGCAAATATGGGCTGGTTGACCGGTTTTGATGGCTGGTCGTTCTATACCCCCCAGGTAGTATTGGTTCATCTGGATGAAGAGCCGATCTGGTTCGGTCGAGCCCAGGATGCGAAGGCGGCGCATATCACAACCGATATTCCAGCGGAAAACATCATTGGCTATTCCGAGAAGCTGATACATCATGCAACCGGGCATCCCTATGATGAACTGGCAGATCTTTTAAAAGATCGCGGATGGTCATCGGACCGAATAGGTGTTGAGTTGGATGCACACTACTACACGGCAAGAGCCCATGCGCATCTCGTCGAAGGTGTTCCCGATGCTAAGGTGTCTGATTCAGAGCAGTTGGTGAATTGGGCACGGTTGGTCAAGTCGGACGCCGAGCTGGTGTATATGCGCGAAGCCGGTGCGATCTGTACCGCAGCCATGAATCGCGCGATTGAAAAGATCAAACCGGGTGTGGCGCAGTACGAAGTCATTGCCGAGGTATACCGTGCCCAGGTACTGGGTGTTGAGGGGGTCTACGGTGACTACACCGGCTTATGTCCGTTGATTCAGGTGGGTGAAGGCACCAGTACCCCACACCTGACATGGTCAGATAAGCTTATTCCCCGGGAGACTCTGGTGATGCTGGAGATGGCGGGGGCCAGACATCATTACCACGCACCTTTAACCCGGACGCTTTATCTGGGGTCCCCGCCTTCAGAGGTGACCGCTTTGACCCGTACGATTATCGAAGGTGTTGATGCAGCGCTTGACATGGCCCGTCCTGGAACGACTTGTGAAGCGGTCGAAGCCGTGTGGCAGAAAGTGCTTAACCAGGCCGGCTACCACAAGGACAGCCGTGTTGGATATTCTGTGGGCTTGAACTATCCTCCGGACTGGGGCGAGCGGACCGCTAGCCTGCGCCCGGGTGACCAAACAGTGCTTCAGAGTGGCATGTGCTTCCACTTTCAGTCAGGAGTTTGGCTGGAAACCTTAGGCGCGGCGGTATCCGAGTCCTTTGTCGTAACCGAGAGAGGTGGCGAACGTCTATGTAACGTATGCCCCGAGCTGATCGTTATCGATTAGTGTTGTTCGAACGACCAAAACACTCCAAGTAAGAATTTTCACGCGTAGTCGTAAACCCTGTCTCACAGTGATAATCAAAAAAATTGAGGTATGGGGTATCCAGATGCCGTTTCGTGACGGGCCCTATGCGATGTCGCATGTGACTCAGGAAGTGGTGTACGGTCGGATTCTTCAGGTGCATACGGCCGATGGCCAGACAGGGTTGGGAGAAGTTGTTTTTCCACCATCACTGTCCGTAGATGAACGACAGCGACTGATCGCTGACGAGCCGTTCTACCTGTCTTCGTTAGTCGGAAAAGAGGTTGATGGTCTTATTCAACTTGCGGAAGAACTGTGTGGTAGTGGACGGTCTTGGTCCGGCATTGTCTTTGGATTGCAGACAGCCGGCTACGATCTTTTGGGAAAGGCACGAGGTTTGCCGGTCTCGAATGTTCTTGGTGGCAAGCTTGGAAATGGCGTGGATGACTATTTTTCTATTTCCGAGTGCAGTGTAGAGAGAATCTCGGAACGCCTCGAGATTGCAGGGCAAGATCGTAAAGTTATTCAACTTAAACTCGGTATCGGTTCTCCAGAGAAAGACGTCCAACAAGTCGGCGCAGTCCTAAGGAAATTGACGGAGAGACAGATACTGTTAGCAGATGCCAACGGAGGGTGGTCGGTCGATACAGCCTGTGAAATTATTTCTCGTTTTGATGATCCACGTGTTGTTTGGGAAGAAGCATGTTCGACATACGATGAAAATACCGAAGTTGCGTGCCGTACTGGTAAACCGGTGATGGTCGATCAGTGTGTTAAAGAAGCCAGTCTCGCGAGAAAGGCTGTGGATGACAGGTTGGTGTCATCAATTTGTATTAAGCCTGCATTTCTTGGCGGGCTGACGGTAGCACGTGATGTGCGGGACTATTGTGCCAACAGCGGTATGAAGATGCGTATCGATGGTCCATGGTGCGGTGATATTGCGACAGCAGCAATCTTGCATCTTGCTGTCGGCGCTCCGCCGGACTTGTTGATCGCCGGTTGTGATCTGCGTGAGCCATTGGTACGGGAACGGGACCTTAAGGGTGTAATTAGATTTGACGGTTGCCGTATCGGTCCGCCATCTGGCCCGGGGCTAGGAATTACTCTGCCAGACAATGTAATGGGTGATCCCGACGCCATATATTCGATAAGATAAGTAACGAGTAGTTACGATGGCAATGGGAGTACGTCAATGAAGACATACCAATACTATGCCGGGGGTAACTGGCATGATCCCGGCTCGGGGCAATGGATCGACAGTGAAAATCCTGCGCTCGGTGAGGTCTGGGCGAGGGTGCCGGACTGCAACGCAGACGACATCAACCGTGCCGTACAGGCAGCGCAAGGCTGCTATTACCAGGGCCCGTGGGGGCGCATGCAGCCGTCTGAGCGTGGCCGTGTGATAACCCGAATCGGTGATGTGATCACAAAAAATGCCGAGCGTCTGGGCGAAGTGGAAACCCGGGATAACGGCAAGTTGCCTAAAAATATTACACCGTCTCTGAAATCCTGGCAGACCGATAGTTTTTATTATTATGCCGGCATGTGCGACAAATTCGAAGGCTCGCTGCTACCGACGGAAGTCCCGAACATGCTGAATTACCTGCGCTGGGAACCATTTGGCGTTTGTGCGTTAATCACCGCGTGGAATTCGCCTCTCGGGGTATTGATCTGTAAGTTAGCGCCGGCACTGGCCGCCGGTAATGCGGTGGTGATCAAGCCCTCGGAACATGCGTCAGTATCGACCCTTGAACTGATGTCGGTTCTACAGGAAGCGGATCTCCCAGAGGGACTACTCAATGTGGTCACCGGCTATGGAAAGAGCACTGGCGAACCGCTCGTTGATCATCCTGATGTGCGAATGGTCAGTTTTACCGGGGGCATACCAGGTGGCCGGGCTGCAGCAGAAGTCGCTGCCCGGCAAGTTAAACCCGTTGTGATGGAGCTTGGCGGCAAATCGCCTCAGATAATTTTACAGGATGCCGACATGGATCTTGCGGTGAACGGCGTGGTGAGCGGGATATTTCCAGCGACAGGCCAGAGTTGCATTTCGGGTTCGAGAATTCTGGTGCATCAAAGCCAGATTCAAGACTTCACAGAACGCCTGGTTGTTGTGGCTTCACGGGCGAGGGTGGGTGATCCCCTGGACCCGTCCACGCAGGTGGGACCGATCGCCAATCGGCCGCATTACGACAAGGTTCATCGGGATATTGAAAACGCCCTTGCAGCAGGCGCCGAACTGCTGCTTGACGGTCGGGGTAAGGGCCCGGACCAGGGGTATT
>Ga0208391_1001286_pt1 | contig 12141 bp, 10 predicted proteins | sample Knorr_S23_td_Bot_FD_185612 | JGI IMG/M metagenome (GOLD analysis project Ga0208391, IMG submission 185612) | Marine microbial communities from Southern Atlantic Ocean transect - Knorr_S23_td_Bottom_ad_3770_LV_A (SPAdes) (version 2) | ecosystem: Environmental > Aquatic > Marine > Oceanic | place... | reverse complement strand
TTCTTCACTGCCCTGCGGAGGCAGAGGTCGTGGGTTCGAATCCCACCAAGCGTACCATTTTGAGGCACGAATAAGCCCCCTGGAGCGCTCCAGGGGGCTTATGTTATGTCCGCTCATAAAGTTGGCGGAATCAGAAACTGGCTTTTTTCAGGGGCAGGAGAATGATGCGGCAGAGGTTGACTCTGCCGCATCGTCACGTGGAGAAAGCGCCTGCCCGGCTCAGTGGGCGGATGTCGCGGGTTGGTGCGCCTTGAGGAAGTCTCGCACCTGGTTTATTGTCTTGGCCTTCACGTCCTCTTGCTCTTTCCATGGATATACGGTCGACTCGGCTTTTGGCGCCAACTCTATCACTTCTATGGCAGCCTCATACGAGTGCGATGGCGTGTTGTCAGGCATGACCAGCATCGGAGTCTGACACGAACGAACGAAGTCGCGCGACACGCTGTACACAAAGTCGGCGGAATCGACTCGGTAAAGATTGTTCAGATACGATAAGCAAGTCTCCATGGTCAATTCAGTCCGCTGGGCAAGCAGCGCAGGCGCCCAGCTATCGGTGCCCGAGTTGTACATGGAGTCAGGAAATTTGGGGTTACTCCCAACCGGTTGGCATAGCACGCCGGCCAGGATACGCTCGGGCGCCCGCTCCATGAGCTTGAGCGCGAACGGGCCGCCGATGCAGTAGCCCATGAAGAAGAACTCCCCTATTCCGAGGTGGTCCATCAGTCCCAGTTGGTCGTCGGCGAAGGCCCCCCACGGGTCATCGACCTGGACCGGCCCGCTGGACTCGCCGCCGTTCGCGTTGCGCTGGTCCATCGTGATGCAGCGGAAGTCGTTCTTGAACTCCTCCATCGCGTCGAACACTTGGCCTGGCCATTTGCTGATCGTGGAATCCAATCCTCCGCCGGGAGTGACCAGCAGCGGGAAGCCGGACCCGGCCTCCTCATAGTGGATGCGGACGTCGCCTTTGGTATAAATCGGCATATCAGTTTCTCCTTATCCTATTGTTCAGCAGATTATATCGGATTCGTTATCTCTTGTTGCGACAGAATAGCACGGATCCATATTTGAGGCGTCAATATCTATGAAAACGGCTGGAGATTCTTCAAACTTTCCCAAACTATTTTTATTCACCTAATCGAATGCAACGCTCCGGTCTAACCCGCAAATGGCGCCAAGCCTCGGGCAACTCCATTGCCTCGTCAGATTGGGCGGTAGTTGCCTCTTGCATACCCGGCGAAAGATGGCTGTAGGTATCCCGGATTATGACAACCGAAGACAGGCCTAAACTTTCTTTGACGGCGGTGCCCAAGTTAAGGGGGCGTGTAGTTTACCGTGAGCTTGGGGCGTTCGGAAAGGGTCCCAGTCTCGCTGGCATCGAAGTCCGCCCCGTCGTTGGAGTTTTCTATGAATACCCAGCCCTCGTTCGCGTCGCCATTGGACCAGTTCTGGAGACTTGTAGCCACGGACATACTCTGAAGCAATAACCCGGTCATCGGGAAGTCGCCATCCGCTGTGGTCTTGTGAGAGCCCGTCCCATCCGCGCCGGCATTCGTCCAGCCCGCTTCCGTGGTCCGGTGGTTCCAATTCACTTCTGACTCCGTCCATCCCTCGGTGAGTTGGAAGACGGACGGGTCGACATCGGTGGAATCGAACAGGTTCAGGGTCAATGTGGCGCTGGTTATGGTGGATCCCAAGGGTATCTGGTTAGTACCGGCGCCGAAGATATTCGGGAATTTCAAAACGAAGTGGATATGGGGGTTATCACCATCAATGTTCTGAACGACATTAGTGACTGCATTGGTGTTAGGGTGGCTAGCATCCAGTTCGGCGTCGTCGGTTTCGGAGACTGTGCCTTTGCCGTCGCCCTTCTGGTAGGTAATGGTTATTGGGGTAGGTGTGGGTGTCGGCGTGGGCGCTGAGCCACTGCTCGTGGTTAGTTCAACGATTTTCTTCAGCTCTACTGGGGTAGTCCTTGGGATGGCTACCACAGCGCCATCGGCACTCTTTATTTGGATCGCGAATTCCCTACCTTTCCCAAGGGTTGGGGATAAGCCAGATAGGGTCACGGTTATCTCCACTTGCTCCCCGGCGTCAAGCATAGGACCGGAACCTATCAACCACGTCGCGGTCCGGTCGGAGGTGGAAAGATTAAGCGCTTGGTCGTCGTCTAAATAGGTAATAACCGTCGACGCCGAGCTCACCTCCGCAGCTTCGTCCGCCTGAGTGGCACTGCTCAATGTAAATTTCACTGTGTCCAGAGCAGTTAGACTACTATTCGAAGTCCCGACCACGCTATCCCGTACCATTAAGGTAGCTGAAGCTTCGCTCAATGAACCCAAAGCAGTTTCTTTGCTTTTTTCAGCGCTGATGAGTCCGGTGCTGAGAACAGCGAACGCAAACACTGAGGCGACTACCACGAAAGCCATGAGGACGATGGCTGTTTCGAGACCGGTAATGCCGAGTTCGTATTTCTTCAGGAACGGAACGCAGCACAACCACCCCATCTTGCTCAATGCGAAGATTGACTCGTTATGTTCCTGCACGCGGCGAGACATGATTCAATAAAATGGTCCAAACCTAAGCGGGCAATTTCGGATGGCCTTCCAACCAGCCAAGGGAATGGCGACATCGGCGTCGCAACAGCATTACGGGTCCGATATCTGGTCAAATAACCACTTCAGAGTACCAAATTCAAGCACGTATATCTATATATGAACTGGTGTACTAGGAGGAAAAAGACAACATGCAAACGGGCTAGAAGACAGGATTGGGGAACAGTTATACGGGGGTTCGTCCGATCAGCGGCTCCGATCCACTTAGAAGCGCCGAAGAGAGGTTAAGGGGAGGTTGGAGACTGAGGCTCGAATTGAATCTGCTCTCGCTGCCGATCTCTGATATCGCTGAATTGATCGATACGCTGCGTTCCCACCGCTTCGTCACGGCTCCAGAAGGAATCGAAATTGACGGTAACATATGCGGCAGTAGCGCTAAACACGATAAAGATCAAAACCGCCATCAATATAGCCTGTACATTGCGATTCATAGCCGCCGCCTATCCTGGTGGAACCCCCACCCAGACCGAGTGATTGTACCACTACGGCCCGTGCGTGCGCCAATGGTGTTCAGGGCATAACTAAAAACCGGATACACCGAAGGGTATTGCAGGCCGTGTCAGTTGGTAACGGTGAGATCCTGCCTGATGCCCACCGATGATAGTGCCGGTTGGCACTTAACCTATTTTCGCGAAGTCCGTAGGAAAAGAGCCGAAATAGTTCTATAGGATGCGGCTTAGATCGACTACTCACAGCGGGACTCCAAAAATCGTCGACCGTAGAAATTGCTACAAGAAGAGCCATAGCCTCCGGGTTTTTCACTGCATTTAACGGCGGATAGATAGTCACCTGCGGGAAATGCGGCCTGTGGACCACTATACCCGCCGGATAACGCCTAAAAGGACGGATCTAGGAAACGAACGTTTGCTTGCGACGGTTGCGTAATTACTTTCGTGAGGCCCAACGGGTGCAGCTAGATGCTATGGATAGTAGGCCACCCAAGGCTACGATCAACAACACCACCCTCGTCACCCCGTAGCCGCTTCCCCCACCTGGCCGCCCGTTCGGCTGGGCTCAGGTTGGACTTGAAAGAAAGACAAGGCCATCGCTGCTAATAGTAGGCCCATCATCGTGAGGTAGGCATTACGCAGGCCCACTGTGAAGGCAAACCCCACTCCGGAGCTGCCCCCGCCGCGTACCGCATCCAGGCTCGGTTCATAACCCATAGACCCCATGCTAGCCGTGACAATGGCCGCCGCCATGGCCACGCTGGTGACGTTAGCCCCATTTCGGATCAAGTTGAGGAAGCCGACGAGAACCCCGTACCTTTCCCTCTCCACCGCGCTAAGAATTGAACTGGAACTGGGAGAGTAGAAGATGCCCATCCCAGCGCTCTGAAGCATCAAAGCCGGCATAACCTGGGCCAGTGATGAGGTCTCGGTCAGTCTTGATAAGAGGAACAGCGCCGAAGTGGATAGCATCAGTCCCCCCACGGTGAACCTCCGCCAGCCGTAGCGGTCGGAGAAGTGCCCGCTAATCGGCCCCAGGACCGCCATAAAAACAGCGTTTGGCACCAAAATCAGCCCGGATTCCCTCGCCGTGAATCCCAGCACCTGTTGCAGGTAAAACGGCGTCAAAAACATCGCTGCCGAGCTTCCCAAGAACAGCATGAAGTGGGCGGATACGCCGAGGGAGAAAACTTTGCGTTTAAATAGCCTTAGATCCAGCAGCGGGGCGGTGATCCGAAGCTCCCACCAGATGAACGTGGCCAGCATTATTACGGCGCTGGTGATAAATACCAGCATAGTGGGAGACATCCAGCCGGACGTGTGGCCGTTGGTCAAGGCTAGTAGAAGGGTCACCAGCGCCCCGGTGGATAGCAAGGCGCCCAGCCAGTCGAATTTTCTCTCTTGGCCGTCTCGAGCCGTTTGAGCATCACGGTTGTCGACTAGAATTGCCGTGGATGCGGCGACACCCAGCAGTACCATCGGGACATTGACGAGAAGCACAGAGCGCCATCCCATGGCATCCACCAGGAATCCCCCGACCGCGGGGCCAGCTATCGCCCCGGTGCCAACCATCGTCATAATCAAGCCGATGGCCTTGCCTCGTTCATTCGCCGGAAAAGCGGCGATGACAATAGCCATGCCGGTACCCTGGGTCATGGCCGCGCCACAACCCTGGAAGATTCTGGCCGCGATCAAGGTGGTTAAGCTGGACGAGGAACCCGCCACTGCTGCGCCAAGGACGAAAATCAGGGAACCGATAATATACACCCTCTTAGGGCCTATAAGATCGGACAACCGGCCCATGGGCAGCAGCAAGGCGCTGATGGTCAAGGCATAGCCAATCGTCACCCATTGCACGGTGGCAAAGTCGCTGCCGAAATGCCCGGCAATGGTGGGCAGGGCAACATTGACACTCCCGTGGTCCATCACCGAGGCAAACATGCCGATGGCGACAGCCCCAAATGCCCAATACTTGTATTCCCGTATCCTGCGGCGGACCACTGGGACGCAGGCAACCGTCAAGAGGGAGAGGCCGGTGGCCGTTATTAGCAGGCTGATGAATGTGATGATACTCGCGCCTGTCCTTTGTGTTTTACTGAATGCCCAGGTCCGGCATCGTAGCGGCTAGCGGCCTGGGGCGGTCTTCAAAATGGGCCTTGAGACTCACACAGCCATCGACGAATATACGCCGTGGTGTTCGGCCTAAAAGTCGATACTTCATTTTCTGTATCGCCGTCTCGCCGTTGGTTCACGCCGGTTAACGGAACCGGAAATTAGTCTATCCAACCGGAATCGCCCGGGGTAACACCGCGGTCCTACCTTGCGCTGCCGGCAATTTCGGCTTCTTTGCGAACAAAAATAGCACGCCCCCTAAAAAGTTCAACGCCGCCAAGATTAAAAAGGCGTTGTTATAAGTCCCTTGGACATCCCTCATGTAACCAGCAAGAGGGGACGCGATCAGCAAAAGAACATTCATCGGCACCGTTGACAGGCCCAGGATCTTGCCAAAGGAGGCCCGGCCGAAATATTCGCCGCGGACCGCGATTGTCAGGGGGTTCCGTCCGCCGAACCCAATCCCAAAGAGAATGGCGAACAAGTAGAAGACGGGCAAGGTGGTGGCAAAAGTAAGGACGACCACCGCGCCCGCCTGTATCGAAGTAAATATAAACAGGGCCAGCCGCTTGGAAATACGGTCTCCAACATAGCCGCCGACCAATTGAAAGACCATGGCCACGGCGGTGTAAACCGCCACGATCCAGCCCGTCGTCTGGAGCGGGAACCCGTGGTCTTGCAGCAACAGTCCCAGGTGGGCCATGATGGCGATTATTATCATCGACGTGAAGCCGTGGCCAAAAGATATCAGCCAGAATGCCGGGGTCCGCAAAGCCTGTGAGGCAGTGAACTCACCGCTTGGCACCCTGGCATCCGCCTCTGACGGCCTTGACGAAGGGGCAGCGTCTTCATCAAGTGCCAAGGGGTCTCCATCCGGAGCCATACCGTAGTCCTGAGGACGGTTGCGGATCAACCTGGTGATCGGAAAAGCGATGACGATAGCGAAGATGCCGAACAACGATGCCGTAACCGACCAGCCCAGAGGGCCATGCCCTGGCTCAATCGCCCACGCGATGGCGGGAATTAGCAAAAGGGCGCCCAACCGGCTCCCCACATTGGCCCAACTGATGGCCATGGCCCGCCGCTTAGCGAACCAATGGTTCAGCAGAGTCATCATGGGCACCCAACTACCCAGCCCCATGCCCGCGGACATCACTAGATAGGCTAGGTAGAACATCCATAGGCTGTTCACCCGGCCGAATATCAGGAAACCGACACCCATAATGACCATGCCGATCATGACCATCCGTCTGGTCCCAACCTTGTCGGTCAGGTAACCTTCGACGGGCCCCATGATCCCGCCTTCTACCCTGGTCAACGTCAAGGCCAGGCCTAACTGGGTGCGGCTCCAGCCAAATTGATGTTCCAGCGCCACCGCCCACAAACTCATGGCGTGGAAGAGGGGCACGGAGCCGATCACCATGACGAAGCCGCTGATGGCCACCAGCCACCAACCGTAAAAGATCCCTCCCCGCATCCTGCGGCTGATCTCGGGGGCAATGGCCAATATCATGAGGCCGATGCCCACCGCCACGATCAGCAGACCGGAGAGTGTCATGTACCTATCTAACCCAAATGGTGATTTCCGCCGAGGAACCAGGAATCAGAGAAAGATTGTCTTCATCCAAACTAATCTTGACCGGAATAACTTGCGCCAACCTGCGTGAACTGCCGGACAAGCCCCGGTCTCGAGAAGAGACTAGCGTGGAGGCGGTAACCGGAGATACCGTCTCCACCTTGCCCGTCAGCTTGCCATCGCGGCCTACGATCTCTATCTCCACTGCTTGGCCGGGCCGTACGCGTTCAATCTTCTTCTCGTCGATGTTGGCCTCGATCCAGACCCGCCTTTGGTCCATCAAGGTAACTATCGGCTGGCCCGCCGGCAAGGTGTCGCCTTTCTTAGCCCAACGAGCCGCGATCACGCCCGACCTTGGGGCTATTACCTCCGTAAGTTGATCTTGCACATCCCGAAAGCCCATCTTGCTCGTGTCCGTGATCGACGATCTTGAGATTACGGCCGGGATATCCACGATTGCGATCACCTGGCCCTCCATGACCGTAGTGCCAACATCAACATCCATCGCCACGATACGGCCGCCGTTGATAGAACCGACCTGAACCAAGTCTGCCACGACTCGAGCATTATTAGAGGAGACGAAACGTCCGGATAGGTCTGATTTGGACCATCGGTCGAAGCTGAATATGCTGGCTCCAACGATGGCTAGAATCAGGCCGGCGGCGCCCAGAATCAAATAACGGCTCATTGTGGATCAGGTCCTCCTGTTGGATGTTGTGGCGTCAGGCAAATAAGCTATCAGCTGTCGGCCTTCAGCATTCAGCCTCAAATGGGAGGCTGGGTGAAATGCAATGAATCTACTAGTTGGCTACGACGGTCACCGGGGTAGCGTCATTCAAGAGGTTTTGGCCGGACACCACTACCAAGTCTTCAGGTTGAACGCCACTGAGAATCTCCATATTCTTATCGTCGGATAGCCCTCGCTCTACTTCAACCAAACGAGCTTGTCCGTCCCGTACTATGAACAAGCTAAACCGGCCTTCCAGACGCCGGACAGCCTCTTTGGGCACCAGTACCGCACCTTCGCGCTGAGCTGATATAGAAACCTGGCCGGACAAACCAGGCTTGAGGCCAGGCACTGAGCCGGTTGGACTCATTTGGACAAGAAAAGTATGGGCGTCTTGCTCACCGGCGGGCGCGACCAGATCGACTTGCAGGTCCAACCGTTGGACGGGAAGCCCCGGGCTGGTGAATCCGACCGTTTGCCCTTCATGAAAGAACCCAACCCCCGTCTCGGCAACCCGAAGAGAGACCAATACACCTTTGCTCGCGATTGTGGCAACCGGAGTTTTGGGGCGCGGGGAGGCTATCGCGCCAACCGAGAGCCAGATCCGGGTAACCACGCCGTCGAAGGGAGCCAGAACCCGAGTCTCCGTCAGTTGTTGCTGGATCTGGCTCACCTTCGCCTGCGCGGCTTGGATACGATGTTGGGCGTTTTCCCCCTGGGTTAGAACAAGGGATTGCTCGGCGGCCACCACCGCGGCCCTGGCCGCCGCTAACTCAGCCGGCCTAGGGGAGGTCAATATGCTTAACTGGTTTGATGCCGCTTCCAGCGCGGCTTGAGCCGCGTCAACTTCATACTTCCCTTGAGCCTCGGAGGCGGCCACGACCGCCTCAGCGATGGACACGGTGTTCACCGCCAACGAGACGGTGCTCTGGCTGGGGTTTTGTAATTCATTGAGTTTCTCTTGAGCGGAGTCGAACGACGCCTGGGCGATGGAAACCTGGTCTTGTGCCAGAGCGGCCGTTCTCTCGCTCGGGTTAGTCAGCTCTTGAAGATTTGCCAGGGCCACGAGCAGCCCGGAATTTGCGATAGCCACGCCGTTCTGGACCAAGTCCATCGTCTCTTGGCTGGGGTTCTGAAGCTCTTCAAGTTTGGCGACCGACGTTTTTAATGCCAGCTCAGCCTGCTCTTCCTTCCAAAGGCCCGCTTGTATATCTTTGGCGATAAGGGAGCTGGTGTTAAACCTATCGTCGACTACCAACAGAGGGGCGGAACTAAGCTGCGCCAATCGGACTGACACTTGCTCCTGATTGGCGGCAACGGCTTCCTCCGCGTCCGCTATTTCCTCCCGCGTCAATCCCGAATTCAAGGCTGGATTCTCCAGGATAGCCTGGTTGGCCTGGAGAGCGATACGCGCGCCCAGCAGCAATTGCCAGGAAGCGGAGGACTGGCGGGATATCGCCTGGTTCAGTTCGGATTGAGCAGAGCCCAATCGGGTCCTACCATCAGCCACGGCCTCTTGAGCCGCGGCCAGAACGGGAGCAGGCGGATCCATCAACTGGGATAGCTTGATCTCGGCGCTGTCCAGCTTGCTCCGGGCTATGCCTACCGCGCTGTTTGAGACTTCAAGGACATGCTCAGACGGGTCAAGTAACTGGCTTAGCTTGGTTTTGGCGCTGTCTAAGTTGCTCTGGGCCGTCGCCGCGGCGCTTTTGGCGCCCTGAACGTCGAATGCCAACGGATTCAGGAGTTGGTCTAACTTGGTCTTCGCGCTTTCAAGCTGCTTCTGGGCCGTCGCCGCGGCGCTATCGGCCTGCGCTCTGCCTAGATCGCTGCGGGCCTTAGTAACGGAACTTTCGGCAACCACAAGATCGGATGCCGTAGGATTCAAGAGTTGGTTCAAGACCGCTTGGACGGCGTCAAGCTGGGCTTGAGCTTTTAGCTCGCCGGGCTTTGCGGCAGCCTTCGCTACGGCGAGTTCGGCCTGGGATTGTTGCAATTGAGCGTCCAGGGCACCGTGGCTGAGCTCGGCGATCAGCTGGCCCTGCTTAACCTCGTCGCCAACATTCACGGCCAATTTTTCAACTCGTCCGGTCGCCAATGGCGCCACCTCGACCAGGTCCGTTGCTTCGACTATTGCCGCGTAAGAAGTTGTCACCTTGATGTTGCCCACCTTAGCGGGGGAGACTTTGACGGCCACCGGCCTAGGATCGCCGGATGAAGCCAACGACGCAGGAGCTTGCGGTGAGCCGCAAGCAACAAGCAGCATTACCGGTAGAGACGCCATAAGGACGGCGACAACAAACCGATTCCGATACCCAGCTGTCATATCTCTCCTTCCAAAAAAGAAGCCTTAATCATCAAAGGCTTGTAAATTTAAACACCCGCCAGATCAGATACGGCATCAGCCTCAAGCCTCGAACCTCTTAGGCTATCGATAAAATTCCGTACTGACGTACCCTGGAATTTCCCCTTCAATGTATACATTCCGATGGTGACACTCGAAAAGAGATGATCCACGTCAGCGATGCCCAACGTGTCGTGATCTTCAGGCTCCAGGCTCAGATTACTGCAGAAACCTATTCCCATCCCGATCCGGACATACCTCTTGGCAAACTCGGCATTGTCCATTTCCATCACGATCTCGTAATCAAGACCTTGATCCCCGAACGCTCGTTCAAGCCTCGTCCGGAGAATGGTGTTATGTCCATACAGAATCAACGGCCATTTGGCGATATCGGCCAATGTTACCGGCTGGCGGTTCAACAATTCGTGTCCGAGGGGAGTGAGCATCATAGTGCTGGAGGTGAAAAGTTCCACGATCTCCAGGGCTGGGTCGGGCACGCTCTGAGGAGTAGACAATGCCAGGTCAACTTCCCCGGATTTGGTCATCTGAATCATTTCACGATGGGTCCTGGCCAGTAAGCGAATATGGACATTGGGATACTCTGTCCGAAAGCGTTGTATCACTTGGGGCAGGTAGTGCAACACGAGATCGGCGTAAGCGGCGATAGTGAGTGACCCGTCGCGTCCTTGGCTATCGGCGTGGGTTTTAAGCGCGGTTAACCCATTGACGATGGGCGCAACCATCTCCAATACGGCGACGCCATCAGACGTGAGCATGATTGGGCGCTTGATCCGGTCGAACAGCGAGACACCTAGTTCTTCTTCCAGCTTCTTTAGATGGCTGGTTACCGTCGGCTGGGCGAGACCCTGAACGACTGCTGCCTTCGTTATGCTTCGGAGGCGCGCTACATGATAGAAGCTAACGATATGCTGAGTTTGCATAGGGTTTGGACTTCGTTCCTAGAAGTGTCAATCGCAATGATTTACATCACAATCCGTAATGTAAATAACGCATAATATTCGATAAGGGAATATTATGCGGGTAGTGCTATTCGTGTCAAGTCACATCCGTGGCCGGACAAACGATCTGGTTGCTGATGTTTTCCAATATATCCATCAACCGTGTGAACCCTAGCCTAACCTACCTGTTTAACCTAACGACACCCCGTAACAAGGGCCAGGTTCATTGGCGAATACTCAGGTCGTTAAAAAGTGTTAGAGCAGATTACGCCACGGTAAGTTGACGCCTTCTCCGCCGGGTGTTTCAATAAGGTCAACGGTCCTCTTCGGACCGTCCTCATTACCACGGTGTTCTCGCATTCCGGGGCGGTTAGCTCAGCTGGTTAGAGCGCCTGCTTTACACTTATTTCGTAGAATGCGAACTAGTCCTTAGTCACTTTAAGTATAGGCTGCTATCTAGAAGCATTGCGAATTAGATCAATTAGGCACACTTTGAAAAACTCATCTGGAATCCAATAGGAGTCCCACGGGCAGGCTCCTCTCCTGCTAACGACCTTCGGGTTATGAGTTCGGTGCGACTTGTCCGTAGATGTCTCTGGGAATCCATGCTGTAGCTATAATACCCGGGTACTGTCCACGTGAGTTTCCCAAGGTTCACAGTTGTCCGCCCCTGTTGCTGTCAAAGTTGCTGTCAACTTTCCTTACCCAGGACCATAATCGTAAGGATCCTTAGAATTTATGGAACTGACGTGTCGTTGTATGATTCATTCGGCGTCACCAAGCGCACCGTTTTTAAGTGCATTATCGAGTGGGTGGAAGGAGATCGCTGGAAGCTGATTGACCTTGACCTGACCGACCTCGGTGTGAAGTGATGCCAATCGGCCCAAGCCCTGGGCGTGCCATAATGGCGCAAGGATTACAACACGTAAGGAGTCCAACATGTCTGTAGCAGATAAATTTAGGCTTGAAGATGAAAACTATGCATTTGAAGGCAAAATCACATCGTCCACTCAAACCCAAACAGGATCAACCTTCAATGTAACCGGAAGAGCCGGCTTCTACGGGAAAGTATGGGTAACGTACAATTTTCTCGTGAATCCCAAACACGAGACACAAGGCTCTTTTACGGGAGTCGGGCATTCCATCACAGACGATGGCGGGGCCCAGGGCGGCATTCGGAACGGCGTGTGGAGTCGGGATGGTCATGTTATGACGGTCTATTCACTCGATGATATATCTGATGGTGTCCTTAATTTCTGTGTAGAAACGTGGGATTTCCGTGATGATTCCGTAAAGTTTGAATTCTCTAGAATCCAGAAATAGTCTGGTCGGCTTTCGGGGGTTGTGTAGCAACGGAACGAA
>Ga0208391_1001282_pt1 | contig 12179 bp, 9 predicted proteins | sample Knorr_S23_td_Bot_FD_185612 | JGI IMG/M metagenome (GOLD analysis project Ga0208391, IMG submission 185612) | Marine microbial communities from Southern Atlantic Ocean transect - Knorr_S23_td_Bottom_ad_3770_LV_A (SPAdes) (version 2) | ecosystem: Environmental > Aquatic > Marine > Oceanic | place... | reverse complement strand
GTTGCCGGGACAGCTCCCGAAAACGATCGACCCGGGCGTTCTCCAGTCCGAACGCCTTGATGACGCGCATGCCGGAAAACATCTCCACCGCGAGGCTGGACTGGTCGATGTTCGCAGCGACCCGCTTGCCCGTCGCTTCGCGGGCTTTTTTGCCGAAGTAAATAATCGGGACGATGCAGACGGGAAACAGCACCAGCATGCCAAGCGTCAGTTGCCAGTCGATCAAACACAGGCCGGTGAAAATACTGACGATGGCCACCGGCTCCGACACGAGGTTGCTCACCCCGGAGGCCAGGCAGGTCTGCAGCAACTGCGCGTCGCCGTTGATGCGTGTGATGAGGTCGCCGGTGGTGGAGCGGTTGAAGAAGGGAATCGACAGGCGGCTCAGGTTCCGGAAGACCGTGACCCGCAGGTCGTTGATCACCCGTTCGCTGGCCCAGGCCAGGCAGTACGCTGCGAGATATTTTGAGGTGCCACGAAAGCCGACCAGCAGCGGGAAGACCAGCAGCCCGCCGATGATCTGCAGGTGCGTCAGCGGATCGCCCATCTGCGGCAGCCACGGGTCTAGGGTCTCGAGGATGTTGGATTGAACGGAGGCGGTGCTCTCGACAAACCAGTTGCCATCCGGCTCGGCGGGAGCGCTCGCCGGGGCCGATGAGTCGTTCGCCGGCACCAGGCGGTCGAGCATGATCTTGGTCGTCCACAGCGCCAGCCCATTCGACACCCCGAAGAGAATCCCGAAGAAGACGCCGACAACGATGCGGCCCCAGTACGGCTTCACGTAGGGCGCCACGAAGGCGAAGATTTGCCTTAATTTGTGCATACCGCGATTCCGGTCGCGAATTCAGTGCCCCCGATGGGCGGCAACGGATTATTTGCCCAAGGCCAGCCGGTTGGCCAGGCGCTCGGGCAGTCCAGCATCCAATATCTTGGCCTGGGTTTTCTCGAAATCATACTCCAGCCGGCGCAGTTCAATCGTCCCTGCCTCGAGATCGTAGATCGCGTAGGCGGCTCGCGGATCACCGTCCCGGGGCTGGCCAACGCTGCCGACGTTGATGAAATATTTCTTGCCCTTCTCGACCGTCAGCTTGTCGTACTTGCCTCCGGTGACGGAGTTCTGCTCGCGCACAAAAGCCAGCGGCACATGGGTGTGGGCGAAAAAGCAAACGCCCGTGTTCTGGTAGGTGAAACTGGCCGCCGCATCGAGTCTTTTCATCACGTAGCCCCAGCGCTTGGGCGCGTCCAGCGTGGCGTGCACGATGGTGAAGTTGGCGATCATTCGCAGGTACTTCAACCGCCGGAGCCAGTCGCGCTCCTCGTCGCTCAACTGGTCGCGCGTCCACATGATGGCGTGGCCGGCGTGCGGGTTGAACCCGGTCAAGTCGGTGTCGCCGGCGCAATACTCGTCATGGTTGCCCATGATGCACGGCATCCCCATGTCGCGCACAATCTTCATGCACTCCTTGGGATCCGGGTTGTAGCCAACCACGTCGCCCAGGCACACGTAACGTGTGCAGTTGTTTTTCTTTGCATCCTCCAGCACCACCTCGAGTGCCTCAAGGTTGGCGTGGATGTCCGCTATTAAAGCATACTTCATTCAAACAACCGGGTGTCACCCGGCAATCTCAAACCCTCTAAATTTATCCTGCGCCTCCTCCCAGACGATGTCCTCGTCCTGAATGTTACGCCGCAGTCCCGAGTCCCGAACCGCCTGCAGGAATTCCTCCAGCTCGGCGCGTTCGCCCTCGGCCACCAGTTCCACCAGGCCATCAGGCAAATTCCGGATGGTGCCGAGTACGTCGTACCCGGGAACCAGGGACTTCACTGTGTATCGGAAACCCACCCCCTGCACCCGTCCCGAGTAGTGTACATGGACTCGAACCAAGCTCATTTTCACAGGTGCTGGACTGGCGCGACCCCGGTCGGGGCTGTGGTGCGTTGACCGTCGAAGCGCATCACCCGTGCGTCAGGGCGGGAAATGAAGCCACAAACACCCCTGCCGGGCAATCCTTTTGTGAGCGCCCCAATCCGGCGGCATTCCGCTTGGTTAAGCCCGAAAAACGGTCAATTCCGCATGATCCACCCGCCGCCCACCACGAGATCGTCCTGATAAAACACGCACGCCTGACCCGGCGTCACCGCCCGCTGCGGCTCCCGCAGCTTTACCGTTGCCTGGCCATTTTCGCCCGGAATCACCGTCGCCTCGGTGCCGGGATGATTGTACCGGATCGCCGCCGAAGCCTCGATCGGCTTGGCCAGGTGATCGAACGCGATCCAGTTACAGCGATCAATCCGAAACTCGTCCCGCAGCAGTAACTCCTCCCCGCCGACCACCACCCGGTTGTTTTCCGGGTCCAGTTCGATCACGTACATCGGCGACGGCGACGAGATCCCCAGGCCCTTCCGCTGGCCGATCGTGTAAAACTCGATCCCGTCGTGATGCCCCAGCACTTGGCCGCGTGTGTCAACAATCTCCCCCCGGTGTTCCTCCACCAACCCCGCCGTCGTAAGGAATTTCTTGTAATCCTTGTCCGGTACAAAACAAATCTCCTGGCTCTCCTGCTTCTCCGCCGTCTTGAGATTCACGCACCGGGCAACTTCGCGCGTCTCGCTTTTCTGCAATTCACCAAGCGGAAACATCATGTGCGCCAACTGCTCCTGGCCAAGCGAGAACAGAAAGTACGTCTGGTCCTTCCGCGCATCCCTGCCACGAAGCAACACTGTGCGGCCGTCGCGCTGCTCGAGCCGAGCGTAATGCCCGGTCGCCACGTACTCCGCGCCAAGCTTCCGGGCGCGGTCGATCAGGTTGCCGAACTTCAGCTTCTCGTTGCACATCACGCACGGGTTCGGCGTCCGCCCCGCCTTGTACTCCGCCGCGAAATAATCGATCACGTCCCGCTGAAACTCCTTCGATTCATCGACGAGATAATACGGGATGTCGAGTTTGTCGGCGACCGAGCGGGCATCCATCACCGCCTGCGGGCCACAGCACTTGTCCTCGGCGCGGGACACGCAATCCTGCGGCCAGACCTTCAGCGTAATGCCGACGACGTCGTACCCCTGCTCGACCAGCAACGAGGCGGCCGCGGAGGAGTCCACCCCGCCGCTCAAGCCTACGACGATGCGCGTTTTGTTATTGTTAGTCATCAGTGGCTCGCTTGGCCAAGCGCAACGATCACTTGGCGATCATGCCGCTTTCGCGGGCGAAATTGAACAATCCACCGGCATCGATCACCGGGCGAACCTCGCCCAGCGGCTTGATCGAATGCTCCGCGCCGCTGGCCGTGACTGTAACGGTTCCCGCATCGAGATCGACCTTCACCTCGTCGCCGGTGTTAAGCACATCGCAAAGCCGGTCCGTTATGTCGCACGGGTACAACTCGCCGGTGGCCACGCAGTTGCGGAAAAAAATGCGCGCAAAGCTCTCGGCCAAAACCAGTTTGCACCCGGCGGAGCCAAGCGCGATCGGCGCATGCTCGCGGGAACTGCCGCAGCCGTAATTCCGTCCGGCGACGATGATCGGGTAAGCTGATTTCGGTTCCCCCTCCGCCACGTAGCGCGTGGGGTAAAGCGAGTCCGGCAGGCCGATCATCGCGTAGTTGCCGAGTTTCTCGTATTCCTCCGGGATCGTCGGGACAAGGCTCAGGTATTGGGCCGGGATAATCTGGTCGGTGTCGATATTATCCCTCACCACAAAAACCGGCCCTTCAAAGACACTACTCATGGCCGACATTTGGGGGCAGTCCGATGCTGATTTCAATTCAAAAAATGTTTGCCCCTCTTTGGAGTGCGGTGGCAAGCGAAGCGCGACACCGCTTTTTTAGTTCCAAGTTTAATGACGTGCTTGGCCAAGCCGGAAGCCCCGGAGGGGCGGCACATTCCCATCCAAAAGCGCCGTCGCCGCTGCGCTCTGCCTTCGCACTCCAAAAATTCAAAACAGGACCGACTCGTATTTGCCGCCGGCAAATCGGCGGTAATGCGTGAAGCCGCAGCGCTTGGCCAGGGCGACCGCTTGGTCGAACTGCTCCCCGACACGGCCCTGCTTGTGGGCGTCCGAGCCGAATGTCAGCCCCACGCCGATCCCGGCCGCCATCTCCAACAGCGCGGGTGAAGGGTACATTTCGCCACACGGCTTGTTCACGCCGTTCGTGTTGATCTCGATTGCGATGTCCTGCCGCTTCACTTCGTCGAGGAAGGGCCGCCACATCGCGGAGCAATCGCCGCTTGGCTGATCGCCGAAAACCTTGATCAAATCGCAGTGACCAATGATGTCGAACACCCCCAGCGCAGCCGATTGCCGGAGCAACTCGTAATACTCCGCCCAAGCGACATTGACGTCTCGTCCTTCCCAAGACTCACGATTGTCAGGATGATCGAAACTCCACTTTCCTCCAAGATAATGCACTGAACCAATCAAATAATCCCATTTATAGCGCTTGGCCAAGTCGTGGATCCAATCTTCGTAGCCGGGCACAAAGTCAATTTCCAGACTCTTCCAGACTGTTACTGTGGGGTTTTCGGCGGCCGCTTGGTCGATTTTTTCGATGTACAGATTTAAGTCGCGCTCAAGCATTCGCCAATTGTCAAAATCGTCGCCCGGCATCGGCGCGTGCTCGGTGAACCCAATCTCGGTCAGGCCAATGCGTGCCGCTTGGGCGGCGTATTCGGTCGGCTCCCCCTCCGCGTGATGGCAGAGGGGCGTGTGCATGTGATAATCCGGCGGCAGGGCCACGGCCACAAACTAGGGGAGTTTCGGCCCTTGGCCAAGCGAAGACCGGAAGCCGGGTGATCAGTCGTCTGCCGGGTGGCGCTTGACCGGATGCACCTTCGCAAGTTTGCGGGAGAGAACCTGAACCCGCCTTGCCGACTCTGCGGCGACGTTTTTATTTTCCCCCGGGTCGTTTTGGTGGTCGTACAGCTCGCGTGCCACGACCTCGCCGGTTCGCCAGTTGCGCCACTCGGTGTATCGGTGATGCCGGGTTCGCAGCGAGTATCCCATTACCTCCGGTTCCTTCCCGGTGTAATAAGCCGGACGCGGGTGCTGCGTGATGGCAAACGGCTTGACCTCGGCTAGGGGATCCTTCAGGGCGGGCACGAGGCTGGCACCTTCCAAGTGGGTTGGCTTGGCCAAGCCGCACAATTCGGCCAGGGTCGGGTACAGGTCGAGCAGTTCCACTGGCGAGGGCGACGCTGCGCCACGCTTGCCCAGGCGCGGCGGGGCGATGATCAAGGGAACGGCGGCGTCCCACTCGTAGTTGGAGGTTTTGCACCACAGGCTGTGCTCGCCCAGATGAAAGCCGTGGTCGGCGGTAAACACGACGATGGTGCTGTCCCGCAAACCAAGCCGATCCAGTTCGTCAAGGACGCGGCCGACTTGCGCGTCCATGTAGGTCGTGGCGGCATAGTAGCCCCGGCGCAGTTCGCGAATATCCCTCGTCGATGGTTTGCGCCCGCCGAAAGCGTGCAACAACTCACGGCTGTCGTGCAGGGCGATGTCAGGACCGTTTGCCGGCTTGGCCAATGATTCCGGCAGCTTCACCTTGGCCGGGTCGTACAGGTTCCAGTAGCGCTTTGGGGCGTTGAACGGCAGATGCGGTTTCCAAAAACCGACGGCCAAAAAAAACGGCTTCCTGTTTTTTTTCAACCCCCGAAGCGACTCGATGGCCCGGGTCGCAATCCGGCCGTCGAAATAGGCCTCGTCCGGCACATCGCGGATGGTGCTGCGCGGCAGTTTGATTTCGTTCCCCGGCGGCTTCCCTTCGACCCTCGGTTTGTCATCGTCGTGACGCGCGTAGTGCATGAATTGCGGCACACTCCACGACTGAGGGTCGCCATGAATGTCCTGCCGCCAGTTGTGGAAAATCTTGCCAACACACTCCGTGAAGTAGCCGTTGTTCCTGAAATGTTGCGGCAGCGTGACGATGCCCGGGCGGCGCTGGCGGAGGTGTGTCGGCAGGTTCCAAATGCCAAGCGAGTCGGGCCGCAGGCCGGTCAGCATCGAGGCGCGCGACGGGTTGCACAACGCCTGCTGGCAATAGGCATGCTCGAACATCCGGCCGCGCTTGGCCAGGCGATCGATGTTCGGGCTGATCACGTGCCCGGCGCCGTAGCAGCCCAACTCCGGCCGCAGGTCGTCCGCCATGAGAAACAGCACATTGGGCTTGTCACCGGCTAGGGGGCCGGCCAAGCCCGTCAAGCCCACTCCCCAAAGGGCAGTTCCAAGTGCAAGAGCCAGGCTTCGTGGCTTCATCGCTTACAGCACCCAGCCCTTGCGGTATTCGCTGTGGATGAAGCGGTTGGCCTCGGGCACATTCTTGACGCGCATTTTTTTTGCGTCCCACTCGATTTTTTTGCCGGAACGCAGCGCGACCAGGCCAAGTAGCATCGCCTCGGTCATCGGCCCGGCGTAGTCGAAACTGGACCAGGCCGGCTTGCCTCCCTTGCAGGCGCCGATCCACTCGAGGTAATGGTGCCGGTTGAAGTCGGCTGGTTTTTCGATCGTCTCCGGCACGTCTTTGTGGTCCGCCACCGTTGCGCCGGAGAGGAACGTGCCCTTGCCCCAGTACATCGGGATGTACAGCGTGTCCTTGCTGCCGATGAGAATCGAGCCGTTGCCTGGCAGTTCCTTCTGCCTGGCCAGGGCCGGATCCGGTTTCTTGCCGCCGTCGTACCAAGTGACCTTTACCGCTTTGCGCTTTCCGAGTTTAGGGAAGTGATACGTGATGATCGACCACTTGGGCGCGGTTTCGTCGTTGATGCCGGACGACACGGCCTCGAGCGTCTCGGGGTCGCGCAGGTTGAGCGCCCAATAGGCCAGGTCGGAGTTGTGGCAACCCATGTCACCGACTGCCCCGGTGCCGAAGTCCCAAAAGCCTCGCCACTTGAACGGATGATATGCCGGGTGGTACGGGCGTTCGGGCGCCGGGCCAAGCCACAGATCCCAGTTGACATTTTTCGGCACAGGCGGCGAGCCGCTTGGCCGTCCGATGCCCTGCGGCCAAATCGGCCGATCGGTCCAGATGTGAACCTCCTTCACATCGCCCAATACGCCGGCTTGGATCAACTCCACGTAACGCCGTGAGTCGGGATTCGAGTGCCCTTGGTTGCCCATCTGCGTGGCCACCTTGTGTTTGCGGGCGAGATTGGTGAGCACGCGCGCCTCGAAGACGGTGTGTGTCAGCGGCTTTTGGCAATAGACATGTTTGCCAAGCCGCATTGCCATCGCCGCCGCCGAGGCATGGGTGTGGTCTGGTGTTGAGACAGTCACCGCGTCGATCTGCTTGGCTTCCTTTTCCAGCATCTGACGAAAGTCGGCGTACTTGGCAGCCTTCGCGTGGCGATTGAACATGTGCGCGGCGCGGCCAGGATCCACGTCACAAAGCGCCACGATGTTCTGGCTTTCGCAACCGTCGATGTCGACCTGCCCCTTGCCGCCGGAACCGATCGCCGCAATGTTGAGCCGTTCGTTTGCGCCGAACACACGGCGCGGCACCACCATCGGAAACGCAACCGCGCCGGTGGCTGCAACAGTAGTCTTGAGAAATTCTCTACGTCGGATGGGTGAAAGTTGTGGTGTGGTCATAAGCCAGTTGGTGGGCGGCATCCTCTCCCTTGCCGCTTACGCCGTCAAGTCAAGCGCTAGACCAAGCTGAATAAAAACGGGGGATGCCCGCAATTATGAAAGAAAGGTTGAATGGAAATCCAAACCGGAAGAGAGTCCGTTTTCCACGAACCGCCGACGGCCCGTGTTGAGACATCACTTTTAAGGGGAGTTGCCGTTGACTCTTCTTTTGAGTCGGCTCGAGAAAACAAACCCCAAAATGCTTTTTCGTTTTTTTATTGTGGGATTGGCTGCGTGTGCGGCCTTCGGGCCTGGCCAAGTACAGGCGCAAAATCCTCGGGTTCAAATACCATTTGAGTTGCATGACAAATCGCTCAAACTGACCGAATGGGCCAAGCAACCGATGCTATTGAATCCCGTCGCGCTTAGCTTTGACTATCAGGGGCGGCTGTTTGTTGTTGAGACGGCTCGCAGGGGGACCGTGGACATAGATATCCGGGCCCACAAGGAATGGGTGATTGATGATCTTTCGAATCAAAATATTCCTCAGTTGCGAAAAATGTTTCGAAGCAAAATGGCCCCGGAACTCAGCGAACAAAACAAATCCTGGCTTCAGGACCGGAATCAGGACGGTTCCCACGACTGGCGTGACTTGATGGCTGTCAAGGAGCGGATCCATCTGCTTCAGGACACTGACGACGACGGCAAGGCGGATGTCGCCAAAGTGTTTGCCGAGGGATTCAACCAGGAGGTCAACGGTGTCATGGCCGGTGTGCTTCCCTATCGCGGCGATGTCTTTGCGACCATTTATCCGGATGTATGGAAGTTGAATGACACGGATCACGACGGGTATGCGGACAAGCAGGAGGTTTTCATTCATGGATTTGGGGTTCACGCCGCCTTTGATGGACACGACCTGCACGGACTCACCATCGGGCCGGACGGCAAGCTGTATTTCTCTGTCGGCGACAACGGGTTTTCCGTCCGCACCCGCGAGGGCAATCTTCTTCACCACCCAAATACGGGAGGAGTGTTGCGCTGCAATTGGGACGGCAGCAACTTGGAGGTGTTTGCGACCGGGCTGCGAAATGTCCAGGAACTGGCTTTTGACGAATTTGGAAACCTATTCTCGGTGGACAACGATGGAGACATCCGGGAGGAGCGGGAGCGGTTCGTCTACATCACGGATGGCAGCGATTCCGGCTGGCGACTAAACTGGCAGTTCAAGAAAGGGGGCTGGCCCAGGCAGACCCAAACCCCGGAATACTGCCCCTGGATCGATGAAAAACTTTGGCTCCCCCACTGGAAGGGGCAGGCCGCGTATATCACTCCCCCCATGAGCGAATTCTCCGTCGGGCCGGGAGGTTTCAAGTACAATCCCGGCACAGCGTTGAATGATCGCTACAAGGGCTCCTTTTTTCTCTGCGAATTTCCGGTCCAGAAAGTGACCGCATTCAAGACCGAGCCACAAGGCGCCTACTTCAAGATGGTGGACGAGCACATCTTTCTTTTTGGGATGATGGCCAGCGCCATCAATTTTGGCCCGGACGGCTCCCTGTACGTGGCCAACTGGGATGGAAAGTGGCAACCCAACGAACTTGGCAGCATCTGGGTGGTTGACGACCCTGCGATTCGCAGATCGGAAAAGCGGAAACAGGTTGCCGAGTTGCTTCGCAGCAATTACGGCGGTCATCCTGATGTGTTCCTGGTCGATCTGCTGGCCCACGAAGACCAGCGGATTCGGCTTGAGGCACAATTCGAATTGGCCAGGCGTGACAAGTTTGCGGAACTGTTGAAGGTGGCAGCAAACCCGAATGCCAAGCGGCTCGCCCGGGTTCATGCGCTATGGGGGCTTGGCCAACTGGAAACTGATTCACAGCGGAATAAACGCCTGGCCAGGCGACTTCCGTTTACGGATTCTGATTTCGAGATTCGTGCGCAGGCAGCCAAGCTGGCGGGAACAAAAAAAGTTAAATCCTGTGCCGCAAAATTGGCGGATCTTCTTCATGACGAAAATGCCCGGGTTCAATTTCATGCGGCAATGGCGCTCGGCCAGGCGGGGGACTCCTCAACCGTTCCCAGCTTGATCGCGTTGCTCGAACGCAATGACGACAGGGACGCTTACCTTCGCCACGCAGCCATCATGGGGCTGGCCGGGAGTGCTCGCCCGGCCCAGTTGAGCGCACAAAACAAACATAAGTCGGCTGCCGTGCGGGTTGCGACCGTCGCCGCCCTGCGCCGCTTGAAGCATCCGGGAGTAAAATCTTTTTTGGCAGACTCCAGTGAGTGGGTGTTGCGGGAGGCCATCAGCGCGGTTCACGATGACGAGTCGATCCCGGAGGCTCTCCCTGTCGTGGCGGATTTATTGCCTTCAAACACAAGCCAGTCCGAGGCCATAACCCGACGCCTGCTCAGCGCTAACCTCAGGGTTGGCAAGGCTGTAAATGCCGAGCGCCTCCTTGCCTATGCCCTGGATCGATCCAAACCAAGTGCCATGCGAGCCGAGGCGTTGCTTTGCCTGGGCGACTGGAATCGCCGACCCTTCGTCGATCGGGTTGAGGGCCGGGTGCGTGAGCTTTCCAGTCGCGATGATTCCCTGGCCAGCAAACTGATCTCGTCAAACCTCCAGGACCTTTTCGAGGCTTCCGATTCCGAATTGCTCGCCGAACTCATCCGGCTTTGTGAAAAACTTCAGATCAAACTGGGAGCCAAATCGTTGCTCGTGATCGCCAAGTCTGAGTCACAGGATTTGAGTGCGCGAGTTCAGGCCATCCAATCTGTTCAGGCGAATAAAACACAGGACGCATTCGACCAACTGGCCGCACTTTTGAAGAGCAAGCATCCGGAAATCCAGGTCGCTGCGGTGGGTAAATTTGCAGAAATCGAACCAAAAACTTTCGCTGCGCGACTGGAAACCAGCTGGAGAACATTGAGCCTTCCAGCCCAACAAACTTTCCTAACCCAGTTGGGAGCCACGACAAGCGCCAGGGGGGATGAAATCCTGAGTGATGCCCTTGCCTCACTTCTGGGGGGAGAGCTTTCCAAGGCACTCGAGCTTGACGTGGTTACTTCAGCCGAGGCACGACAAACCCCAAGACTGAAACGCCTTGTTGCCCAATACGAATCAAGGCAGTCCGCCGAGGATCCCGTTGCCTCCTATCGATCAACGTTGGTCGGCGGTCAACCTGCCAAAGGGAAGTTGGTTTACGAAAACCATGTAGCTGCGCAATGTGTCCGGTGCCACAACGCCGGCGGTAAAGGCAAGCAGGTAGGGCCCGAATTGGGCGAAATAGGAAAACGCTTCGACAAGGATTATCTGCTCCGCTCCCTCATCGCTCCCAGTGTGGATATCGCGGAAGGATTCGGTGTGACAGTCATCGAGTTGAGCAACGGTGAAGTCCTTGCCGGAAGCATCGGAAATCGAACCAAAAAAACGCTGACCCTGATTCCGCCTCAAGGCAAAGCAAGGGAGATCCCTGTCAACTTAATCAAGAACATCACCGAATCCAAAACCTCGGTCATGCCTCCCGTGGGCGCCATTCTCACAAAGCATGAACTTCGCGACTTGATGGCCTATCTCGAAACACTCTAGCCCAACTACCAGGCCATCCTCAAAAGCCGTGGATTGAGGCTGAACCGTAGGTGGAAAAAGGTGGCCCCGGGAGACCGGGACCACCAATGCATCGGTTTTCTTTTTACCGATTTGTTTCGTTACTCGTTGGATGGGTCATCAGACGCATCGCCTTTGCGGGTTAACCCGCTGGCGCGCTCGTTGTCCGTGATATAACCCATCGCACGATACAATGCAGAGTTCGGCCCGTGATCCGGATCCGCCAAAACGGCATGAACCACCATCTTGATGTACTCCTTTGTTTTTCTGTCCGCCGCCTCACGTAGCGCAATACCGGCCCGACGATCCCGCAGGATTGTGTCGAGCCGTTCGCGTTCAGTGGTCGACGTGCCGGTTAACACCTTGAACTGGGCGAGATTCATCCCAGAAAAGGTTTCTTCCTTTGCGTGCTCAGCCCACGACTCCGTGACGGTTGTGAGCCACTCTTCTATGTTTTTATTATTTTTCATGATCTTAACTTTCTCCTTCGGCTTTTTCTCAAACTGTTTTTGAGGTTTCGTCGTTGGTGAAATCTGTTGGGTCGGGACTTCGGGCTTGGCCTTGTGCAGGTCGTCCAAGTTCCGGTCGCGATTCTTTCCGTACCAATAATCAACTAATGTTTCCATAATGGTTATATAATGAATTACAACTAAAGTTCCTGATTGGGAAAATTTTTCTGAAGAAAAATAAAGACCGCTGTTTTTACTCCTAAAAATGGACTTTTAGGGCCCCTTGAAATGAGTCGAGGCATGACCTGTTGACTTGGACCAACGTTCAAAGTGCTTGGGACGTGCCATCGACGACTTTGTGGAACCACGAAAGAACTTGAGGGACGGAACGAACGAGATTGGAGACGGCCTAATCGACTTCGGACGCCACCCAAACAACTTTAGTCGGCCCTCAAACTTGTCTGGGCAGCGAACAAGATTGTTAATTCAGTGCCATCTGGAGAGTCACTCTCATATTCAAACTGTGCCGCCTCTCGTGGTGCAACGATATCCTTTTCGA
>Ga0208391_1001281_pt1 | contig 12180 bp, 7 predicted proteins | sample Knorr_S23_td_Bot_FD_185612 | JGI IMG/M metagenome (GOLD analysis project Ga0208391, IMG submission 185612) | Marine microbial communities from Southern Atlantic Ocean transect - Knorr_S23_td_Bottom_ad_3770_LV_A (SPAdes) (version 2) | ecosystem: Environmental > Aquatic > Marine > Oceanic | place... | reverse complement strand
GAGAGATTCTCCAACCAGGCTGCGAACAGAGATTGGACATCCGCCTCACCCAGAGCGAGGATGTCGAGTATCACTCCCGCAGCCATCGCGCCTGCTGGATGAGGAGGGAGGGGCGAGACTGTCGTCTGTTGAGGGCTCCAAGCAATCTGATGACGCCCTATCGTATTCGAATGAGGCAGAGCGGATGGCCTCACAGCGAAGGCGATCGCCTCGAGCAGAGAATAGCAGCCATCGCGAGCGATCTCTGTTCCGGTGAGGCCGAGGCCGATGAGAACTGAAACTCCCAGATACCATCGATCGGTATTAGGAGAGTCCTCATCGAGTGCTGCTGTCAGCCAGTCTCTCGCCTGCAGCACCAAGACCCTCTGTGCGATGGTCTCTGCGTTCTTCTCGAGCCATCGGGCTTTCGCCGCCTCAGAATCGATGGCCCGCTTCACATGATCAGGAAGCATTTTCTCCTCGATCTCTGAAAGTCGCATCTCGAAACCATTCCGATCGATGGCGTAAATCCCCGACGCCTGACGAATCAAAGACTCAGCATCCTTCGGTGGATTAGCTGGGAATTCGGGAAGTTCAAGTGGCGAATTCGGAAGTGTGCCTGCTGCGTAGGCTTCTGCCACGGCCTCGACCAACTGCTCGTTGACTCGCTGCCAGACGAGGGCGGAGCCGATTCGGCTGGCCATTACGAGGCCGCCCGAATCAGATCTCGAGTTCGATGTTCAGGTTCTGAATCAGTTCCTTGTACCTGTTTCGAATCGTGACCTCGGTCACACCAGCGACTTCTGCGACCTCGCGCTGAGTTCGGCGCTTACCGCACAGAACACTGGCGATGTAGATGATTGAAGCTGCGATGCCCGTGGGTCCGCGCCCACTGGTCAACTCCTTATCCTGAGCCTTCTGAATCAACTCGTAAGCCTTGGCTCGGACTTCGGCATCGAGGTCCAATCCTGAACAGAACCGCGGGATGTAATCCTCGGGCTTGGTCGGAGGGATCTTCATCTTCAACTCGCGAACCATGAATCGGTATGTGCGTCCAATCTCCTTGCGACCGGTTCGGCTCGCTTCGCCTATCTCATCGAGAGTGCGAGGATTGTTGCATTGACGGCAGGCCGCGTACAGCGAGGCTGCTGCGACACCCTCGATCGAGCGGCCGCGGATGAGTCTCTTCTCGACCGCTTTCTTGTAATTCACTGCGGCCGTCTCGCGGATCGACTTAGGGAGATCGAGGCGGCTCGCCATGCGGTCGAGCTCGGCTAGAGCCATGGCGAGATTGCGCTCGGTCGCGTTGCTCACACGCGAGCGCTTCTGCCACTTCCTCATGCGATAGAATTGAGAACGGTAACGACTGGAAATCGTCTTGCCGGAGTAATCCTTGTTCTGCCAATCGATATCGGTGGACAGTCCCTTGTCATGCAGCATCACAGTCATCGGCGCACCGGTTCGAGCGCGCTGGTCTCCCTGCTCGGGGCTGAAGACGCGCCACTCAGCGCCTTGGTCGATGACATTGTCTTCAAGGACGAGTCCGCAATCGTCGCAGACGACCTCTCCGCGAGTCTCGTCGCGGGTAAGGTTGCGGCTGCTACATTCATTGCATTTCACTATGTCTTCAACTAGATAATCAGCCATCCCATCACCTCTCTTCCATCAGGAAAGATAAAATATCCCGACTCGACTACCTATTTAAACACTACAGGTCGAGGGAATCACTTCGATACAGGCTCCTGCTAGCCTGTGTCGAGCCTCGCCAATGGTGAAATAGCAACGTATTCTCGACAATCTCGTAGGAGGTGTGTTGGATGAGTGCTTCGTGGCCCCCAACGGAAATCGAACTGGACCCTGACAAAAGGGTGCTGTTCCTCACAAAAGATCTCAATCTGATCCGTCAGCAACTCTACGAAGGTCTCGATCTGCGAATGGAGGATCTCTCCGTCGGCGATCTGCTCGACGACATCAACACCGATGTCATGACGCCTGCTTGGGTCTGCTTCGACCACGACCCCGCGATTCTCGCAGAAAACGCATACGCAGGTCTGCTGCACGACGGGCGGCGTGTCTTCGAGCCATTGGCGCTGATGGATGGTGGCTTCGAGGTAATCGTCAGCGGTCATCGCAAGGGAACAGGCAGCAGTCGCGAGACCGCAGCCCAATGCGAGCGATGGTCTGGAATTCGAATCGTCATCGCCGCATCATTCGCACCCATCCACGAGCGCAACAACATCAATCTCGGTCAGTTGATGGGTGACCACTCGATGCTTCAACGTCTTCAGGACGGTGAGGTCATCACCCTCTCGGAATTCACCGGAAAATTCGACCCGGTAACCCGCCTCATCGTCGAGAACGGAGGCATTCTGCCATTCGCTCGGAAACTCAAGGCCGGTGCGATTGAGTTGCCGGCAGTCAGTATCGAGCAGTGCCCGATGACGATGGTAGAGAAGATGATCTCCAACAAATTGCTCGGACAGCGAGGACAGCGAGGCTATGTCCGACCTGGCGATGCGGTACTGGCTCAGGTCGACGGTGGTTATAGCCACGAGTTCACCACCGCTCAGGTTCACACTTTTCTGGCGGAAGAATATGGTGAGGATTACATCCTTCCGAACCCGCTGAAATTCGCCGTCTTCGAAGACCATCTTCTGTATGCGACCGGCGTGCCGAGATTCGGGCGCTTCGTCGACAAGATCCAACGTCTGAGGGACCTGCAAGTGGCCTTCCAGCAGCACACTGGCGTGCGTGACTACTCGGCTGTCGACGGTGTGAGCCCGGGTATCTGTCATCAGGTCGCGCGTGAGGAATTCATCGATGTCGGCGACTTCATTCAAGCTACTGACAGCCACACCTGCATGGGTGGCGCCTCCAACGCATTGACCTACGGAGTGGGTTCGACGGAATACGCCAATCTGATCTACAATCAATTTGCTTTCGTCAACGTGCCCGAGAGCATTCGCTTCGAGTTGGTGGGCACGCTTGATCCGGGCTGCACGGCTAAGGATGTGATTCTGCACATCCTCTGGAAGTATGCCGCGCAGTCCGACACTCTGGACCGCTCGATGGAATTCGGGGGAACAGGGTTGGCATCGCTGTCGATGGACGAGCGGGCCACGCTTTGCAACATGGCTACAGAATGTTCTGCGAAAACCGGCATCTGCGAGCCGGATGATCTGACTGTCGAGTGGTTGCTCGAAAGGCGAGCAGGGGCTACGGAGCAAGAGATACGCTCGGCCTTCGTGCTTCCCGATGAAGGCGCGAACTACGATGGCGGAGTTCACACCATCGATATGGATACGATTCGTCCGATGGTAGCTCATCCTGGTAACCCCGACGAAGGGGTGCCCTCCGACCCGACGAATGGTGCCTACATCGATGACCTTGGCAAGATTTCAATCGACATCGCTTACGCTGGCTCGTGCACCGCTGGCAAGGAGGACGACTTCTCCTATTACGCGATGGTGACCGAAGCGGCTCTGGAGGCCGGATTGACAGTTGCTGAGGGTGTCGAGTGCTACATTCAATTCGGCTCGAAGACGGTTAAGGAACTCTCCGAGCAGAATGGCTGGTCCGAGATGTTCGAGAGAGCTGGTGTGCAACTCATCGATCCGGGGTGCGGGGCTTGCATCGGTGCTGGACCGGGCATCTCTGAGGACTCTGAACAGGTGACTGTCTCGGCGATAAACCGTAATTACCAAGGTCGCTCAGGCCCCGGCAAGTTGTATCTCGCGAGTCCATTGACGGTGATGGCCAGCGCCTTCGTCGGCCACATCACCGCATGGCACCCAGAACTATTCGCATAATCTAATTCAAGAACCTCAATTAATTGGACCCTCTTTGATGGCTGATTACGAGGTTGAGAAACATACCAGATTGAATCGAATACCCGATCGTGGGCACTACGATGAGAAGACCGTTCATTCGATTATCGATTCCGCGTTGATCTGCCATTTGGGCTTCATCGAGAATGGCCGACCATTCGTCATACCCTGCATTCACGGGCGGGAAGGGAGGACACTCTACCTGCACGGTGCGAAGGCCAGTCGATTGATGAACGAGAGTGGTTCAGGCAAGGATCTCTGCATCACATTCACGCATATCGACGGTATTGTTCTCGCACGCTCGTTATTTCACTCCTCGATGAATTACCGCTCTGTCGTCGCATTTGGCAAAGGCCGTATTTTGGAGGCTGATGGAGAAAAGATACACGCTCTCAACGTCGTGACGGAAGGATTGTGTCGCGGTAGATGGGAGGGTGGACGCACTCCAACGAAGAAAGAATTGGAAGCGACCTCTGTCATCGCCGTCGATATCGAACATGCTGGAGCGAAGATTCGCACCGGTGGTGCGAATGACGACGAGGGAGATCTCTCTGGCCCGTGGTGGGCAGGAGTTCTTCCGGTCGAGACGAAAATTCACCCTCCGATTCCTTCCGAAGACTTACGAATCGACCCTGCACCACCTCAGCATGTCCTCGACCGAGTCGGCGATGTTCTCTGAACGCAGGAGAATTCCGGTCAGAATCCGTCTACCCTCGCCACAGAGTTAAGTGTCCTGCACACTCGCCCTGCACTGACCACGTGCAGGCCCCGTGCCATCCGGGTATCGGGAGGACCTGAGGGGGGTTTTCGCCATGGCAGATGCAGAGAGAATCGCGAGCAAACAGAAGCAGATCTCGATAAGTGAGTTCTTTGAGAAGAACAAGCATTTCCTCGGCTTCGACACCCTTCAGAGAGCAGTGATCACAGCGGTCAAGGAAGCCGTTGACAACTCACTCGATGCGTGTGAAGAATCTCGTATTCTCCCTGATATCCGCATCGAGATCAATCGCTTGTCTGGCGATCGATTGGAACTCATCGCGCAGGACAATGGCCCTGGCATTCCGCGCGATGCCATCGAGAACGTCTTCGGTAGGTTCCTTCTCGGCTCACGTTTCCATGCCATCCGGCAGACCCGTGGCCAGCAGGGAATCGGCATAACTGGCGTGTTGATGTACAGTCAATTGACCACGGGCTCGAAAACCCGAGTGACTTCGAAAATCGCTTCTGATTCATCCGCAGTCCACGTCGATCTCGGTCTTGATACACGCAAAAACCGAGCCACGAAATCGAACGAGAGACGCGACCTCTGGCTCGATGAGAACGGACATGAGATTGAGCACGGTCTGATGATTCGAACCGTCATGCGAGCCAAGTATCAGCGCGGTCGCCAGTCGGTTCATCAGTATCTGCGGATGACTTCGATAGTCAACCCTCACGCCACGATTCACCTCACTGTTCGCGGGCTCGATGGGGAGATCATCGACGACGGACATTGGATTCGCACTACAGAGAAATTACCCCGAGTCGTCGAGGAGATCAAACCGCATCCGCATGGAATCCTTCTCGGTCAACTCCAACGGATGCTCAAAGAGACCGATGAGCGCAATATGACTTCATTCCTCAGGCACGGTTTCTCAGGAGTCAGTCTGCGCGCAGCCAAAGAGATCCTCGCAGCGGCTGAACTCGATGAAGGCCGCATACCTGCGCGCGTCAAAGCCGAGGACGCTCAGAAGATGGTCGAAGCCTTCCAAAGAGTCAAACTCCTCGCTCCACCAACTGATTGTCTCTCACCGATCGAGGAGATGCTAATCAAGAAAGGACTCTCGAAGGCGATTGATTCGCGCTTCGCTTCGACCGTCACCCGCAAACCGACGGTCAGCCAAGGCAACCCCTTCCAGATCGAGGTCGGACTGGTCTTCGGAGGAGACCTGCAGGCGGAGGGGCCGATCGAGATTCTGCGCTTCACCAACAGAGTCCCTCTGATGTACCAGCAAGGCGGATGCCTGCTGACAAAGGCTCTCGAGTCCGTCGATTGGAAGCGCTACGGACTCGACCACCCCGGCGGCCGCGGGCTGCCGAAAGGGCCGGCCGCCGTACTGATTCATCTAGCCTCCACAAACGTCCAATTCACCAGCGAGGCAAAGGAGGCGGTGGCGGATAACGAAGAGGTCTTCGAGGAAGTTCGGCGAGCGATGTTGGAGGTCGGACGTGGACTTCGCAATCATCTGAAGAAGAGTTCTCAGCGCAAGAAAGCGCAAGAGAAATTCGATCTCATCAACATCATTCTACCAGAGATTTCACGCAAGACTTCGCAATTGCTCGGTCGCGAGGAACCCGACTTGGCGCCGGTCATCACCCGCATCATGAATGCAGTCTTCCTCGAGGATGAAATCGGTTGGGACAAGCACTCGAATCAAGCCGTCTGCTCTCTCACCATCTACAACTACACCGCCCGCGCTCGCGCCTACACGATCCTTGCTAAATGGCCTGAAGGCGAAGGGGTTGCAATCGCTGAGAATCCTCGAGGTGGTCGTAAGGAAACCACTGGTCTATGGGCTTGGAGGCTCGACACCCTCGACCCAGGTCAGTCAACGGAGATTCGCTTCACTGTCAGCGGTCTGTCGAAGGGGGATTGGACTGATGCGGAGATATTCTTCCGAGGCAATGGAGACATAATCGGGGCGACCAAGATCGATGAGAAGCTCCTCGATGAAATGCGCAAGATGGAAGCACTGGCTCTGGCGGAGGCGGAATACGCCGCTGCGACGATGAACGAATCCATCCAACGACTGGTCGAAAGAACGCCAGTGCTGGAGACTTCTGGAGAATCGCTGGTAGTGTCTTCTGATGAGTCTGTGGTAGAGCCTTCTAACGAATCGCAGAGGATGATCAATAATCCTGAGGATCTACGCCAGTGGACTCCGGCTGAGGAGGTGAATGAATGAGCGCGAATGGATTCTCGAAGGAAGAGGTGATAGAAGCCTTGCATAGCATCGCAGGTGAGATGCATGACAACATGACCAAGGGGCAACCGCCGAGAATGACGCTGCCTGTGAGGACCAAGAAAAACATCGCTTTCGATGAGCGTCTCGGCGTTTACAAGTATGGCAAGAAGATGAGCACGCGCGATGCGACGAGCCTTGGCTCGGCCCGTCAACTGCTTCGCGCGCTCCATGTCACCGAGTTCATCGAGGAGATGATCAACGCTGGTAAATCCTCGACATTGAGAGAGATGTACTACATCTCTGAAGGGTGGGGACATGGGAAATTCGGTTCACAGAACGAGAGCAACAATCTCGCTGAGGATCTAGAGATTGTCACCCGATGCATGCGTGAGGACTTCAAACTCCGACCTGAAGAGGATGGGGCTCGCATCATCGGCAACATCACCTTCGAGGAGAGGAATCGACGCGGCGATTGGATGAGAATCAACTGCCGCGACGATGTCGGAGATTCTGGATACGGGGTCCCATACAATGTCGAGGCGGAGAAACTCCGCCTCATCACTCATGATGTCGACTTCATCATGGCCATCGAGACAGGTGGAATGTTCGACCGACTTGTCGAGAATGGTTTCGACGAGTCGGCTCATTGCGCGCTGATTCACCTGAAGGGGCAGCCAGCGCGCTCGACGCGCCGCATCATCAAGCGAATGAACGAAGAATGGAATCTTCCGGTCCTCGTCTTCTTAGACGGTGACCCCTGGTCGTTCAGAATCTTCGCTTCAATCGCCTACGGCGCTATCAAGACGGCGCACATCTCGGAGTATCTCGCCACTCCGAGCGCCGTCTACCTCGGTATCAGGGCAGATGATATCGAATCGTACGATCTGCCCAGTGACGAATTATCCAGCAAGGATATCCAAGCCCTGAAGGCCGAACTCAGCGACCCGCGATTCGCGGATTCCGAATGGCAGGAAGAGATCAATATGATGCTCGATCTAGGGAAGAAGGCTGAGCAGCAATCATTGGCGAAATACGGTCTTGATTTCGTCACTGACACCTACCTGCCCGAGAAACTGGCACAGATCATGGGTCGATGATTCACAGCGAACATTCGATGCCGGCCTTCGGCCAAGCATGATATGTGACCACACTCAGGTCGAACTGTGAGCACTCGATTACGTCGTGCGACCAAAGGAAGCGCCATCGCTGCATTGGTCCTGCTGCTCGTCGGAGTCGCGGCATACGCATCCTCCTACGATGAACTCGCCAGGCTGATGGATCCGGAGGAGAACAATCTGGCAGACCTGCACTCGGGTGAAAGCGCACAGATTGAGATAAGCGGAGGATCTCAGATCGCTGCGCTGCGTCTGATTAATGAATCGTCGACAGAGTATCCGCAGGTTCGGCTCGTCGGAGTCGACGGTGAGGAAGAGGGGCGCGAGCCCAACCTTCTGGATACGAAATGGATAAGTGAAGACGGCGGAAGAATCTACGAAGCTGTGCGAATCTATGAGCCGGGCTTGACGGGCACATTCACGATTCACAACGATGCAGAGCAGCGTTTGATCGTCGTCGATAATGCTGAACTCCAGTCGAAGTTGTTGGCTGAACCGTTCCTCCTCCTGATGATGATCAGTTGCTGCGGTGGATTGTCGGCCACCTTAGCAGCCATCATCCTGTTTTTCCTCCAGCTGAGGAATCGGGGCGAGACCGAACAGAAAGTCTCGGGTCTGGTGGTCGATGGTCAAGTGATGACAACGAATGAACTCTACCGAATGCAGCGAGGTGGGGCGAAGGAGGAACCTGTCGAATCGGCTGTGGCAGACCCATTCGTGGATCGTGAGTCAAAGACGACGAGACAAGAGGAAATTCAGGATTCGAAGGAAGAATCCACCGATTCAGCCAAGATTGACGCGGACTCGGTAGAATGGCGCTCTTGGGATGAGGGTTGATCTCGTACCTGCTGTTGCGGCTAGCGATTGGGTTTTTAGTGCCCCTGCGACTACCCAACCTCGAGTTGGTAAGTGGTGGTGGACTTCGACGAAGCCCTGAACATCCTTGAGAACAGGGCGCGTCGGCAGATTCTCAAGCGGCTCGCCAAGGAACCTCATTACCCATTACAACTCTCAGATTTGCTTGAAATCAGCCAACAGGCAGTAGTCAAGCACCTCAAGGTGTTGGAAAAGGCGGGATTCGTCGACTCGACCAAGGTCGCCTCGCAGAAGGGAGGGCCGCCGAAGAAAATGTACACTGTGAATCAGTCATTCTCGCTACGCCTCGACCTCGGACCGAATCTGTTCCGTGCTGAGCATCGTACAATGCCACGTGGCGGGCCTATTCGGCTCTCTCAACGACTGCCACAGGATCTCGACGGTGTGATAGAGAGGATGGGTACACGTCGGAGACTTCCGATGGTAGAGGCGATGTCCATGCTGTCGGAGATGGACAGAGCCCTCGAGCGAATCGATGAGCAGCGCGATGCCGTCATCGCCCTGCACCAGCAAGTCATGCAACGAGTCGCTCCGAACATCGATGATTCATCCGAGACTTACGAGGAGCGACAACTCGCTCATGCCTTGCTGAATCATCCCCGAAGACCCTTGGATCTCGACCTCTTCTCACAAGGGCTACGCATTCAATCCATGCAGGCAGAGGCGATGCTGGATGGTCTGCGCGAGCGGCTACTGCGAGACTTCGCCAGCCATTCCGGCAGCTTGGTAGCGGCTCGCGAGGGTACGCCTCTGCCTTGGTGGCTCGCCCGTTGAAGACGATTGTCAGTCAACTTCTCAGAAGACCTGATCGTCATCATCCAGATTCGCCAACAGGCTGCTCTTCTCCGCGAAGCGGGCAAGAGCTTCCATCCTGCGTCCGTACATCACGACGCCAGCCACGCCCATGAGGGCGAAAGTGGCGCCGAGGATGATTGCCGGAACTGAATACTGAGCGATGACCTCGATACCAACATCGAGGAGCCCATAATTGGAACCCATCGCTCCATCCACCTTCTCGAAGTTGTTATTCTCATCAGATTCAACAATCATGTTGTCAGGATCGATGACGACGATGACATCGTGGCTTCCGGCCTCGACCATGTAGAGCAGTGTCAAAGTCGGTGGCTCATCATTGCCACTCGAACCCTCGGGCATCACTGCCTCGATCAGTTGGCGGTAGGCGATGTTTTCCTCATCGCAGCCGTGCCTCTCGATATCCTTGATCGTCTGATCGATGCAGAGTATGAGGTGAACATCGGTGGCGTGGATGTTGCCGATGTTACGAATCTGCACATTGACAGAGAGCATGTCACCGACCGGCGCTCGGTTCTGACCTACCTCGACACTGACGATCTCTAGGTCAGGAGCACGCAGTCGCAGTTCGACTATCTGCTCATTGGTATCACAATTCGGGAGGTAATTATCTGGCAAACCATCGCCGTTCTCATCCAGAGTACATGAATCATCCCAGATTGCCGTCTCATCGTTGTCACCTCCGACCTCCGACGATCCAAAGGAGGAGAGCACTTTGATTCCGATCTCACGATTGCTGAGAGTTGCGCCTGGATCGATGTGGATGATGGCCACGAGTTGCAATGTGGTGTAGGCAGGCATCATCGGCAGAGTGACGGTTCCCGCAGAGGTTCCCACCGCAATCTCGAAGCATTGGTCTGGCTCGGGCTGCTCGCCAACGAGCAATTGAACGCAAGGCCTCTCAATCGGGAATTCGGTATCGAAGCCCTCGAGAAGAGCGAAGGTAACCCTCCAGCCACTGAGTGCGTTCATCCCTGGCGAAGTATCCCAGCCGGCTCCGGTCTTGGTGTGATTGTGGATTGTCGGCTGGTCTGGAACATTACCGAAATTGGTCACATTCAGTGTATAGCGAACGACGCGCCCTGGAGCGGTGGTCTTGATTCGCGATTCGACAGACGGATCCAGATCGATTCGCATATCGTGATATTCGATGATCTCGATCTGCAGCACTATGGTATCGCGAAGTTTGGTTCCTTCGTACGGTTCCTCGCTGAAGATGTCTAATCGGACAGTATATTGCCCCGCGTAGGTCTGTGGGGGGACATTCACGAGAATGGTGATTTCTTGAGATTCGTCTCGGTCGAGTTCCTCGAACAGGACACGCGGGATGTCGATGTCCCAGACATCCGAGGCACCTGTTGAAGCGACGATTGAATTCACTGAGATGCCGTAACGATCCGGTCCATTACCCAGATTCTCGATTACGGTCTCGAGTTCGAATGACTCGTCAGGATGCAATTGCAGAATGGTCTGTGGGACGCTTGCCTCAAGATCGTAGACCTGTATGACATTGGTCACTAAAACCACTGAATCGCGTACTCGTGGCGCACCTTCCAGATGAGCCTTCACCGTGACGGATTCACCCAAACCGGCTGTTGCGTTGTACGGCGCGCACATGATGGCGGTCACCTTGTAAGGGGTATCTATGAGAGACCAGTATCTAGGCGCGTTCTCTGGCAAGGCATTTCCACCCGGAGCATTGGAGAAGTCGAGTTCGACTGTCCAGTGGTCGTAACGCCAAGTCGACTCGGATATCTCCGGCGGGCGCTCTTCCGGGCCACCCGGCGTGGTGAAGATGATGTGGCCGGGGGTGAAATGCTTGGTGACATCGATATCGAACTCAGCACAGTCGCCGGGCAGGACGTGTTGTGTCGTATCGCCAAGTTGGAAGACGATGTTCCCCGAACTCCTGATCGATACATTCACCCATAATTCAAGGACGTCGAAGGTGCCTCTACTGACCGAAAGCACTGGCTCACCGGTAGACCAGCCCTTCAGATAGATCACGAATGTCCCGGGGGCCTGCGATGTCGGCACGCTGACCTGCAGATTGCGGGTCACAGATTGACCAGGGTCGAGAGAAAGCGACAGAGGGAAGGAGACGCCCCAGCCGAAGGGGAGCGCCCATTCTGTCTGGCCTTCGAGTGTGGCTGGGTCATAGAAGGCGAAGGTATCGTAGACATTCCCTGTATTCGTCACCGTGATCGAGAATATCGCTGATTGGCCCTGTTCGATGTCGACTTGGTAATGACTGGTATCGAGGTTTATTCCATGCACCACGTCCATCAGCGTCAGAGTCAGACGCTCATCACTGATCGCTGGATCCTTATGAGAGACTGCGGAGACTGTGATTGCGGCCAACTCGTCCTCATCCGCCTGATAGATGGTCGGCGCGCGGATTCGCATGTACACGGGTACGACATCTCCTCCGCGCAGGAATACCGGGGTCGAGTCGAATATCGGCGTATGGTTAGTTGCGAAGAAAAGGGTCGCGCTCCAGTTGTTCGGAACACCATTCAGGGTGACCGTGAAAGTGTCGGCGACGAGTTCGGCCGGTCCAGGCGTCGGGTTCGATATCGTCATGTTGTAGGTGGTCTGCTGGCCCGGCTCGATTGTGTGATAGAA
>Ga0208391_1001276_pt1 | contig 12195 bp, 9 predicted proteins | sample Knorr_S23_td_Bot_FD_185612 | JGI IMG/M metagenome (GOLD analysis project Ga0208391, IMG submission 185612) | Marine microbial communities from Southern Atlantic Ocean transect - Knorr_S23_td_Bottom_ad_3770_LV_A (SPAdes) (version 2) | ecosystem: Environmental > Aquatic > Marine > Oceanic | place... | reverse complement strand
TTGGCCAAGCGCATCGGTGGACTCGAGGATGAAGCTGCCCTTGGCCGGCCAGGAGAACTCAAGCCGGCTGCCGGCGAAGTTGACGGCCAACGGCTGCGGCTCGACCACCATCTCGCTCATTTGCAGCTTATAGAGCGTGCCACGCGAGTTGCGGACATAAACGCTCCGGTTGGACAATACCGGCGGGGTCCAGCAGGTGCCGCTGATGACCTTGGATCGGGCTAGCTGCTTAAAGCGGGCCGGCGAAGCCTCGGTGATGTAGAGGTCGCCATTGCGGCTGAGGATAATCAGCTTGCCGTCGGAGGCGGTGATCGAGGCGCACGTGATGCCGCTTTTCGTCCACTCGGTCTTGCCGGTTTTCATGTTGATGCAGCGGACGGTGTTGCCGCGCTCTACGCGGCCGTCGGCTCCGTAGAAGTAGTCGCCAATCACCACACCGGGGTTGAAGTGGATGCGCATGTTGCGGTTCTTCCATATGGAACGTGTGCTGGTGCCTCTCAGCTCGATCAACTCGCCGTCGCGGGTGTTGGAGGTGAGGAAAATCTTGCCATCGTACAAAACTGGGTCTGCGGCATTTACCGATGCACTGGTTTTAAATGACTTTGACCATAGCTGTTTACCTGTGGCGGCGTTAACGCCGTAGGCACTGCTACTGCCAAACATGATGAATGCCTCGGTACCACGATGATCGTAGGGAACGGGAGTCGCGTAGCCTGATTTGCCGCTGCCGGTTTTCCACTTTAGGTTGCCGGTTTTCTTATTGAGTGCAATCCCGCGTGAGCCAACATTGTAAACAACCTTGTCTCCATGGATCAGCGGTGAGGAGGCAAAACCCCAGTTAGGCGTCGTAACACGGTAGAGTTTTTTCAAATCCTTGTTCCACACTTCGTCTCCAGTGGACGCCTCAAGACAAAACGCTTTTCCGGTCTTGCTGAGGGTGTAAACGTATTCGCTATCGACGGTGGGAGTCGTATTGGGGCCGCCATCGTATAGTCCGTCGCCTAATGCTTCAGAATAGGAATGTCGCCACAGGATATCACCAGTCGTTTCCTCCAGGGCGTAAACCGTGTCGCGTTTGGATTTGTTGCCCATGGTGAACACCCGTCCGTTTGCCACAGAAACCGTGGCAAAGCCGGTGCCGACCGAGGCATTCCAAAGTCGCTTGGGGCCGCTCGAGCCCCATTTCTCGAACCAGTCCGTTTCCTGGGAGATGCCATTGTGGTCCGGGCCGCGCCAGTTGGGCCAATCGGCCGCTTGAAACCAGACAGCCGAGCCGAGCAGCATGGCTGTTACGAGTGTTTTCATTTTTCGATATAACATAGTGCTGAAAAACTAGTCCAAAATCCCTCTGCGTCAATAGAGTAATTTTAAAGGCACAGCACGGCTGCGATTGTTGTGAGTAGGAGGTGTTTCATTTCCCTTCAACTAACAATTCTGCACCCGTATCAATGTGGTTTGCTTGGTTAAGTTTGGCAAACGATTTCCCGTTGATCAAGCGGGAAAAAGAAAGGCCGGGCACATAATGAGCGGCCTCTGGTGTGTGTTCTCTTTTTGGTTAACTCACCAAAAATTACTCACTCACGGTACGTAACGTCCCCACAGCGATATCTCCATCACCACTCCACTTGTTTGATGGCAGATGCATCACACGTGTCATATTGACGCGGCCGGGGCACCGGCCTGCTTTCCGTCTTTTAACCAGACGACACGGTCGGCCCGGGTGGCCGAGTTGTCATCGTGTGTGACAAGCAGCACGGCGCCGCCGGTTTTGGCAAAATCGGACAGGCCGGCCAACACTTTCCCGGCGTTGTCGACGTCCAGATTGCCGGTGGGTTCGTCGGCCAGCAGCAGCTTGGGCTGGTTCAACAGCGCCCGGGCCAGCGCGGTGCGCTGCCGTTCGCCGGTGCTTAGTCTGGCGGTGGGATGGTCGGCGCGATGCCCGAGTCCAAACCGGGCAATTAATTCCTCGGCCCGCTCCCGAGCGTCCTCGACATGGGTCGCCACCGCCGGAGTCATCACGTTGTGGAGCACGGAGAGATAGGGGACTAGATGAAATTGCTGAAAGACGAACCCCACGTTATCCGCCCGAAAACGCGCCCGGCCCTCGGCGCTCATCGCGCCGAGGTCACGGCCACCGATGGAAACCACGCCCTGATCCGGGGCAAGCAGGCCACCGGCAATCAATAGCAGCGTGGTCTTCCCCGAACCGCTAGGTCCCTGCACCGCGACAAAATCGCCCGCCTTCACAGATAGCGAGACGCCGTTCAGTGCCTGGACGCGCTGACCGTTGCCGCTGTCATGGGCCTTTGCGATATGGTTGAGTTCCAGCACGGCGGACACGGTTCATTCCTCCTGCAGAACCAGGGCCGGATCCTGACGAGCAGCCGAAAGTGCCGGAATCCAACTGGCGAAAACGGACAGGGCCACGGCCAGACCGAGGGCGAGCACAAAATGGATTGGCACCTCCGGGTTTTGCAGCGACTCCCAGCCGGCCGTCATTTCTCCCAGCGACGCCCCCGCGAGCGCCCCCACCACGAAGCCAAGCAGTGTTCCCAGAATGCCAAAGAGAAATGCCTTGCCGAGAAACAGCAGGAGGATTTGGGACGAGCGGAAACCGATCGCACGCAGGATGCCGATCTCGGCCCTTCGCTCTCGCACGTTGCCGAGCATGAGGAAACCAATCCAGACTGCGGCACCGACCCAGATCAGTGGTGCCAACACAGCAGCAAATGCCTCTCGCCGCTTGCTAGCATCCTCGGCGGACTGCCTGGCTTGATCCCGGGCCTCAGCCCTTGCCAAGGCGGGTGGGCCACGCTCGAGGACCTGCGTGCCGGGAAGAATTCCCGCAATCTCGACCCGGATTTGGGAGATGCGGTCCCCGGCGCAATGGCATTCCAGCGCCTGGATGGCATGGATCAGGTTTTGCATGCCAAGCAATTCCTGAGCCTCGGTGAGGTTGATCCAGACAGTGGCGTCATCAATGTTTCCGCGTTCCCCGTGGACCTTCCCAAGGGAGAACTTGTGGCCCAATAAGGTGGTCTCATCGCCCTCCTTCAAGCCGAGTTTTTGACTGACATGATGACCGATGATCATCGTGCCCTTGGGCACCGTATCCAGAAGTGGTTTCTTTGGGTCTCGATGTTGGATGGGAACCTCGCCCCGGGTTCCATAAAGGACGATAGGCAATCCCGTTTCAGGCCATGTCAGTTTCTTCATTATCGTGGGCAGCAGGTGGTTGATTGTGACGATTTTCGATTCGGCCAGGCGGTGGGCGTATTCCTTTGGCATCTGTTTGTTGAGGCTGCCCTCGAGGTGCATCTCGTTTAAATCCTGGTCCTCGGGAAGGATGATGACGTTGAAGCCCAGTCCCATGGTGATTTTGCGAATGGCATCCTCGAGACCGGCGCCGGCTTCGGCAACTTCGGCCTTGTCGGTCCGCAACAGGGTCAGCGTCCCTATCAGGCAGGCGACGGCGGCGGACACCGATAACAGCGCCAGCACGAAGTTGAACTTTCGGAAGGCGATCTCGCGCCAAATCATTCCTCAAATCTTCATGGTGTCGCGGTGCAAGCGATGAGGTGTTGCTTCCAAAAAGGGCCAGATGAGGGCTTCGTGATTCTCGAAAAAAAGGCCTTCACTTTTTTCGCCCCAAAAAGAACCCGGCCGTTATGACAGTGAAGCCTACCAAGGCGCAGGCTACCAACGAACTGACGATCACCGCGCTGACCCCGTCCGTCTTCGCACTGGCTGCGCGGGAATCGTCCTCGTTGGCTTCCGGTTGGGGCACGGCAGATTCGCCTTTATATGCTGACGGTTCTGGCACCGGCATTTCGCCTGTCACCTCCCTGCCCGTAGCCAGCCCGACGAACCCGGCCAGCGGCGGGAGTTCCCGGTCGATATCCAGCCGCTGCTGCACCAACCGGTCCCAGTGAACCGACATCACCAGGTCGATGCCGGGATTCTGTTCCTTAACCTCGCAGGAGCAGGAGCCGGTCAGGAACAGGCAGGCCTCGTCGATGGTATCCTCGGCGATGCCCTTGCCCGCCAGGGCGAAGAGCGCGCGGCCCCGTCCGAAAATGGGAAAGACGATTGGCTCCTTCGCATAATCCTTCAAGTCGCTCTCACTCCCCAGGAGCATCCGGATGAAGATTTCCTCCGCACGATCGGCCCGGGACAGGCGCACCGTCGAGAAGCCGATTTTCAGGTCCGCCTCGTCGATGGAAATCAAGCCGTCGATGACATCGCGCGGATTGATCTCGGGCAGTTGCAGGTTGGCCTCGAGATGCCGGAGGCGCCGCTCCAGCAGCCCCGCCGCCGCGGCGTCCTTTTGCTCATCGCCGCTCTCGACCAACGCCCACACGACGGACTGGCCCTTCAACAGGCGGCGGGCGATCTCGCGGCGCGCCGGCGAATCGACGAGGCGCTTCACGTTGCCGCCGTTGAACGGTCCCGACCAGACCAGCCCCTGAATCCGGCTGGCCCACGGGTAATACAGGATGATCCAGGGCAGCGTCTTGGTCGCCTGCTCCTTCCACAGGTTCACCGCTTCCGGCTCCGGGGCGGCCTGGCCGGCGACCGTCATCATCATATATGGATAAAAGCGTATGGAAAATTTTTACAAAGGGAGCGGTCGCCGGGTACGCCAAGGTTTTATTGGTTTTACCTTGGCGCCAGTGCACGACCTGCCCACTGGTGGCCGTTCCTCTGATTTCAAGTGATTGAGGTAAGCGAAGGAGAAGTCTTGGAACGACTGTTGGTGAGGGAGTGGAGGATGCCACGTCCGGCGTTGGTTGCTTATCGCCGGCAGCACTTGGTCAAGCCGGATGACTGGTATTACCAGAAAGACGTCGTCATCACGGCGGCCGGCTTGGCCAAGTTGCAGCGGCACTTTGGGTTGGAGGAAGGCGTGGAGACGGCACCGGTGACGATGGAGGGTGACGTGGTCAAGTGGAACTGGAAGAACACAAGGATGGTTGAGGTGACGGACGGCAAGGGAGCCAAGCGGGTCGTGCGCGTGCGTGATGCGTCGTTGTGGCGTCCCGACAGGGCCGGCCAGTTCATGCGGATGAAGTTTTTCAAGGATGGCGACGTGTACCGGCAGACGGGCCGGTCGCCGAGGTATCCGGGGGTGTGGTGAGATGATTAAGCACAACGGAAAAGAACAGCACAAGGTTGCTTGGGATAACGATCTCCCAAGGGTAACGATGAAGGAATGCCGCGAGTTCAATCGTGCGGCAGACCGATTTTTGGCCAAGCACGGTGTAGAGACAGGCAACTGGAAGTCGAAGTCCAAGCGTGGCCTTTCGCACCGGTCAGCGATGGCGGCGGTGGACAAGCGGAAGAGGAGGCCGAGTTGTGGCGATTGAGACGATCAGCACGCTTCAGGAACTGCCGCCGCTGGACGAGGTCAGGTGCGACCTGACGCCGGAAGAGATCGCCAAGAGAAGTGTTGATCGGTTCAACGAACTGGCCACGGCGAACTTCATGGCCGGCCAGGATGAACATGGCGGCTGCCTGGTGGACAAGGTTCGGCTGGAAGACGCTGAACAGGAAATTTTAGACCTCTGGCACTACATACAGGCTTTGAGGTTACGTTTAGGAAAATGAGTACAAACAACGAACAAACAATGGCAGCGTTGAATACGCTGATCGATCTCGCGCTTCAGACGGCGCGGGTACAACAGTCACAAGTACAGCAGTCGGCGCAGATCATTGCGAACGCGCTGGGACTAGGAAATGAAGGCGAAAAAGCGCCCGAAGGCGAGGAGGAGGATCAAGTGGAACACGGGGACTCGGATTCAACAGTCGAAGAAGGGCCGAAGATCATACTCGCGGAAGGGTAAGGGGACTACTTGATCAAGTAACTGATTAGGCAGCCAGTGAGGAAGCCAACACCCGCAGCTATGCTGGACCATAAAAAAAGGTCGCCCGGCCAGGTGACCCGAGGTGAGAGAAACTGGCCGCTAAACATGAACCAAAGAACTGCACCCCCAACAAAACCTGCGCAACAAAGCGCAATTATCACGATGAACTTCAGCCCGACATTGTCTGATTCCTTCATAACGGCCAAACGCTAACACGGTGAACGTTGATCTGGAACCTTACATCTACCGGCCGCACCCGATCTACCGGCTGCCGTCGCGTGAAGACGCGGCGGTGGCTTGTCGGACGCCGGCAGGTGAGAAGTCGTTCCGTGATACGATGCACAAGCGCGGGTTGGCGATCTACAACGAGTTCAATGACCCGTTCAGGTTTGGCCATGAACCAGCGCATTGGGGAACGGCTGACAAGCTGCTGGATGAATCCGACGAACTGCTTATCAGTGGTAGCAACCGTAGCGGCAAGACCGAGTACGCGGCCAAGTACGCGATGAAGACGCTGATCGGCAAGAAGGATGCGCGGGTGGTTTGCTTTCACACCACTGACCAGTCATCGCTTCAGAACCAACAACCGGTCATCTACAAGTATCTGCCGGTCGAGTACCGGCGGAAGATGAAAGGTCGCGTTGAAAACGTCTCGTACTCGCAGAAGAACGGCTTCACCGAATCGGTCAGGGAGGAAGCGATGAGCAGGTATCCATTTGCAACGACAGGTTCGTATCCCGCATCGAACTGCAATCGGTCGTCCTTGAACGCCGGTGTCAACTTTGGTAATTCGCGAATCCAGGCAAGAGACATATTCCCGGAAAGGCTGTCCCGCGTAACACCACGACGACCAGCATCGCAACGGTACATCGGCCAATCATTTGCGGTCGTCGTTTCACAAAGGGGCAGCCAGCATGAAACGACTGCGAGGGATAATAGGATGCTACTTCTCATTGGTTTTCCATTTACAGATTGAAGTAATGACTAATAGGAATTTGGTTATTAAGCATTCGATAGACAAATAATTGAATCTGATGATCAACTGAACATCTCGCGGATGGGTACGCCCATATCGGTAATGGGTACCGGCCGGTCCCCAGCATGGAGTTTTTTATCGGGCCTGATGCCCAGTGCGCAGTGGATGGTTGCGTGCAGATCAGGGACGGAGATGGGCCGATCCTCAATCTTCATCGCCAATTCGTTGGTCACGCCAACGGCTTGCCCGTTTTTGAGTCCGCCGCCAGCAGTTACAACACTGAACGAGCCGGAGTGGTGTCCACGACCTCCACCGTCGTCGAATTGTGCCGGTCGACCAAACTCGGTGGCTACGACGACCAACGTCTTGTCGAACAACTTGTGTTTTTCGAGATCGAGCACGAGTGAGGCCAGCGCCTGATCGAGTTGCCGGATTAGGATGTGTTGTTTCTCCTGCCCTTCGTTGTGCGTGTCCCAGCCGGTGCCGTTGATAAAGTTGAGATTGAACGACACTTCGATGAATCGCACGCCACGCTGAACCAAACGCCGCGCCAGCAAACAACGCTGTCCAAACTCTCCACCGTAGCTCTCGCGCAGGCCGCCGGACTCGTTGGTCAACTGAAATGCGTTCATGAATTCCCCTCGGCCAAGCGCAAAGGCTTCCTCGATCACGGAGTCATAGTTTTTCACCGCAGGATCGGTGCTGGTACGTTGGCGAAAACCGGATCGCAGCCCGGACAACAATTGCTCACGACGCGTTTGCCGCGTGTCGGAGATGCCGCTTGGCCGCCGCAGGCCAGCAGGCCCGGCCTCCGTGTCGATCAAATAAATGTAACCGTCCTGCGCTCCGAGAAAACCGGGGCCGCGAGTCAAGTTCGGGTAGCCCATCACGACGTACGCCGGCATGCCCTTGGTCACTTTGCCTCGTTGATTGGCAACGATGGAACCGATCGACGGATAGACGATGGTCCCACTGACCGGCCTCCCCGTGTGCATTCGATTGGTCGCTGCCGCGTGCTCGTCCTTCGTGTCGTGATTCACGGTCCGCAGCAGACAAAATCGATCGAGAATCTTCGCACATTGGCCAAGGTGCTCCGTGACCTGCACACCGGGGATGGCGGTGTCAATGGCCGGATACGCTGAACCGGCCTTCTTTGCTTTTGGATCGCCAACGCGCTTGGGATCCCACATATCGATTTGCGCCGCCCCACCGCCAAGCCAAATGAAAATACAATGTTCCGCTCCACCATCCGGGTACTTAATCGTTGCCCGAGTCTGCGCCTCGGCCAACGCCTGCATCGGATTCAGCACACCGATCGCACCGGCCACGAGACCCGTGTCTTTCAAAAACTCCCGTCGTGTGGTTTGTTCGCTCATCGTTATTACTCAGGGCACAAAGACAAATTCCGGTGAGTTGGCCATGGCCCAAAGCATGTCCTCCATTTTCTCACGCCACTCTAGTTGGAGCCGCTCGGTCGGTGGATCACCGGCCCGGGTCAAGCGCTCCATTTCCATTTTGATACGAGTTGCCTCCGGGCTGAGATGGTTCGACCATGACACAGCGTGGTTTGATTTTACTCGCTTTGTCACCTTGGCACCCGGAACCACGCGCTTCGCAAAACCAGTCGACAGCAGCTCGACAAACACTTGCCGCTCAACCGCGCTTGGTTCGCGAGTGTAAACGCGCTCAAACAAAATCTCGACGAGGTCGTCCGGGCTGACTGCGTTCACTGCGATCTCGGTGAACGCGCTGTTGTCTGAAAGTTGCGAAAAACGCTTGACCAAGACACCGTTGGCCACCGTTGCCGGCTGAAGCACGTTCGACTCATGATCGCGTTTCGTCTGTGCATCCTGCCGGGAATCACGCCAACCGAATACTGATAACACATCGACCACGCTTTGCGCCTTGGGAATCGACAGGGCCGGTCGGTCGCGCTCATTGCTCAACGAAGTCAACTGCCAGGCACGGTGCGGCACGCCGAGATTCAGAAACGTGCTTGCCGGTCGACGTCCATCAACGTCCATCGTCAACTCCTCTGCTCCCATTGCCTTGCCGCTGATGGCAAACAGCGAATCGACCACCTGCTCGGCAGACAATCGGCGCCGAACCTGCCCAGCGAACAATCGTTCCTCCGGTTCGGCCGGCTCCGACTCGATGGCATTCGGCAATAACTCACGCTGATAAGCTTGCGAATTAAGGATGAGCCTGGCCAAGTGCTTGAGGTCGTAACCGGAAAGGACGAACACACGCCCAAGAAAATCCAGTAACTCGGGATGCGACGCCTCGGCGTGATCCCAGTCATCGACAGGCTCCACAAACCCCCAGCCCATGTAGCGTTTCCAAAGACGGTTCGCAACGACTTGGGCAAATCGTTGGTTGCGCGGATCGGTCAAGAGTGCCGCTAGTTGCTCCCGTGTGTCTCCGGCTTTACGCACCACCTCGTCATGCAGCGCTCCGTCCATCAACTCCGGAAACGGCCACGCCGGTGCAACATTGCTGCCCGGCTTAAGCGTGACATTCACCAACCGCCCCAGCGTGATGTTCGCCGAAGCCGGAATCGAACTGCTTGCCGGTACATTTTGCGGACTACGCTTAAGCATCGCCGCCAAGCTAAACAACTGCTCCTGCCGAAAATCGTGATACGGCGCGTCATGGCACCGTGCACATTTCATTTCCAATCCAAGAAACGCCTGCGCTACAATCTGCGCCTTGGCCGCCATCGGCACATCGTTCTCCGCCGCCATCTCAAACCCCGCCGGGGCTCCATAGTATTTGCTGCCCTCCATCATCACCAACTCGGTGACAAAGCGGTCGAACGGCTTGTTGTCGGCGAACGATTCGTGAATCCAAAACCGGAACGGCCCGGTGTTGTTGAGCGACGGCTTCAGTATATTTGGGTTTTCCGCGAGCACATCCTGCCAATAACCTACCCAATGATCCGCCCAACCGTCCTCCGCCAATATGCGGTTAATGAACTTCGAACGACGCTTCGGCGATGAATCTGCGAAAAACGTTTTAATTTGTTCAGGTGTCGGTGGGACTCCGACAACGTCCAAACTCACGCGCCGCAAAAACGTCCAGTCGTCCACTTGGTCAAACGGTTTGAGCTTGGCCATCCGCAGTTTGCGATCAACAAAATCATCAACACATTTGCCACCAAGCGGCTCGAGCTTGGCCAATTGCTTGCGAGCGACTTTATGGCGCCATTGCCAATATTCCGCTTCCTCGCTGGACACCGCACGACGAGTCGCTGCGTTTCGACGATCCATCGCCATACTGCGTTCCTCGGCATAATTCTCCCACCCTTCGTCCGTCAGAGGCACATGATGTTTCGGCGATAGGAGGGAATACTTTCCCCCGTCCGACAAAATGCTGACGGACAACTCGCCGGTCTCCATTCGCAAGCCACTTGAGTCTCCGACGAACGCCTCAAGTGTGAACACATGCTCCGCGCCAGGCGACTCCACGACCATCTGCTGCTCATACAAACCGGGGCGCAATTGCCGCACACCTTGGCCAAGCGGCTCGGGCAATTCCGGCACCGACTCATGACCGCTGGCATTGCGAATGGCGAACTTGGTCTCGGCAATTAATTTCCCATCCATCCGCACTCGCGTACCAGTGCGAGCCCGCAACAGCAACCGATGCTCGCCCTCGGCCAAGCGCACCCGACCAGCAGCACGCAAAAGGAAAGGATTAGAACGATCAACACGAATGCCCTTGGCCGAGTACTTCACCGGCAATTTCGGGAAAGCAAAAACCGGCTCCGAGTAGGTCAACGTCGGTTCGTTCGGCACAAACAACCAATCGCTCCCAACCTTTTCGAGGATCTCCACCCTCAACGAGTCGTCCGGTAACTTGTCGGCATCGACCAACCAAACGGGTACTTCAAAATGATACCGGGCCTTCAGCCGATTGGCAGGCACGATGCGACGATGAATCGCCACTTCATCAATATTGCCAATGAACGAGCTGCCATGATTTCCACCCAGCGATGAACCGACCCAGACTTCATCGTTGTCAACAACCGGCGGCAATTTTGTAGTGCCGCCCATATCCCAGTTGCCCTTGGTTGGTTCTCCGTCTATATAACCGACGATACTCTTCGGGTCGCCAAACCGATAAGCCACCGCAACGTGATGCCAATCTGTACGAGTCGCAATCATCTTGGCCGACGTCCAACGATGAAAATGCTCATCGCCACCATTCCGGTGATCGCGAAAAAGAAAACTGAGTTTGAACCCCCCCCCCTTGCCATCGAGACGGAGAGACCAGTTCTGATTTTCCTTCGCGAAGCCATCATGATTCGTCCGGCCTTTGCCGATGATGTAAAAATAACCATTACTAGACATCTCCGGGTTCACCCAAGCCTCCAGTGTCAGCGCGTCGCCGTTGGTGAAATCAAGCGGACTGGCTTCACCCGGATCGGCAATTCGCAAATAACCGCCGTTTAGTTTTAGCGCTTTGTTGCTCGCCGAGAAATCCGGATACAGTTTGGGACGAGGCCCCGCTTGGCCAAGCTCAACTTTGCCCTGTTGCTTGACCGCTATGTCATCACCCAACGAGCCGGAGTTTGCCAAACCGGCTTCAAAGCGGAAGCGAACCACCGGCTCGTCCTCGGCAATGGCCGCGTCGCTGGCTTGCGCTTGGGCAAGCGGTAAAAACACGCTCACCAAAAGCCACAAAGGCAACCCAAGCAGGTTCAAATGATGCACGGGTCAGAAGCTAGCGAGGGGCTGAACGGGGAGCAAGTGGGAATTGTGTCGTAATCTGTGAGAATAGTAGCTGGTGTGGTGTTTTTAAGTAGCCGCGATTAGGCGATGTTAAACCCGGTGTTTACTGTGGCTAAACCGTGTTGTTTTGCTCTGTTTGCTGCAGTTAGCGTGTTTTTGTTTATCCTATTTGCTTCGCGGGGGAACACCTCACACCTCCGCCCACATGTCGCGCACGTAATGCGAGCAACGCCGGCCCGGTCAATCAGTTTACATCAGCGCTCTTGAGTATTTTGTGAACCGAGGATGGGGCCATCTTCAGTTTCCCGGCTATGGCTCTGACGCCCAGGCCGTTCTTCTTTTCGCCCAGCACAGCCCCGGTCTTTTTGTGCAACGACCTGGGGCGGCCCAGCCTGACACCTCTTAGCTTTGCCGCCTTCAACCCGGCGTTGACCCGTTCACGGATGATGCCACGCTCAAACTCAGCCACGGCCATTAGAACGTTCAATTGTAGTTTGCCGGCTGGATTGGTGTTGCTGGTGTCTATGCCCTGGCTGGTAACGATCAGTGCCACGCCGTGGCTGTTCATCTCCTCCAGGATCAGTGCCATCTGGGTCAGTGATCGTCCCAGGCGATCCAGCTT
>Ga0208391_1001270_pt1 | contig 12250 bp, 11 predicted proteins | sample Knorr_S23_td_Bot_FD_185612 | JGI IMG/M metagenome (GOLD analysis project Ga0208391, IMG submission 185612) | Marine microbial communities from Southern Atlantic Ocean transect - Knorr_S23_td_Bottom_ad_3770_LV_A (SPAdes) (version 2) | ecosystem: Environmental > Aquatic > Marine > Oceanic | place... | reverse complement strand
GCCCCAACACTCCCCCCAGCAGAGCTAAAACAGCCAGAACCAGTAAAGGGATAACCATAATCATGGGGGATTCATGCGGATGTGTATCTGGACTGCGGAGCTTACCGAAAAAGGTGAACAAATAAACCCGAAAGATATAAAACGCCGTCATGCCCGCCGTCAGTACCGCAATCGCCCAGAAAACGATATTCCCCATCTGGGCATGGTAAGAGCTCAGAATGATCGCCTCTTTACTGAAATAACCGCTGGTCAAAGGAAACCCAGCCAACGCCAGAGCACCTATTAAAAAAGTTGCGTGGGTCAACGGCATGACTTTTTGCAGGCCACCCATTTTCCTGAGGTCCTGTTCACCGTCCAGCGAATGGATCACGCTTCCCGCCGCCATAAAAAGTAGTGCCTTGAAAAATGCGTGTGTCATTAAATGAAACATGCCTAGACTATAAACACCAAGTCCCATTGCCAGAAACATATAGCCCAACTGGCTCATGGTGGAGTAGGCGATCACACGTTTGATATCATATTGAACCATTGCCATCGATCCGGCGAAGATCGCCGTGATGATTCCCACTCCGGCAATAAAATACATGGTATAGGGAGCCAGTTCATATAAGACATGGCAACGGGCTACCAAATAAACTCCGGCGGTAACCATCGTTGCGGCGTGAATCAGCGCACTAACGGGAGTCGGCCCTTCCATCGCGTCCGGCAACCAGGTGTGCAGGGGCAGTTGCGCAGATTTCGCGAATGCTCCGACCAGCAACAACATGGTGATCAAAAGCATGGAATCATCATTGGGACGAAACTGGTCAGGAGCGGAGGCAAATACATCAACAAAATTCAATGTTCCAAACGTCTCAAAAATAACCAATGCGGCGATAACCATTCCCACATCGCCAATCACGTTCATGACAAAGGCCTTGCGGGCGGCAAGCACAGCACTGGTTTTTTCCCGCCAGAACCCTATCAGCAAATAAGACGCTAAACCAACCAGCGCCCAACCGACAATCAGGAAAAAGAAGTCCGCCGCCGCAACCAGCACCAGCATCGAGAATATAAACAAGTTTAAATAAGCGAAAAATCGGGAGTATTCCGGATCATCATGCATGTAACCAACCGAGTAGACATGGATCACAAATCCAACACCGGTTACAATAAGGAACATGAACACCGAAAGCGGGTCCACCAGAATAGCCAGGTCCAACTTGAATGATCCCGCCGATACCCACTGGTAAAGGGTCTGAACATGTCCCCCCCGTTCTTCTGGCGGCAAAAACAAAAGGTTGCTCAACGTCACCAACGTCATGAAAAATGACGCACCTATGGTTCCGCAACCCACGAGTCCAACCAGGTTCCTGGAGATCCGGTTGCCGTACCAACTCAGGCCGATAAACCCGAGAAGAGGAAACAAAAGTATGAGCCAGCTACTTGCGAACAAAAGATTATCCTTTCAATACATCAATATGGTCCACATCCATATCATGACGAGTGCGGAAAATAGTCAGAATGATAGCCAACCCCACCACCACTTCCGCCGCCGCAACAGTCATGATGAACAGGGCAAAAATCTGGCCATCCAGTGAGTTGAGGAAACTGGAGTAAGCGACCAAAAGAAAGTTCACCGAATTGAGCATCAACTCGATAGACATAAACATGATGAGAGGATTCTTGCGAATGATGAATCCCACCGTACCCACGCAGAATATAGAAGCACTGACCAGCAAAACAAACTCTTGACCCATAATTACCTCGCCCGCCTTCTTAAAGGCACAAAAGAAAATTTTGCCAGACAAATCACACCCACTGCCGCGACCAGAAGCAAGCCGGAAGCCAACTCAAACGCCACGATATGTTTCGAAAATAATTCGAGACCAATGGCTTTGGCAGTTCCAAATAATTCAGCTGGAATTTCGCCGCGAATCTGCTGGGTCGGCCCAACCGTGGCTGATAAATACAACTCCCCCAGCAGGATGAAAACGAAGGCGAACGCCATGGAACGGTGGAAGGAGTTTTCCTGGACTTCTTTTTTCCCGCCGAGAAGCGCGATAATAAACAAAAACAGAATCATCACCGCTCCGGCATAAACAATGACCTGGACAACCGCAAGAAATTCTGCGTTATAAAGAAGGAACAAAAGGGCCAGGCAAATCATGTGGCCGATCAGATACAAGGCGGAATAGATCGGTGAGGAACATAAAATGACCCCAAGGCTGGCAAGGACTGCCGTCACCCCCACCACAAAAATTACCGTATCAAGCGCAAAATCAAATAGCGTAGCGATTTCCAATACACCTACTCCCAAAAAAAGAACAACCCCTCGGCGTGGGGCAATCTAGCAATAGCTCTCCCTGGCTAACAAAGAGTTATCTGGGCCTTAAAAGTTCTTGCCAATAGCCCCTCTGCGGCTAGCAGTCGCGCTGGGCTGGGCTAATCCGTTCCGTATTACCTAAAATATTGACACGGAACCGGTTCGGTTCCGGATAAACCAAAAGATCTTCTTTCTCCAGGATGTAATTGTCACGGTCATAATCCGCCAATTCATAATGTTCACGCAGAACCACAGCGTCTACCGGACAGGCCTCCTCACAATACCCGCAGTAGATACAACGCAGGAGGTTGATCTCATAAACCTCTGCGTATCGCTCGCCCTTGGAAACCGGATTCTCCGGATCATTCTCTGCCGATACAACATGAATACACCCTACCGGGCAATTGATCGAACACAAAGAGCATCCTATGCATTTTTCCAGCCCATCCTCATCGCGGTTCAGGAAATGCCTTCCCCGAAAACGTTTGGGCATGGTTCGCTTGACCTCGGGATACTGTATAGTGACCGGCTTGGTAAACATATTGCGGAACGTGACCCACATTCCGATCGAAAGGTTTTTTAACCCATTAATGGTTGCTCTTAACATGGTTCATCCCCTCAGGGAAATCAGATCACCTTCCAAATGCCAGTGATCAAAAGATTTAATAAACATAATGGCAATAAAACTTTCCAGCCAAACGTCATCAACCGGTCGTAACGAATACGGGGAAACGTCGACCTCAGCCAGATGAACACACACAACAGAAAACCAACTTTGAGGGCAAACGCCACAATCGGCCAAACAGGCAAGCCATAAGCGTTCCACCCGCCAAGAAATAAAAGGGTCACTAAAGCGCTCATGGTCACCATGTTGATGTACTCACCCATGAAGAACATGGCAAACTTCATGCCCGTATATTCCGTATGAAAACCGGCTACCAGTTCCTGCTCCGCTTCCGGCAGATCAAAGGGAGCCCGGTTGGTCTCCGCAACACCGGCAATATAAAACAGCAAAAAAGCCAAAGGCTGAACAAGAATAAATGGAACCGTTTCCTGGGCCTTGACCATATCCACCAGGTTCAGGGAACCGGTAAGCACGATGATGCTCAACGCCGAAAGTCCCAGCGTCAACTCGTAACTGATCATCTGGGCGGAGGAACGTAGACCGCCCATCAATGAATATTTGTTATTCGATGCCAATCCGGCAAGAACCATTCCATAAATGCCCATCCCTGAAATCGCGAACACGAATAAAATGCCACTGTTAACATTGGCTCCCCACATCTCAATGGTCTGGCCGAAAACCTCGAAAGGTGCCCCGAAAGGGATTACTGCAAATCCAACAATCGCCGTAAACACTACAATAGCTGGCGCAAGGTGAAATAAAAACTTGTCCGCCGAACTTTGAACGATAGATTCCTTGAACAACAGCTTCACCGTATCGGCAAGCGGCTGGCCAAGCCCAAAAGGCCCCACCCGGTTCGGCCCCAGGCGAACCTGAAACCGGCCCATCAAGCGCCGTTCCAACCAAACCAATATGGGAACCACAGACATAATCGCAACCGCAATAACTATGGCCTTCACACTCCCAACGATCAGGGGAATGTTATCATTCAGAAACAGGAAGATGAATTTCCAGGTCTCAGTTAATATTTCAGTTATCCATTCCAAACCGTAATCACTCCAAAAAGCATTACCCGTCCCACAAAAAATCCAATCCTAAACTTTACGGACTTCCACCCATGCCATGCCGCCATCAACACCGATCAAGCCGTTCACTCCCTGCTCATCCGAGACCCTGGGCACCACTACGCCCCCGGATTGACAACGGTTGTTGACCTTTGCCGTAGCTTCCAGGTTGACATTTTCAGCTGAAAGTAGAACCGTATCACCATCCTCAATCCCAAGCCTTTGTGCGTCTTTCTCATGCAAGTATGCAGTAGAAGGCTGGAAGTGATGTGCCAGTTTTGAGGAGGCCTCGAGAATCTTGTCATGCGCAAACAGGAACGTGGCAATACGAAGCCTGAGGCTTCCGTTTTTCCCTGGTCCCGCCGGTTTAGCAGAAACCAATTCATCGGCGGAAGCGATGGACTCCCGGTTGCACCCGGTTTTGCCTACCGACCTCTTGCTGATCTCCTGATAGCCCGGAACCCTAAAGGCGATCTCTTCGGTCACATCCGCAACCTTATCGTAGTCGGTTTCATCGCCCAGCGCGTTGAGCATAAGGTTGATGATTTTCCAATCCGGTGCATGGTCGGTTTCCAACGCTTTTGTTCTGGCTTGTACCCGGCCACCAATATTAGTGGTAGTTCCTTCATCATAACCCGGACCATTTGAAGGCAGAACGAGATTCGCCAGTTTAGCCGTCTCAGTTTCCAGCATGTCATGCACCACCAGAAAATCCAGCTTCTTCAAAGCCTCTACCACCTGCGATCCACCAGGGAAATCCATGACAGGATTAGAACGGTGCACCAACAGGGCTTTCAATTGCCCTTTCCCGGCGCGGGCGATCATCTCTAATGCGGAAAGGCCGGTTCCAGTCGGCGCGTTTTCTCCCCATTGTTTTTTTATTTCCTCTTGCTCCGACATCGGCACGGCACCCGGATAAAAATCGGGAAGCAACCCCATATCCATTGCACCCACCGCATTAGTCATCGGAGCCGCAGGCATGGCTCCACATTCCATAGTCGGGACTTTAGCAATCATTTTCAGTAGACGCTTGACCCCAAAAACCGCTTCTCCGGAAAGGGCAGATGGATTGTACACCACGCAAATTTTCATGCTGGTGCGTACTGTCTCGACCAAAGACTTCATGTCTTCCGCAGAAACCCCGCTTTGGTCGGAACCCTGAGCCGGAGCCGATTCCCCCAGTTCCCGAGCCAGGCCGTTGGTCAAAGCATCGATCGCCAGAGCCTCACAGCCCACTTTGTATTGCACTGACTGGGAAGAGTAGCGGTCGAGGGCAATTTTTTGATCGTTCAAGCTCACCAACCGGGTTCCGCAAGTGGTCACCGCTTTTTTGATTCGAAGATCAAGAATAGGCAGTTCTTCCGTCGGGTCGCTGGCAATCAATAACACTACATTAGAAGTTTCAATCTGCTCGACGTCATAATGGCTGACCGGAAGACCGGGAGCATCCTGATAAGTCTTGTGGTCTATATTGTTTGAACCCAGGCAGTGGCGAAATAATTTCTGATAGAGATAATTCTCCTCATTGGTGCCATAGGGAGACCCTATGAAGCCAACGCTTTCAGGCCCATGTTCTTCTACGATTTTTTTAAATGCTTCCGCAACTTTGCCAGCCGCAACTTCGATAGTGCAATCATGAGGGAGTACAGGAAAGGAAGTAGGCTTTCCGTCACCTCTACTATTTTCCCTGGCGGTCAGAATTTTATTTTCGCTATGCACAAAATGGTGACCCCAGCGGCCCTTATCGCAAATCCAGCCATCATCCACCGCATCGTTGGGACGCGCTTCGATGCGCATGAGTTTATTGAGCCGGGTGCCCATCGTAATATTGCAATTACAGCCGCAATGCGCACAGAGCGTTGCGGCGTTGGTCAAATCCCAGGTCCTGGCCTTAAATCGGAAGTCCGTGTTGGTCAACGCACCCACCGGACAAATATCAATGACATTACCGGAGAAGCGATTGTCGTAAGGTTCGTTATTAAACGTGCCTACCTCGTTATGGAAACCACGGTTCAGCATGACCAACCCCTGGTCCTGCTCAATCCGTTCGCTGTAGGCGGTGCACCGCTGGCAGGCAATGCATCGTTCCCGGTCAATGGTAATGACCGGACTGAGCGGAGTCGCTTTGGCATTGTTGGCACGATGGAACTCCATACGTGTATCCGGCATGCCGTATTTGAAGGTGTTGTCCTGCAGGGGGCATTCGCCGCCCTTGTCACAAACCGGGCAATCAAGAGGATGGTTGAGTAAAGTGAATTCCAGAACGCCCTTCTGCGCCTTTTCCACTTTTTCGGTGGTGGTTTTGACTACCATATCCGGCATCACATCCATGGTGCAGGCGGTCATCAGCTTCGGCATTTTCTCAACTTCAACCAGGCACATCCGGCAACAACCCAGCGGGCCGATCTTCTCGTGATAGCAGAAAACCGGGATCGCCACATCGACCTGCTTTGCCGCGTCCACCACCTTGGTGCCCTTGGGAACCGTCACCGATTTCCCATCGATCGTTAATGTTACTTCGTTGTCGGACATAATTACCTCAAACCGAACTTACCGGTACGTTCTTAAAATATTCTTCATAGTCGGAGCGGAAATATTTGATACTGCTCACAACGGGAGATACACAGGCATCGGCAAGCGGACAAAACGCTTTCATGTTCATGTTGTCGCAAATATCTTCCATCTTTTCGATGTAATCCAGTTGTCCTTTGTTCTGCATGATCTTTTCAACGATCTGGTAGAGCCATCGGGTACCTTCCCGGCAGGGTGTACATTTTCCGCAGGACTCATGCATATAAAAACTGATCAGCCGCAAGGTGGTTTCAACAATATTGACGCTATCGTCAATAACGATCATGGCACCCGAACCCAGCATGGTCCCTGCGGCCGCCAATGATTCATAATCGTAAAGAACATCTACCTGGTCGGCAGGAAGCATGGGAACCGACGAACCACCCGGTATAAATGCTTTCAGCTTGTTGTCATTGGGAATTCCGCCAGCCAGGTCATAAATGATTTCCCGGATCGGGGTGCCCAACACCACTTCATAGTTTCCGGGTTTTTTTACATGTCCGGAAACACTGACCAGCTTGGTACCTTTGCTCTTTTCGGTTCCCAGTGAGGCATATTTTTCGGCACCTTCGTTGACAATATAAGGAACCACACACAGGGTTTCGACATTATTGACGACCGTGGGTTTAGCGTACAAACCTTCTACAGCAGGAAAAGGAGGTTTCATCCTCGGTTCACCCCGCTCGCCTTCCAGAGAATTTAGAAGCGCCGACTCCTCACCACAGATATATGCCCCCGCACCAAGATGGGTATAAAGATCGAAATTGAACCCGCTTCCCAGAATATTTTTACCCAAATACCCTTTGGCGTAAGCGTCTTCCATGGCTTTTTCCATGATGACGTTCAAATCATGGAATTCTCCGCGCAAATAATTGTATCCGGTTTCGATCCGGCAGGCGTAAGCGCAAAGGATCATCCCCTCAATCAACATATGCGGATTTTTAAGCATGAGCTCCCGGTCTTTACAGGTTCCCGGTTCGGACTCATCGGCGTTGCAACAGAGGTAACGGGGAAACACATCCTTGGCAAGGAAACTCCATTTTAATCCTGCCGGGAAACCAGCGCCACCTCGCCCCCGCAATCCGGAAGCCTTGACCGCCTCGACAATTTCTTCAGGTTTCTGGGCAAAGGCTTTCTTCAGGGACCGATAACCGCCTTGTTCTTCATAGACCTTCATGGTGTGAAGGTCTTTCATATTTATATTTTTGAAAAGAATCTGCGTCATCGGTCAATCCAAAGAATCGAGAATCTGGCCGATGCGCTGCTCGGTCAAATCCCCATAATAAGTGTCGTTGATCCGCATCATCGGCGCTTCGGTGCAGAGCGCCAGGCATTCTTCCCGATGCAGGGTGAACTTTTCGTCCGGTGTCGTTTCTCCCACCTTGATTCCAAGTTTTTTAGCCGTGTACTCAAGCAGTTTGTCACAACCGTTCAACTGGCAACTGATGTTGATGCAGAACAGGATCAAATAATTCCCCACCTTTTCCGCGTGGTACATCGTATAAAAAGACATGACCGACTGCACATAAGCCGGAGAGCAATCCATTTTTTTACTGATTGCCACCATTGCCTCCGGCGAAACCCTTCTCTCGGCCCGCTGAACCAGAGTCAGCAAAGGCAGCATCGCCGACTTCTTAAAAGGATATTTGGCGAAAATGTGTTCAATCTCTTTTTCTTGCTCTGCAGAAAACGTAAACCCTGACATTAAGAATTTTCCCTTATAAAAATTCTACGGAGAACCTCCGCTGGTAAGTTGCAATATCCTTACCCTGCGGACAAACATTCTCTCGGCTCTACCAGCCATTGCTAGCTGGCCCGTATATTACACAGGTGGTTCTAAATCACCCCAGCCCCTCTTTAAAAAGAGGGGTCCATTAAAACTCCCCCCCTAGCAGGGGAGGCAGATAGAAACGGCTCGTTGAGCCGAGAATATCGTTGCTAGCCAATAAAAGCCATTGCAGTAGCCACCGGCCACTTGGCCGGGCCTAGTGGTTAGCGGTCAACTTCCCCCATTACAATATCAATACTGCCGATGATGCCTACCACATCGGCGATATAACAGCCTGTCATCATTTGGCACATACCAGGAATCGCCATGAACGAAGGTGCTCGAAGCTTGACCCGATAAGGAACATTAGTACCATCGCTGACTATATAAAATCCCACTTCACCCCTCGGCCCTTCGATGGGCACATAGGTTTCGCCTTTCGGGACACTGATCCCCTCGGATACCAGTTTAAAATGATGGATCAATGCTTCCATGCTGGTGTGCAGAGTTTCTCGTGGAGGCAAAGAGACTTTATTGTCCGGCGTTTTATAATCCCCTGTCGGTAATTTTTGTATGACCTGATTGATGATTTCCCGGCTCTGGCGCATTTCTTCAATGCGCACCCGGTAGCGGTCATAAATATCTCCACCCTTGTAAACAGGAACATCAAAACTGTATTTCTCATAACCACTGTAAGGCCGGGATTTTCGAATATCCCAGTTCACCCCGGAAGCCCTGAGTGCCGGACCGCTTAAGCTCCAGTTGATCGCCTCTTCCCTGGAGAGCACGCCAATGCCTTGAGTTCGATCCATCCAAATCGGATTTTTCGTCAGTAACAATTCATACTCATCCACCTTGGCGGGAAAATAATCGATGAAATCGTAGATGCCATCCAGCCAGGGCCGGGTCGCGTCTTTCGCCACGCCGCCGATGCGAATATAACTGGTCATCATGCGCACACCAGAAATCTCTTCATTAAGATCGAGAACCATCTCCCGCTCTCGCCAGCAATACAGGAAAACCGTCATAGCGCCAATGTCGAGGGCATGCGTTCCCAACCAGACCAGGTGGCTGGCGATCCGCGCCAGTTCGCACATGATGACTCTAAGAGCCTGAGCCCGTTCGGGGATATCTATATCCAGCAGTTTTTCCGTTGCCAGACAGAAGGCCAGGTTGTTGCCCGGCGGATTGAGATAGTCCAGCCGGTCTGTCATCGGGATGACATGAACATACCTTTTATTTTCGGAATTTTTTTCGATGCCGGTGTGCAGATAGCCAATTTCCGGTTCAGCGGTTTCCACCACCTCGCCATCCATCTCAAGAATGAGCCTAAAAACCCCGTGAGTGCTCGGATGCTGGGGCCCCATATTCAGGGTCATGGTGTCTTTATCGCGTTCCAGCAGTCCTTGTTCAGTTACGCTCACAAATCACCCTATCGAGTCGGAGGTTTTGATTTGACCAATTCACTTTTAAAATCCCGGTTATACGAAAAAGTGACAGCCTCTGTGGTTAAAGGATAATCTTTTCTAAGCGGGTGGCCCACCCAGTCTTTCGGCATAATCAGTCGTTCCATTTTAGGATGCCCTTCGATATGGAATCCGAACATATCGAACAGCTCCTGCTCAGGATACAACGCCCCCTTCCAGAGTTCCGACAAGGTAGGTACCGAAGGATTCTCCTCTTCTATGCCGACACGGATACGAATGCAATGAGAATGGTCGATGGAGTAAAGCAGATATACCGCTTCAAAGCGGGGTTCCCGTTCTTCAATGAGGTAATCCACCCCACTCACGTCAGACAAGTAATCGAACTTCAAGGACGGGTCGTCCTTGAGAAAAGCCGCCACCTTTTGCAGGCAGTCGGGAGCCACAAAAATCACCGCATCGCCCTGGGGCAGAGCCGTATCTTGTATGGCATCGGGAAGGCTGGCCTTCACTTTCGCGATGATTTCCTCACCCGTCATGCCACCCTCTTTTTGGCCTTTTCGGTCCCCGCTTCCGCCATGATCTTTTCCTGAAGCTTGATCAAGCCATAAAGCAAAGCCTCAGGACCGGGAGGACATCCGGGAACATAAACATCCACCGGCACCACGCGGTCCACCCCTTGGACTATGGAATAATTATTGAAAACCCCGCCACAGGAAGCACAAGCTCCCATGGACATCACCCACTTCGGTTCGGGCATCTGGTCATAAATCTGTTTCAGGATCGGCGCCATTTTCTGCGAGACCCGCCCCGACACGATCATCAGGTCTGCCTGGCGCGGAGAAGCGCGAAAAACCTCCGCCCCGAAACGCGCAGCATCCCAGCGGGAGTTGGCCATGGCCATCATTTCAATAGCACAACAGGCTAATCCAAAAGTCGCGGGCCACAAGGCGTTCTTCTGCGCCCAACCCACAACTTTGCCCAGTTTGGTGGTTAATATTGAATCATACAAGGACCCGGCGTACTCATGCGCCATCGCCTCGACAGCATCCTGAACATTCAATTTAAGATTATTGACTTCGTCCCCAACCCTTTCGGCCGCTTCTTCTATCAATCCCATTCCAAACCTCCCCGTCCCCAAATATAGACGTATGCAATCGCCAGAATGCCCATGAAAATGACCATCTCTATTAATCCGAACAATTGTAGTTCGTCCAGAGCCACCGCCCACGGATACATGAACACCACTTCCACATCAAAAATAATGAACAACATGGCTATGGTCGCAAACCGCACCGGATACCGGCCTTTGGCTTCTTCGGTCGGGACAATACCACACTCATAAGGAAGCAATTTTGCAGGACTTGGGTTGCGCGGACCCAGCACGGTAGACAATGCCAACAAGGCACCTATCACCACAACAGCTACAACCGCAAACAACGAAATGTAGAAATATTCAGTCATTTTCAACTTAACGTGCAGAAACCCAGAACGATTTCTGGATAAAAACCCCATTTACAATAATATGTTAGCACTCCCCTAATCAACTCGGGGAATAAGCCGGGATTATAGCAGTCTACCCTACCCTGTCAATAACTGATTTACCGAGGGATACCGGCATGATTCGGCCCATGCAAAAATCCATAAAGCCTTTAACTAAAACAGGTTAACGGGCCCATAAAAAAGGGGGGATGTCGTAGCAGAAAGTGGAAACCGGCATGGAAAGATCGCATTGCCTGCAAGGTTACCCGCCAAAGGAAGACGTTTCAGGAATACTCGATATGCAGGCGGTAGATCAGGCCGGTAGGGTTTTCGCCGGTGTCTTTGGCATCGGGCCGGGCGTAGCTGATCAACTCGAAGCTAATAGTGTTTTCCCCATCCTGGACATACTGATCGATGTCGATCAAAAATGGGTCGGGATATTCCGCCCCGCCATACTCCTGCCTGAGGCCGACAGCATTCACCGAGATATGGCAGGTATCGTCCGAGCGAAGAAGAATTTCGGCGCGATGGATGGCGTTGGGATTCTTGATAGGAAGATCAAACTTGATACGGAATTTGTGCTGGCTCCCGGTTTTAGCTTCTTCCACCGCAACAGTTTCGCGGACCCACACCCACTGGCTCCCTTTGATACCGTGCCAGCCGTTTCCCATCTGGCAAATGGAAGCTTTTTCCCAGGTTTCCAATTCCCTGTCGTAATATTCGGTTTCAGTCCCACTGGCCAGCACCAATGTTTTGGTCTTGGCGGAAGTGGGGTCAGCCGCTTCCATATCCACCGGATAACTTGCCTCCCACATAACTTCATTCATCTCTTTCCAATAATCGAACATGCCCTTCTTTTTTTTGATCACCAGCATACTCGGCCTCGGGGTGCTACGGCCCAGATAAGGCCCGATGTCGGCAACGATCACTCCCGAAGATCGCTCCGGATCGATCGATATAAAAGAATGTGAAGGAATGGAATCATAACTGTGCACGATCAACTGCCCTTTA
>Ga0208391_1001269_pt1 | contig 12258 bp, 12 predicted proteins | sample Knorr_S23_td_Bot_FD_185612 | JGI IMG/M metagenome (GOLD analysis project Ga0208391, IMG submission 185612) | Marine microbial communities from Southern Atlantic Ocean transect - Knorr_S23_td_Bottom_ad_3770_LV_A (SPAdes) (version 2) | ecosystem: Environmental > Aquatic > Marine > Oceanic | place... | reverse complement strand
CCTTCACAGCAACAGCTGCGCTTATTTTAGGAGCAGGTCCCTCACTTAGCTACCTGTCCGAATTTCCGGGTCCACCTCAGTTAGCCGTAGCGATTCAAATGTAAGGCAGACAAACATATCGCGTAACGCTCCAATCCTCGGAGCGCTACGCGATGATTTAGAATTGTCTATGGTGCTAGTTCGGGATCCAGGCCAGGGCCCGCACCTCGGTGAATTCCTTCTTGATCTTCTCCCAATTTTCACCGCCGTCGGCGCTGCGGTACAGTTCGCCGTAGACGCTGTTGGCCAGGATCAACTCCGGGTCGGCGTAGTGGGTGGCGAAGTTCCAAAGGGGCGAGTTGGGTTCCACGGGTAGGGGCCTGGTGTCCCAGGTCTTGCCGCCGTCGGTGGAACGTTGAATCGTGCCGGTATTCCCGATGGCTGCGTCGCCGTTGGCCGCGAACAGCACCTGCGGGTCGTCGGCCTTGACCGCGATCCACCGGCAGTAGGGCATCGGGAAGGACGTGGTAACCGCCAGAGACTGGAAGGTTTCCCCATCGTCCTGGCTGGCAAATATCTCCCGGGGTGTGCTTACCAGCACGGTTTTCTGTTCGCCAATGCTGATGGCCATGCCATGGATGTCGGGGTTGGTGATGCCACTGTCCACGTGGGTCCAGGAGTCTCCGCCGTCCCTGCTGCGGTATACACCGTCGATCTCTACCCCGGCCATCACTGTGCCCCGGTCGACCGGGTCCACGAGTAAAGCGGTAACCCGGGTTGAGCCGATGGCGCACTCCTGGTTGATGGGCACCGACAGATCTTTCCAACTCTTGCCGCCGTCCTGGGTCCGGAACACCAAGCCTGGACTGGTACCGGCGAAAACGGTATCGGAATCCAAGGGATCAATGGCGATGGACCAGATGTTCAGCCCATCCATGGGCGAGTCCAACTTCACCCAACTGCTCCCGGAATCCTCGCTGCGGTAGATCCCGTTATTGGAGCCCGCGTATACCACGTTGGGGCTTTGGGGGTCGCTGGCCAAGGCCCTTATCTGAGATTCTCCGGGGAATGGGTCACGGATTCGGCTCCAATTCTCGCCGCCGTCCGGACTCTGAAACAGCCCCGCGCCGGTGGTTCCAACTAAGATACTGTAGCTACTTGCCATCTCCGAAGCCTCCTTGCCTGGATTCGAATCGAGACTTACCATTTGGGTTGGTTTGAATCTTGGGCAGGACCCATATGGAATGAGCGCAATATACACCTGTCTGACAGGTGAGTGTCAATCATCTCGGTCTCATTCGTTGCCCTCTGCCATTTTGGCGTCGATTCCCGTTGCCAGGACACGTGTTAAGATGGGGCCGCCGGGGACGCCGAGCCGGGATTTGACGAGCTTCGGTTCAGTGATCCGGTCAAGGATGGCGCCGCGCTTTGCTATTTACCGGTTATTAGTGGATTCCTGAGTGGCGCCTTGTAAGTCAGTTATCACATGTCGGGCTCCCATTACAGTGCTTAGTCGGCTAATGAATAGATTAAAATAAGTTCAGTCAGTTCAGGCTATGGATGACCTGCCAGATTTTGATAAACTTGTAGGAGCAGCCGGCGTAACAGTACGCGCTCTTCTAAACTGAACCCGGCGAAGGCTTCGGATTCCAATTGTCCCCATTTCTCTTCAACCGGGCCTTCCAGTCCGCGCCCCTTGCCGGTGAGGTATACACGGGAGACCCGCTGATCATCCGAGTCATCGTGGCGCTCCACAATGTCTTCCCGTTCCATGCGCCGCAGTGAATTTATCACCGTCGCAGGCTGGAGCGACAGTTGTTCTGCTAGCTCGGTCTGGGAAATCCCGTCTTTTCGCCAGAGTTCAGTGAGGAACATTTCTTGGCCCACGTGCAGCCCGATGGTGTTGAGCAGGTTATCCGCCCGTTGACGATGCAGTTTGCAGACTTGGGCCAAAGTGTAACCAACACTGTCCTTTATTGATTGGTTGGTCAACATACCTCCCAGGTAATTAAGTTAACCGGCATAACATTAGCCGGCTAAAGAATATCACCGCACATTTTGTTTGTCAGATGTCGAAGAGCAAGTCGGGTTACCAAGGAGCGAGGGGCGATTTTAGGTCCTCTGATTTCGTTAGTTACCTGGCAGACCATTGGTAAACATACATCTTGTCTCTCTCCGCCCCTTCAGGAACAAAAAAACAACGCCCCGGCCGAAGGAGGCCGGGGCGTTTCGATTCGCTACGAATTTATCGCGGTAGGTCGGGATAGATTTCCCTAAAGCGGTCCGCCACCGAATATGGCGGTCTGCTTGCGGAAAACCTGGACGCGCTGGCGTGAGGTCTCCACCACGAAAACCCGGCCATCATCGTCCACCTCTACCGCGATCGGCCCCTGGAAAAGCTTCTCCCGCTCTTCCAGGCTCGGGGCCCTTTCCCGGCCCCTCATCATACTGGGATCGAGTTCAACCCGCTGCCGACCCCACTTGGACAAGGTTGCCTCGCCCATCAGCTTGGTGATAAAGCTGCCATCGGTGTCGAACACTTGCAGGCGGTCATTCTTGAAGTCGGTTACGTAGATGATCCCATCTTTATCGACCGCGATTCCGGTGGGACGGTTCAACTCCCCATCACCCTGTCCGGAGACGCCAAACTTTATCAGGAACGTGCCGTCCGGGGCGAATTTCTGGATCCGGTCATTGCGCCAATCCGCTACGTAGACGTCCCCGTTGTGGTCAATCTCTATTCCCCAAGGATGCTCGAACTCGCCATCACCGGTGCCTAGATGGCCCCATTTGGCTAAGAACTTGCCGTCTTTGGTGAATTTCTGGATGCGGTGGTTCGCGCCGTCCACCAGGTACAGGTTGTCTTCTTTGTCGAAGGCCAGCCCGGAGGGTTTATTAAATTCACCGTCGCCGTCACCCAGTGTCCCCCAGGTGCCGGTACAATCGCCGTTTTGGTTGAAGATGGATATCCGGTTGAGCCACTCGTCGGATACGTAGGCGATGCCTTCGGAGTCGAGAGCGATGGACGTGGGCCACATGAAAGTACCGGCAGGGGCGGAATCATTGGCGTCTTCCGGTTGGACCTTTTCGCCGAACTCCCGGACCAGTTCTTCGTCTACAGTGAAAACTGTAACCCGTTTGCAGGGGAAAAACGCCGGGGTTTCCGAGCCACGGTTCAGCACGTATAAACGGTTTTCATTGTCCAGGGTTATCGCCACAGGATAGAAGAAGCCGGTTCCACTCCGGTTTTCTTGCCGTCCGATGGTGTGGCTATACTGGAAAGTCACAGGCGCTATTTCAGTGACCATGTTTCCTCCGCGAATTCTAAACATTGTCCCTTCCCCCTCGAGGGGGAAGGTTAGTATGGGGGGTGATGCCCCTCATACTTCGGCACGCTCAGGACAGGCTCTCAATCCTCTCCCACAAGGGGAGAGGATTGAGTCTGGGACAAATTATGTGATTCTTCTTACGCTGTTATCTGATGAGGTCGAACTGCTCGTAGGTGTCCCCTAGTATCGGATTCGCGTCCAAGCCCATCCATTGCTCCAGGATAGAGGCATAGGTCCGCCGGAAGTCGCTGTTCCAATGGAGGTCGCCTGAGTCCAGTTTTTCCGGCTCCAGCGAAGGATACTCTCCGTAAAGTCCGCCCTTTACCGCGTCACCGATCAAGAAGGCCACGCTTCCCGAGCCGTGGTCCGTGCCCGAGCCGTTATCCACCACTCGGCGGCCGAACTCGGTGAACAGCAGGATGACAATTTCCTCATTGGCGTTATGCTCTTTCAGATCCTCGTGGAAGTCGGCGATGGCGTTGGACACGTCGCCCCACAGTTTGGGGAGAGTGATGTTCTCGTTAGCATGGGTATCGAATGTGCCTGGATTGACGCCTGTGTAAAATATCCGGGTCCCGAAGTCTGCCAGATGCACCTGGGCGATGTTCTTGATCCACTGTGCCAAGGGGCTTCCGCCGTACTCCACGCTGGAAGAGTAGTTTTGGGGGGCGGCACTCAGTATGTCCGCCCCTCTCAAGGCGTCCAAACCGGTCTGGGACAGGTAGTCACTCACCGGGCCGGTGCCAATCATGGGAGCGTACATCCGGGCGAAGATGTCTAGGGCTTCGCTCCGGTCATCGGCGCCCTGCATGCCGGTCAGCACGCCGTAGTTGCTCAGGTCGCCTACCGAGGCTACCGATACGCCGGATGCGGCCAGCGCCCGCGGGAGGCCCCGGCCAAAGTTAACGGCGGTCAGGATGTTTTCTTTGTTGGGGTCCAGGTCCCGGATGGCCTTGCCCAGCCAGCCTTCAGAAATCATCTTTTCGGGCTCGGCGGTGTGCCAAATATCCAACGAACGGAAGTGGGAGCGGTTGGGGTTGGGGTAGCCGATGCCCTGCAGGACCGCGACCTTCCCTTGGTCGTACATATCTTTTATCGGGGCCATGGCCGGGTGGAACCCAACCTTGTCATCGACGGCCAGGACGTCTTCCGGCGCGATATTCACCACCGGCCGGTAGTCCATGTAATGGGGGTCGCTATAGGGGATGAAGGTATTCAGGGCGTCATAGGCCCCCGTCATCTGAAGAACTACCAGCACCGGGTCTTTCTTGTTGGAGGTCATAGATTCTCCTTACCAAAATGTGTTGTGGTCCCTAAACCTACCGGCGGCCAGGAATCCGATGCCGAATTCGTCGGCTAGGCGTATAAGTATTCTTTGGTAGCTACTATTAGCTGAAGCATCTTGCCAACCTTTTTTGGGAACTCCCGGGTATTGGTCGGTAGATCGCCGCTCTTCCGCGCGTGTTCCAGCAATTCCTGATGGGTCTGATCGGCAACCTCGTAGTGTCCTAACAGCCTCAGGCAACCGTCCACCAGGCCTTCGGGTGACATGGTGGGGCCTTCCGAGGCCAATTTTTCAACGATGCTCTGGATGCCGGGGTAGCTTACATCGCCCACGTAGTCGGCGATGAAGTTGATCCGGCGCAGCAGGGTCCCGCCGTCGATCCACTCCTTGCCCGTGTGCCAGCCTTCGACGGAAGGCGGGTTCAGGATCTCCTGACCCATATGCTTCATTTCCTCGAAGATGGCCTCAAAGCCGGGCTTAGGGGTCGTCCAGTCGCCCACCAGCCGCAGAGTGCCAATCACCGTATCGATGGGGCCCTTCATGCGGGAGAAACGGGAGTTCTTGAAGGCGTCGGAGTTGAACAGCACCCGCAGCATGGAGCGGATGTCGTAATTGGTCCGGAAGTACTCGTCTTCCAGCATCTTTATGGTCTCAGGGTCACGGGGCGGCGTGTCCATCCAGGACGGCACTTGTGCCTCATCGGCGACGAAGTAATTGTACAGGTGGCGGGAGATGAAACGGGCCGTGGCCGGCTGCTTGACGATGATGTCGATGATGTCCTCACCGTTGAAGTTACCGGTCTCACCCAAGAAAGTCTTCTCTCCGTCATCGTGGTCGTGGGGGTTATAAACGAATTGGGAACTGTAGCGGCCGTAGGGCTGTCCGGGGATGGCGTTGGCGATGGTCCAGCCCGTAAATGCCCGGGCGCACTCCTTGACGTCATCCTCGGTGTAGTTGAACTTTCCGTCCATGCCCACACCCAGGGAAAATAGCTCCAGCAATTCCCGTCCGTAGTTCTCGTTGATCGAGTCTTTGTGGCTCAGGCAGTTATCCAGGAAGTACACCATTGCCGGGTCTCTGGAGATCTCCAACAGCAGGTCCTTGAAGTTGCCCATGCCGCACCGGCGGAGCATATCCATCTGGGCGTTCTCGGTGACTTGGCTCTGTCCCTTGCTGTCGGCGGTGCATAGGATGCCGTGCCAGAAGAGGGTCATTTTCTCTTCCAACTGGTTGTAGGAGTTAACCATGCGAAAAGCGATGTATTCGGGAACGCACCGGATGAAGTGATTCCATTCGATGAAGTACCGTTCCCCCAGGTCCAGGTCCATCCCATGGGATTCTTCCGTGGGATTCAAAAGCTCTTCCACCATTGCCTCGTACCCTTTGGAGGCTCTGGCTTCTAGCTCATGATACTGGGCTCCGAATCCGGCCCGCCGCATCAGGTGAGCCATCGAAGCGACATCGTTATTCGCCATGTATTATCCTCCCAGATTTGAGCGCGGATATGATTACTGCCTATGTTAACATTTCGCCTTCTCTACACGCAAGCTGGAATATTGCGCTAGGTACATTATATGGGGCGGGGCAAGGGCGAAAAATGGGGTTGCGTATTCGGCGTTCGGAATTGACGTGCAGGGTTGCTATTCCAGCCCCAGTATCGCGGGCTCTTGGGCGGGGATGTTGAGGGTAAAGCGTCGGTAAAGAAAAGGCCCTTGTTCCTTTTAGTTTGCTTCAAGCGCGCGTTGAAACTCCGACCATTCCGGCGGTGTGGCGACGCCTTCCCAATCGTCGTAGTGCAATAAATCGGTGAGGGGCAATCGGTCGCGCCAACCTTCTGTCTGCAACAACGGTTGGCTCTGAAACTCGACGGGATAGCCCAGACAAAGATAGGCCACCGGTATCACGTGGGGCGGGATTCCAAGGATTTTCCTCAATTGAGGCAGCTTGAATACGCTGACCCACCCGACGCCGATTCCCTCGGAGCGGGCTGCCAACCACAGATTTTGCACCGCGCAGCAGGTAGAGTAAACGTCGGTTTCCCGGATAGAGTTGCGCCCAAGCACTTCTTCGGCTCTGGTTGGGTCGCAGGTGATACATAGGTTTACCGGAGACTCCAGGATCCCTTCCAGCTTTAGGGATAGGTAATGGGAGCGGCGGGGCTCGTCGTAATAGCATGCCGCCGCTTGCCGCTCCCGCTCGAATAGCTCCTTGACCTGGTTACGCACGTCCAAACTGCGGATCAACATGAAGTCCCAGGGTTGCATGAACCCCACGGAAGGCCCTTGGTGAGCCGCTTTTATTATCCGGGCTAGGACTTGATCTGGGATCGGGTCGCCGCGAAAGTGCCGTATGTCGCGCCGGGCGTAGATGGCCCGGTAGACTGCTTGGCGTTCTTCCAGAGGGAAAACATCCGGAATCATGGAGGATTCAGGTGTCGACGTCATAGATTTATTCTCCGATCGGCAGTGTTCGGGCAAAGAAAAGCCCCCGCCATTCTCGGTGCGGGGGTCTATCACATCATATAGTACCCGCTCGATCCGCGAAGCGGTAAGATCTGTGCGGCAGGTCTCCTGACTGATGGGTCATCACCTTCCGGCGCCTTCCCGCCGGATGAAGGGCAGTGGCTGCGCTGACGCTTGCTGGAAGGATTCCCAATCACAGTGGCGGGCCCGTGCCGGAGTTTCACCGGCTTCCCTATTCTCCCCAAAAAACTCGGGGCACCACACGCTATTCTGTTTCCGCTGATGAGAGTATGCGATACATGGACCTAAGTCAATGTAGCTCGATCGCTCCAACGCCCCAACAGTTTCTAGTAGCTTCGGCTCCCGGTTATCGAAGCGGGTAAAATCGATCTCAATCGCTTATCATTAAATGACCCTGCCATGTTTTATCTTCCCGTAATAACTCCGGTCTTGGTCACGCCAGTAAAAGAGACCCCGGTTGTCGTTGGACCCTTTGGCCAACCCAGAGGCGTGACGAGATGACGCTGCTCCGTGTACTGGTTGTTTGCCGGGACCGCCTCTCCCGGGCCGGGCTGGCGGCGGTGTTGGACCAGCGATCGGGCCTCACCGTGGTGGGGCAGATCGCCGGTGACGACAACACCGTCTTGCCTCTGGACATCTATGTGCCCGACGTGATCGTGTGGGACGTTTCTTGGGAAACGTCGAACGCCGTGAACAGCCTGGGACTCTTTCCAGAAGACGCCCCGCCCGTGCTGGCCTTGGCTGTCACCAGTGATCAGGCCGCCCAAGCCCGGGCAGCGGGCGCCCAGGCGCTCCTGAGCGGGATGCCTCTCCGGAGGCCTTGGCCGCGGCCGCCGTGGCGCTTAGCCACGGGCTGCAGGTGACTGACCCTGCACTCGCCGGCGTCTCTGCCGCGGCCACTCCCGAACCAGGTTCCGCTTCGCTGTTAACTCCCAAGGAACAAGATGTGCTAAAGCTGTTGGCCGAGGGATTGCCCAATAAGGGCGTCGTCTCCCGCCTGGAAGTAAGCGAGCACACCGTCAAGTTCCACGTGAATTCCATCATGGGCAAACTCAACGCCCAGAGCCGCACCGAGGCGGTTATCCTGGCCACTAGACTGGGCCTCCTACCTCTTTAACCTGGCCATTCTTCCGGGTCGGTACTAGCCAGATTTGGGATGCCCTGTCCTTTTCGTGTTGGTAGGCTAGTTATGAGCGGTGGGATCACCGCGAAATGCAGTAGGCCTTCCAGCGAATAAGCCAGGGGGCCGTGAGACAGGAGTAGGACATGTCAACAGTATTACCGGAACTCTCGGAAGCCTTAGCCGACGCCGTATCCAAAGCCGCCGCCGGCTTGGTTCGCGTGGAAGGGCGGGAACGCTTGCCGGCAACCGGCATCGTTTGGGACGGCGAAGGATTGATATTAACGGCGCACCACGTTTTGGAGCGAGACGAGAATATCAACGTTGGTTTTGAAGATGGTGAAACAGTGACGGCGGAGCTGGTGGGGCGCGACCCGGCCACCGACCTGGCGCTTCTTCGAACTACCAAACGGGACTCCAGCATCCCGGCCTGGGCCGGCCCGGAAGACTTACGTGTCGGCCACATGGTCCTGGCTTTGGGGCGTCCTGGAAAGAACGTACGGGCCACCCTGGGTATCGGTTCGGCTTTAGGCGATTCCTGGCGTACGCCAGCCGGTGGACCGGTGGACCGTTACCTTCAAACCGACACCGTGATGTACCCTGGGTTCTCCGGCGGACCCTTGGTGGACGCCCAAGGCCGCTTCGTGGGGCTGAACACCTCGGCGTTGTTGCGCGGCGTTTCGATCACAGTGCCGGTCCCCATCCTCAACCGGGTGGTCCAAGACCTGAGTGAACACGGCAGTGTCCGGCGGGCTTACCTCGGCGTGGGCGCCCAACCGAACCGTCTCCCGGATGGCATAGCCAAAGAACTGGGCCAAGAAACCGGGCTATTGCTCGTCTCGGTGGAGCAGGGCAGCGCCGCCGAGGAGGGAGGGATGTTCCTGGGAGATACCTTGGTTTCCTTGGGCGGGACCACGGTGCGTCACATGGATGACCTATTCACCGCATTGGACGGCGGCCTCATCGGCAAGTCCGTCCCCGCGCGCATACTTCGGAGCGGACGCTTGGAGGAGTTGACCGTGACTCCCGCTGTTCATCCTTAAGGAGCACTCAATGACTACTCTTCTATCCCAGCTAAACTCCGATCTTGGTGAAGTGGCACACAAGGCGCGCAAGAGCTTGGTGCAGGTGGCGGCGGGGCGCCGCGGTTCGGGATCCGGTGTGATTCTTGGCGCCGATGGCCTGGTCGTCACCAACGCCCACGTAGTCTCGGAAGGGAAGGGCCGCCGTCCAACGCGGGACCTGCGCCTTACGCTGCCGGCTGGTGCGGTGGTGGCGGCAAGATTGCTTGCCAAGGACGATGGGTTGGACGTGGCGGTTCTGCAGATCGAAGCGCCCGATGGAGAATTGCCGGAACTCCACCCCATCGAATTGGGAGACTCACAGGTGCTACGGCCCGGTGAGTGGGTGATGGCCATGGGATACCCCTGGGGCGTGGCCGGAGCGGCAGCCGGCGGGATAGTTATCGGCGCCGGTCCAGACCTCCCAGAGTCTCCGGGAATCGGAAGGGACTGGATCGCCGTGGATTTGTCCCTCCGGCCCGGATATTCGGGAGGTCCGCTGGTTGACCATCAAGGCCGGTTGATCGGTATGAGCACCATGATGGCCGGCCTGGACGTGGGCATGGCGGTCCCAGTCCACGTCATTAAAGAGTTCGTGAAAGAAGCTATCGGTGGCGGTTCGGCGTAACCCGGACCGGCCAGACTTGGGCACGAGCCTGGCTATTGTAGCGGCGACCGGCTAAAATTCCCACGACGGCCGGATATGCTGTGTCGTTGAGCTTCTAAGATTGGGTCCGTGTCATCCACGAACCGAGGAGCCGGATGGAGACAGTCATCCGCCTGGAAGGACTTACCAAGTACTACGGTAAGCAACTGGGCATTGCCGATCTGAACTTGGAGGTCAAGTCCGGTGAGATTTTCGGGTTCCTGGGTCCCAACGGCGCAGGCAAGACCACCACGATTCGCCTGCTGCTGGACTTGCTCCGTCCGACCAGAGGGACAGCCACGGTTCTGGGACTGGACGCGAAAGCAGACTCGCTAGAGGTCCGGCGTTCCGTCGGCTACATCCCCAGCGATCCTTCCCTGTACGGAAACCTATCGGGTCATGACTTCTTAACCTACTTGGCCAACATTAGGGGCGGAGTTCAATGGTCCAAAGTTACAGCATTAGCCGACCGGCTTCAGTGTGACCTTTCCCGGCCCATCGGAGCCCTATCGCGAGGCAACAAGCAGAAACTCGCCGTCATCCGCGCTTTCATGCACGAACCGCAGCTTCTGATCCTTGACGAACCAACCAGCGGTCTGGACCCCCTGATGCAGGCCGAGTTCGAGGACATGGTTCGGGAGGCCAAGGACGAGGGCAGAACGGTTTTCCTTTCTTCCCATTTTTTGCCCGAGGTAGAGCAGTTGGCCGACCGCGTCGGCATAATCCGTGAGGGCCGCCTGGCCGCCGTGGAAGAGATCGCCAGCCTCATGTCTAGAGCGATCCGTAGACTGGAGATTGAGTTCGTAGACCCGGTTCCAGAGGAGGAATTTGCCCGGCTGGAAGGGGTTCGCAACGTCCAAGCTCAGGGCAATACGCTACTCTGCGACGTGTCCGGCGTCCTTGATCCCCTGATCAAAGCGGCGGCTCGTCATGCTGTCGTCAATCTGAAGACCCACGAGCCGAACTTGGAGGAAATCTTCTTGGCTTATTACGGAGAGACCACGAGCCAGGGTACGGAAGACGATGCTGAGTAACGTGTTCCTCAAAAGCCTGCGGGACGAACGTTGGCCCATGGTCTGGTGGAGCGCAGGCCTCGGTCTGTTCGCCGCGATGATGATTGCGTTCTTCCCGAGCATTCGGGGGAACGACGATTTCAACGTCATGCTGGAATCCTATCCCGAAAACTTGAAAACATTGTTCGGCTTGAGCGAGCTAACCGACATCACCTCCGCCGTTGGCTTTTTTAACGCCGAGATCTTCGGTTTCATGGCTCCACTGTTGTTCGTGATCCATGGCATTGTGTTGGGTAGTGGCGCGATCGCCGGTGAGGAAGGCCGGGGGAGTCTGGAGATCTTGCTGACCGAGCCCATTGCCCGGGGAAAACTGGTGGTTCAAAAAGCCGCGGCTATGATTGCCAACGCGATTGCCCTTGGTTTGGTGCTTTGGATAGTGCTGGTCATCGGCACCCTTATCATCGACATTGACTTAAGTGTGCTTAATCTCGCCGCAATCACCTTCAGCACCGTGTTGCTGGGAGTAACATTCGGTGCCCTGGCCATCGCTGCGGGATGCTTCACCGGCAGTCGAGGTACCAGCGTCACCATCGTCGCGGCTGTCGCTGTCGGCACCTACCTGTTGAACGCCGCCAGCGGTATCGTCAGTTACATGGAAGCGGCCAAGTGGTTGTCGCCCTTCTACTATTACAACGCCGCCAACCCATTAGCCAACGGCCTGAATCCGGCTCACGCCGCCGCCCTTCTGGCAACCATCGCCGTCCTGCTTGCAGTCGGGCACTTTGGTTTTTCCAGGCGGGACCTGAGGCGATAGGGGCGGTTGTCGCGTAATTCCCGACGTGGCCATGGGCCAGATCACGAAGGAAACATACGATTTTGGCTAAACCGGCTCGCCCTCCTCCGCATAACGGTTTCGCTGCTCCTCTAGCTCCGAAGCGACATTCCGCACTTTGGATGGCTCCATCCGTTCCAGCAGCGCTATCCGCCTCTGGTTGACCTCGATCATGTCCCCAAGGGTAGCCCGGTTCTGTGTATGAATCGGTTCCAGCGGAGTGGCCGCGCGGTCTAATGCCGCGAGTGATTCTTGGTCGTTCTCCTCACCTAGGAAGTCAGCCAAGCGAATAGAGCCCCCCACGATATGGGCAGGATTTCTTCCCAGGGCGTGGTACCGCTCACCCGTCTCTACGACTTCCCTAAAGCAATCCAACGCCCGATCCCTGGCCCCAGTTTTCGACGGGATATTTCCCAGGTTGTTCGGGGAGGTAGCCACGTCTGGCAAAAAGGCCTCCGGGTGCGCCTCGGCCAGCTTCCTGTAAATCTCTGACGACTCCCGGACCGCGTC
>Ga0208391_1001259_pt1 | contig 12310 bp, 16 predicted proteins | sample Knorr_S23_td_Bot_FD_185612 | JGI IMG/M metagenome (GOLD analysis project Ga0208391, IMG submission 185612) | Marine microbial communities from Southern Atlantic Ocean transect - Knorr_S23_td_Bottom_ad_3770_LV_A (SPAdes) (version 2) | ecosystem: Environmental > Aquatic > Marine > Oceanic | place... | reverse complement strand
AATACTAAGTAAATCAGTAAAAAAATATGGTAATTGGTTACATCATACCCATAACATTAGTTGCTGTTCTAGGAATCTCTGGTTATTTGGTATATCGTTTTCTATTAAATGATTTTTTGTGTAACAGATCCGTTAACGCCACCCTTAGAGAATTTAATATTAAAAAAACTCAATATCAAATCATAAAAGAATATCATGCTTTCAAAGGAAAAGAAATTTCAGATAAAGAGATCTTATTTCTCCAAAAACGTTACAGACAACGTGAACCTGATCAATTTCTTTCAATGTATGATTCTATGAGAGATAAATCAGACAGCAAGAAAAATAACTAGAATAAAATTTTAATTAAGTTATTGAGTTGGTATTGCTATGAATGGTGTTCCACCTTCACCAACTACCAATGGTAATTTCCCATCCCATTGTTGTGTCTTTAACCATTCTAGATAGTGTGGGTTGTTTGAAAGTGCGTTATTGATGATTCTAATTGCTTCAGCTTCTCCACTTGCTTCAGCAATGTTTGCTTGAGCAATACCTTCTGCTTGTGCTGCATGTTGTCTTGCCTCTACTTCAATCCTTTTAAGATCATTTTCTGCTTTGAATGCCTTTTGCTCTGCCTCTACTTTGGATTCAATGGCTTGAGCAAATAATGCTGAGAACTGAAAGTCAGTAATTGATACAGTATCTGTAATTATGTTGAATTCATTTAGACGAGAACTGATATCTGCTTCAAAGTCAGACTTTACTAATGGTCTTTTTGTGATTAATTCTTCTGCGTTATATTTTGCAGTGACTTGTTTTACAACTTCCTCTACAGTTGGTGTGATAATTCTATTTTCATAGTCTAATCCTACTGATTGGTATAGAATGTTAACTGAGTTTGGTGAAGGATGATAGTTTACTGTAATTTCAGTGGATACAGTCTGAAGGTCTTTTGATGCAGCTGATGTTGTTTTTACAAATTTCAATGTTCTAATCTCCATTTGTACTACAGAGTCTGCAAATGGTGTTACAAAGTGTAATCCTTCTACTAATGGTGCAGCGTTAATATCAACTGCGTTCCAGTGTAGTAAAACACCTCGGTGTCCTGCATCTACAATTTGTACTGCAGAAGCTACTACTACTCCAATTATAATTAATACAACAATGCCAATCATAACTCCTTTGGCGACACCCATATTCATATTAATTTTTGGGGTTTCATAACGAGACAATTTCTAATAATTTTATGGCTAACGCCATAATTATACCATTGGATGATGATTATTCATTGGAAAAATATGTGTATAGTGAATAACTTGTCTGGAAAAAAAGTCAGTCTCCTTTACCTTGAAGACTCTGTAATGCATTAACTAGTTTATGTGAGCATCTGGGCTCTTCCAGCTAACACCGCGAGATATTCCTGACTCAATAAAATGACTAGAATTATGTATGAGTTAAAAAATTGGAATAAAAAATAATTACTTTTAGGTTAATTTTTTGTCATTTTTTGGGATCACTTCTCTCGCCTAGAACACCCACATTCCACATAAACTACCTTGAATTCCCCATCTGTTTTGATATTATGAGATAAGGGTTTACGACATTGTTGACATTCTACAAATCCATGATATTCTTCAACATGAATCATTTTGTGATCCCATGATTTTTTTTCTTCGTTCCAAAATACCGAGTTGATTTCAGTTGGATCAGCCATACTTTCAATTATTTGGCTAATTTCATTAATTAGTTTTTAGAAAAATCAAGATTATTCATGTTCCTCCTTTGTCAGAACAAAGGACTTGATTCTGTTTTTGCTGTCAAGCAGTTCAAAAAACTTTCTGAATTTAAGATTACACGTAGAGCAATGACTAAAACACAGATATTTTGTACATCTGCCATTTTCGTCAGTTTCGTGAGAAATGAAATCATCTAATATTATTTTTTCATGCTTACACGTATTCATCATATCAATCAGTCCAAACTACCATATAATGTAAGTTCAAAATGGTTACCTGATTTCTCTAGATCTGAATCAATCTCTTTGCTTTTGTAAATACTGCAGACCACTCCTTCCATGTTAGACGTCCTGTCTGTGTGTTTTGTTTTGATGGATGATAAGACGTTAGAATCTTGTAGTTGTCATATGTGAATATCTTGTTGTGTCCAAACTTTTCGGGTTTTATCTGTAGTAACTTACATGTAGCATCATATGCAATTTTTCCAAGACATAAAATCACTGAGATGTTTTTGAGAATTTTTAATTCATCTTGTAGATATATGGAACAGTTTTCTATTTCATCTCGTGTTGGCTTGTTTTGTGGAGGAGCACATCTAATTGCTGCTGTAATGTATGCGTTATAGAGGATTAATCCATCATCTTTGTTTAGACTTGTAGGTATTGAGGCAAATCCGTGCTTGTGCATTACCTTTGTAACCCAGTCTCCTGAAGAATCTCCTGTAAACATTCTTCCTGTTCTATTTCCGCCATGAGCAGCTGGAGCCAATCCTACAATCAATAATTTGGCATTAACATCACCAAATCCTGAAAGTGGTTTGCCATAATATTTCTCATCCTTGAATCGCCTTACCTTATTTTTTGCAACATCTCTGATGTATACTGCAAGTCTTGGACATTTTTTACAACTTGTGATCTTTTTGTTTAGTGATTCAATTGATTTCATATGGAATTATTTCAGTTGATGTAAATAAAAATTCTCTACTTTGTTTTCCAAAGTTTGAAAACTGTTTTGTAATCTTGCTCAAGAATTTGTTTTTAGGGATTCCAATGACAATCACAGTTACAACCACTCATGCATTTTACTCGTTTGCAATCAAAACACATATCTCTATGATGCCAAATGGGAGCTGTGTTCATAATATTATTACGTGATTAACACTATTAACACTTCGATAATTCGTAATCCTAGACAAGATTTCTCATATCACCAATAATACTAAATGCTAAGAAAATCGTAAATTTAGTAAATCATGATTAATCTAGAAAAAATTTTCCTTCAACTTGGGTATTTTTGTAGCAATAAAGATACTCAAAATCTTGAGACATTACAAAAGCAAATCCAAGACCGAATCAGTTTTCTCAACCAACAGAATTTGAACAGTTACAATGATCCCAAACTTTTAGAGCAATACGAACTATACAATGAGATTCAGCAATGTCTTTTTCAGGATCATACAGGCCAATACTGGCTTTATGCTGGAATTATTATAGCCATTTCTCTTTTCGTTGGCTTTCGTTGGTGGATGATAAAGAAAGGAGAATCTAAAAAATGAATAAGACTGGGTTTATTTGTCTCATGTAAAGTAACAACTACCAGTGTACGTGAAAATTATAGTAATTGCGTTATTTGTGGTAATGTTAGGTGCAGTTATTGTGCCTACTTTTGCACAGCAGTTTAAAGAACCAGAATATACCATACGTGGCGCAGAAGTTTTAGGATTTGATTTAGATACAGATACTGCAACCATGACAATTTTACTAGACCCCAGAGCCAGAGGGGAATTAATCATAACATTGCCAAGAAATTTGATTGATGCAAGAGATGGTTTCGATGATATTGATTTTGAAATCATGGTTAGCGGTTTAAACCTATTTTCCTACGATGAAATTGTAACATCATTTGATAGAACAATAACAATTCCATTCAAAAGAGGTCATGATGAAATAAAAATAATTGGAACACATGTTTTTTCCTTTGCACCTACACAAACTGTAAGAGATACTCAACCACAAACAACAGAAAAAAGAATATCAGATGAATTAACAAAAGACATACCTGAAGGTCAAGCAAAACTGTTGATATATTCTGACACAAATTGGTCAGGTGCATATCAATCTACGACTTTTGATTTTACGGAAATATCTGGTAGAGATGATAAGAGTATAATTTTTGGATGTGAATCAACCTTTGGCCGTCAGGGAGTTTTTGGTGCAAAAATTCAAAAATTATCATCAGATGGTTACTTGACAATTGTTGTAATTCAGAATCACCAAGTTATTGCTCAAGGATCAACACATGAACAGATGGGTGAAATACTGATTAATGGTAACTGTGCAGATGCTCCCGGCGGTATTCCTGGAGGAGGATGTCTAATTGCTACAGCAACATATGACTCTGAGCTAGCACCACAAGTTCAACTACTTAGAGAGTTACGGGATAACCAATTACTAAACACAGAATCGGGTTCTGCATTTATGGGATTATTTAATGATGTATACTATTCATTTTCTCCACAGATAGCAGATTTAGAGCGTGAAAATCCAGCATTCAAAGAAATAGTCAAGATTACAATCACGCCATTACTAACATCACTGTCTCTCCTGAACTATGTTGATATGGATTCAGAAGTAGAAGTTTTAGGATATGGAATTAGTTTGATTCTACTAAATGTAGGAATGTATGTTGGAATACCTGCAATTGTGATTGTAGGAATTAGAAATAGATTCTAAAGTGTTTTATAATTTAGAAATTCCAGCAGATATGCTGATGATTATACCAAGGTGTTCTCTCTGATTCCTCTTAATTATGATGAGTTTGCCGAATTATGAAGCACGAACTTAATTCTTAGATTAATGTTAGAAAATATTTGAGTGGTGATGCATAGTGATAGAAGACGAGAATATAGGAAAACCTTGAAAGGGTTGCCTAATTCATGTTTTCCTTTTTTTGTACTGCTTTCAGCACATACAAAGCGATGTAAACTAGTTCTCGTCAAAATTAATACGCAAAAATAAAATTTAACAATACATATCAAAATGCGGTATGCTAATCTGTTTTTATAGAATAACAATTAGGACACAATCCCTCACAATTATCTAAACTATTGTTAGTTCTATCACCATCGATATGATAATACTCCCATCTTGCGGGTGGGGGTTTTTGACACTTTGCACATTTTCCATCTTGTCTAGTTCTTACTTTTTCTTTCTCTGCTTCGGTCCATCCTATGCTTGCTAACGATTGGGATAGGAATTTTTTTCTATACCGACCAGCAATTATCGCCAATATTATGATGAAGATTAGTCCTATTCCAACAATGTATTTTATTGGACTATCTTCTTTGATTGTTTCACTTTGTGGTTCTTGTGCGAATACAGAAATTGGAATTAGTAAAACAAATGCTAAAGCAGTAATAATTGCCAGTTTCATTCTTCTTCAGGTTCGTTTGCCTTATCTCTAACCTTTTTGAGAATGCAGAATTTGCTTAGATTTTTGAGAAATCCCATTAACTATATTGATTCTTCTGTTATTTTAAGGATAAAACAAAAAGAGTTTAGAATCTAAGTGAAAAAACTAAGATTGATTCCAGGAACCAAAGCCACCATCTAGGGTTACTGCATCAAAGCCCTCTTTATTTAGTTCGTCTGCTGCAATATTTCCTCGATAACCAGTTCCACAATAAGTACAAATTTTCTTTTCTCGCATGTCTTCTATCTGCTTTTTCTTTGCGTTTCTAATTGTCAGACCTAGTGGCATGTTAATCGAACCTTCAATCTTTCCACTCTCTATCTCATCAGCTTCTCTCACATCAATTATTACAAATTCATCTTTTCTAGCCTTGAGATCTTGTGCTGTTATTTTATCTGCCATGAATATTATCTCTCATTTACTAATTTAATCTAAACCCTTATTCGATAAGAACAGAAATTTTCTAGTAAAATAAGAACAGCCCTATAGTAATTAGAATCAATCCAGTTATTGCTAATACCTGAATTATTACAGGTTTCATTCCAAGCCTTTTTCTAACTTTATTTTTTTAATAACATCACTAATTAGTTCATCATCTTTCATGACTAATTCTTGCAGTTTTTTCTTATATTCTTCATCACCCCATTTTTCTAAAGCAAACATTTCTTTTACTAATTTTACAATTTCAGATTTATTTCTCTGATGGTCACGTTTTGCTATTTCTGAACCTTCCACAAATTTTCTGTGATAATCTATTATTTTTGGATTTCAAATTGGTAAATTCAATAAATAGTTGTAAAACAGATTTTATTCATAGCAAAAAGTATTAGCTGTGCAGATGCAGGATCTGACTGGGGATGGTCTGCAACTGCAGAAACAGAAGAAGAATTGATTGGTAAAGTAGCAGAACACGCCAAAATTGACCACAGAGACTTGGAGATAACTCCTGAGCTTGTGGAAAAAATAAAATTACTCATCAAAGATGTCTAATGTATAATGACTGTGGATTCTTTGAATGAAAAAGAAGTAAAAAAAATTGTCAAGAATCTAAAAGGATTCGTAACAAATTGACTTGTTTAAGATGTGATGGGAAAGGTGAGTTCAGAAATGAATTTGGCCTAATGGAAAAATGTACGTCTTGTCAAAGAGACGATATAACTTTGGAGAAGACATCTCCTGAGCCAGATCCAGACGAAGAAGGAATGTGAGGAAAAAGATGACAAAGAAAAAAGATAAGAGAAAATCAGGGAGATTACAAAAAGGAGAAAAGAAGGGAACAACAACGAGTTAAGAAATACAAGCATAAACAACAAGAAAAGAAAAAGGGAAAAAAGCCCAAGAAATATTAGAAAAAAAGAGGAAAAATGTTTGTTCAAATGAACAAACAATTACTAAACGTCTACTAGATTGAAGAAATTCTTTCCGTTAGCTGCTGTTTGAGATACGCATTTGACTGGTCCTAGGGGTTTTTTCTCTTCATTGACATCTCTTCTGAGATTCGGGTTAGATAATCTCTGAACTACAGCTACTCTGGTTGTATGGAATTTAGAGATGGAATTTCCATCAATCTCAAAACTCTCAGCTGTTGTGATTTTAACTCCGGGAGTGGTCACTGTTCCCTGTGTATAATCAGAGTCCCGGATTCCTATGATGGTGAAGGCCTTTTCGCCAATCTTTGTAAGTGATGCACTATCTCCAATTGTTTGGTAATCTGCTAATTTACTCATTCATCTTTCACCTCCTCTTGGTCGTTCAAGTCTAATAGTAAATCAAGTTTGATCAAATCATTTTCCTTGTGATTCTTTAGAGGTTCTTTCAATGTAACGGGGAGGTTATTGTGATGAATTATGAACATCACAAAAAAGTACTATTCCATGAGGTAAGGTTTTGGCAGTAATAGAATGACCATCTTCTATTCCCTTTCCACAAACATAGCATTCAACTTTAGATACTGAAGATAGGACATTGTGCGTTTTTAGAATCTGCATATCCTGCATGATTGTTTGATTTACCCCCTGCATGGTAAATCTACTACGTCAAACTATACTATAAAGGTACCGTACTATACCGTAATCATTCCATGCCTATAAACTCAATCATTTTAGACAAAGATCGAACGATCAAAACAATCTGTTCAATTTAAATAATAAACCTCTAGAATTTTATCTATGGGTGGATACATTTGGAGACTCTCAAGCGAAAGTAATACCCCTAGATTTATCTGAAAACCAATTTCAAATTTATAATAAAATTTCAAGAAACTATTCCTATTCATTTCTCTTTGAATCACTAACAGGTCCTGAAGTACTAGCTGAAACATCAGTAATGGGATTTGACCCAAAGATAATTCTCAAAGGTTATTCAGATAAGGTAGAAATTATTCAAGATGGAAAAACAGAAACCATATCCACTGCAGACCCATTTGAACAACTAAAGAAACTCTTAGGAAGATCAGATGATCAAAGTTATCGATATTTGGGCGGAGCTGTAGGAGTTGTAAACTATGATGCAATTAGACTAGTTGAAGATATTCCAGATACTCATGATTCCCCGCAACCATTAATGGAGTTTGGAATTTATGATGATGGTATTCTATATGATAATTTACACAAGAAACTATTCTACTTTTACCATGATGAGAATAGATTTGATAAACTAAAGATGAATGGCGATACATTTGGTGATTTCCATTCCAGTAAAGTAACACCAAACATAAACAAAGAAAAATTCTCAGATATTGTAAACAAAGCAAAAAAATTAATTTATGACGGGGATATCTTCCAAGTTGTATTATCTAGAAAGTTTGCATTTGAGAATAATGGAGATAATCTAACGTTATACAAAACATTACGAAAACTAAATCCATCACCATACATGTATCATTTGAAACAAGGTTCCAAAACAATCATTGGAGCATCCCCTGAGATGTTAGTTCGAATAACTGATGATAAGGTGGAGACCTTCCCTATTGCTGGAACTAGAAAAATCACAGACAATGATGAAAAGAACAAACAACTAGCTGATGAACTACTCCATGACGAAAAGGAACTAGCAGAACATACAATGCTAGTTGATTTGGGACGAAATGATATTGGTCGAGTATGTAAGTATGGATCAGTTCATCCAGAATCTCTAATGCAGATAAAGCGATTTTCTCATGTTCAGCATATAGTTACGCACGTTGTAGGTAAATTAGCGCCTAATAACGACATGTTTGATGCCTTCAAGGCAGTATTTCCAGCGGGGACAGTCTCTGGAGCTCCCAAAGTCAGGGCTATGGAAATTATCGATGAATTAGAGACGGGTGCAAGAGGACCATATGCAGGAGCAGTTGGATATTTCTCATTTAATGGATGCTGTGACTTTGCCATAGCAATCAGAAGTATCTTCATTGATGGAAACAAAGGATTTGTTCAGTCAGGAGCTGGAATAGTTGCAGATTCTGTTCCAGAACATGAATTCAAAGAGATAGAATTCAAGGCGGGTGCAATGCTTCAAGCACTAAAGGAGGCAACGAAATGAAATTTCTGATCATTGACAACTATGATTCATTTGTGTATAATATTGCTCAATACCTTGGAGAGTTAGGAATTGAATCAGATGTTATTAGAAATGACAAAATAACATTAGATGAGATTAAACAAAAAAACTATGATGCCATAGTAATTTCACCAGGTCCAGGAACTCCGGAAGAGAAGAAGTACTTTGGAGTATGTTCAGATGTTATAACTAACATGGGTCCAACCACTCCAATACTGGGAGTATGTCTTGGACATCAAGGAATTATTCATGCATTTGGTGGAAAAGTAACAAACGCAGGATTTGTAAGACATGGAAAGACTAGTCCAGTAAATCATACTAATTCAGAACTATTCAAGGGAGTAAGTAATCCATTTAGAGCAACAAGATATCACAGTTTGGTTGGAGACAAGACAATAATTCCAGATATACTAGAAGTAACAGCTACAGCTGCAGACGATGGTGAGATAATGGCAGTAAGACATAAAGAATATCTAATTGAAGGGGTACAATTTCATCCAGAATCAATTATGACAGAAGAAGGGAAGAAAATTCTAGCAAATTTCATTAAACAGGTGAAAGAAAAATGATTTCAAATTTAATTCAAAAATTACAAGAGAAGACAGACCTTACTTATGATGAGATGAATAATATAATGACAGACATTCTATCTGGAAATATTTCTATCCAAGAGAATGCAGACTTTTTATCCAATCTGGCAGACAAGGGAGAGACAGATGATGAACTACTTGGAATGCTGGATAAGATGCAGGAATTATCTCTAAAAATTGAGCCTAAAAATGCTGGAACCGTTATCGATATGTGTGGGACTGGAGGAGACAGGCTTCAAACCTTCAACATATCCACTACAGCATCATTTGTTGTAGCTGCGACTGGCGGAGTTGTCGCAAAGCATGGAAATCGTTCCACTTCAGGAGTTTCTGGAAGTGCAGATATTTTTGAGTATTTTGGATATGACCTAAATCAAGAACCATCAAAGATTGTAGAAATTTTAGAAAAACATAAAATTTGTTTCATGTTTGCACAAAAATTTCATCCAGCAATGAAACATGTTGGTCCAGCTAGAAAAAAATTAGGAAAAAGAACTGCTTTCAATCTTCTAGGACCGCTATCAAATCCAGCTGGAGTAAAAAATCAACTTGTTGGTGTATTTTCTAATGAATATCTTGACAGATTACCTACAATTCTAAAAAGAAAAGGTGCAGAAAATATAATGACAGTACGTTCTGATGATGGAATGGATGAATTCTCTACTAGTGCAACTAATCGTGTATGTATTTTAAGAGATGACAAAGTATTGATGAATGCAATTGATCCTGAAGTGGTAGGATTGCATAAATCATCACTGAATGACATTCAGATTAGTACAAGAAAAGATGCAATAAAGTCATTTGTTGGTGTATTAAACAACACTGCAAACCAAGCAATGATTGAGACCACTGCACTAAATGCAGCAGGCGGATTAATTGTTGCAAACATTGCAAATAATTTTGAAGAAGGAGTAGAGCTTGCTATGAACACAATTAAAGATGGAAAAGCATTCAAAACTTTGGAAAACTTTGTTGCAGACACCGGAGACATTTCAAAACTAAAGGAGATGATATGATGACTGAAAATATTTTAAAAAGATTGGTAACTAATTCTCAAACAGCAATTGATGATGGAACATATGACATAGATGCAAATCTACAAAAATCAAACAAAGACCTTGTTCAAATTATCAAGGATAATCCTCATCCAACACTACTTACTGAGATAAAATTTGCATCTCCTTCCCTAGGAAAGATTAGAACCCTCACAGATCCAGCTAGCGTAGCAAGACAGATGGTTGCTGGAGGCTCAAAAGCAATATCAATTCTTACTCAACCTAATCTATTTCATGGCTCACCAGAATATTTCATGAAGGTCAGAGAAGCAGTAAACATTCCATTACTCATGAAAGATATCATGATAGAGAATGTTCAGATAGATGCGGCAGAAAAAATGGGTGCAGATTACATATTATTGATACAGTCATTGTTTGACCAAGGATTTCTCAAAGAAATTGATGAGTTTATAGACTATGCTCATAAAAAAGAGCTAAAAATTCTCCTTGAAGTTCATACAAAACAAGAATTTGAAAATGCATTAAAGACTGATGTCGATCTTATTGGAGTTAACAATAGAAATTTGGATACATTAGAGATCGATCTAAAAACTACCGAATTAGTTCTAGAAGGACATGAAAAATCAAGACCCATACTATCAGAGAGTGGAATTGAAACTATTGAAGACATCCAATATCTAAAAAAGTCAGGAGCAGACGCTTTCTTGGTAGGTTCGAGCATTATGAAAAGTGATAATATTGAAGAACAGGTGAGGAAACTGGTGAAAGCATATTGAAATATCCTAAGAATGGTAGATTTGGAGAATTTGGTGGGAAATACATTCCAGAAACTCTAGTTCCGGCAATTGAAGAGCTAGAAGAGAACTATCTTAAATTTAAAAACGATAAAACTTTCAAAAAAGAATTAGATTACTATCTTAAAGTGTATGCAGGACGACCAACTCCATTGTACTATGCAAAAAATTTGTCAGAAAAACTAGGAGGAGCTAAAATCTATCTCAAACGAGAAGATTTGCTACATGGTGGAGCTCACAAAATCAACAATACACTAGGTCAAGCACTTCTTGCAAAGAAGATGAAGAAGAAAAGAATCATTGCAGAGACGGGTGCAGGACAGCATGGTGTTGCCACTGCAATGGCATGCGCTGCTTTAGGTATGAAAGCCGAAGTATACATGGGGCATAAAGATACAATTCGTCAAAAACTTAACGTATTTCGAATGGATATGCTAGGTTGCAAAGTTTATCCAGTATATTCAGGTTCAAAGACATTGAAAGATGCAATCAATGAAGCAATTCGTGATTGGATTACTAATGTAGAAACAACATACTATCTACTAGGATCTGCTGTAGGTCCACATCCTTATCCAGTGATGGTTAGAGATTTTCAAAGTGTAATTGGAAATGAGATCATATCACAAATGAAAAAAATTAACAGAAACCCAGATAGTTTGATAGCATGTGTTGGTGGAGGATCAAACGCAATTGGAACATTCTATCCCTTAATAGATTCTAATGCAGAGATGATTGGAGTAGAAGCCGCAGGTCAAGGACTAAAATCAAAATTGCATTCAGCAACATTGTCAGCTGGATCTAAAGGAGTCTTACATGGCATGATGACATATTTACTTCAGGACAAAGAAGGACAAATTACAGAAACACATAGCATTTCAGCTGGACTAGACTATCCGGGTGTTGGTCCAGAACACTCTTACTATAAAGACACAAAACGAATCAAATATCATTCAGCTACTGATAAAGAAGTAATTGATGCATTCTTAATGCTAACTAGAACCGAAGGAATTATTCCAGCACTTGAATCAGCTCATGCAATAGCTGAGGCAATCAAAGTAGCACGAAAAGGAAAGAAATCAGAATCGATAGTTGTAACGCTTTCTGGAAGAGGAGACAAAGACGTTGAAGAAGTACAAAATTATTTGAAGAGAAATGTCAAAGATTAAAGAAAAGTTTGCCGAACT
>Ga0208391_1001241_pt1 | contig 12425 bp, 10 predicted proteins | sample Knorr_S23_td_Bot_FD_185612 | JGI IMG/M metagenome (GOLD analysis project Ga0208391, IMG submission 185612) | Marine microbial communities from Southern Atlantic Ocean transect - Knorr_S23_td_Bottom_ad_3770_LV_A (SPAdes) (version 2) | ecosystem: Environmental > Aquatic > Marine > Oceanic | place... | reverse complement strand
GCTAGTGAAATGGCCGACCTGCTATACCACTCGATGGTGCTGTTGACTTCGGCCGGGGTGCCGGCAGAGATGGTGTGGGAAGAACTGGCAAAGCGCCGCCGCTAGCCCCCGGTTAGAAACCTGGAGAAGTGTCCGGTGGGTCGGGATCAGCGGTACCCGGCATGTAGGGCTCGGTCGACAGCGTCGACGAATCGTCATTTGGAACCGCCCGCCCGTCGTCGAGCGCTATCGCATAATCGATCGCCGTGATCGCGACTTCGACCATCCCATCGTCGGGTTTACGCGTCGTCAGGTCCTGGAGCAGCAGATTGGGGGAGTTAAAAACTCGAATCCAGACGTTGTCCTGATGGGTGCCCGCGAACCGGATGAACTCATAGCTGATGCCGGCAATAATCGGTACGAGAACAATTCGCGAGGCCAGCAGGAACCAGAAAGGGTCGCGCGGGAAAAACATGAACAGGATGATCGATACGATCACCACAGTCATCAGGAACGATGTCCCGCACCTGGGGTGGGCTGCCGGGAAGCGGCGCACCGATTCGATGGTCAACGGTTCACGGGCCTCGTAAGCATGGACGACCATATGCTCGGCGCCGTGATATCCGAACACCCGCTTGATGTCGTTCATCTTGCCGATCACCCACACGTAGCCGACAAACAACACAAGGCGTATCAGGCCTTCGACCATATTGGCCCCGAAATTGTTCGCCCCGGCATTTTCGACTATTCGCGAAATAAGGACTGGTATCAGGAAGAAAATAACGATCCCCAGTAATAGCGATACACCGAGTAACGACGCCATCGCGACTGACGATAGCGGCTGCTCTTCATCGGGGTTTTCGGCGATGGCCGCTTCGTTCGCCGAGATGGTCAGCGACTTCATGCCGACCAGCAGGGTTTCGAGCAGTATAAGCACACCCCTGAGCATGACGATTTTTCGCAGCTGCGAGTTAGCCCACGATTCAAGGGGTATCGAACGCCGGATGATAGAGCCATCGGGCCGACGCACTGCCAGCGCCGCGCGGCTCCGTCCCCGGATCATCACGCCTTCGATGACCGCCTGACCGCCGTATAGGACCGGTTGATTCTGCAAAGCTTGAATTGAAGCCAATACGAATATGCAGGAGGGGCGCCTATCCCAGCCCTTCTGGCTCAGTCCTTGGCGGTAGTTCCGCCCAGGCTGTATCGTCGCATCATGCGCTCGACACGGCCTTCGGTATCGACGATGCGCTGTTCGCCGGTCCAGAACGGGTGGCACTTGCTGCAGATTTCAGTCCGCATACTTTCTTTTGTGGAACCGACTTCCCATGAGTTGCCACACGCACATGTGACAGTGGCATTCTCGTGGTAGGTCGGATGAATATTGGCTTTCATAATTGAAATTTCACTTGATTCGAGCGATGTGCCCGATAGAACCGGTTAGGAAACGACGGGATCGACGTTTACGCGTTTCTTGTCTTTCGTCGCGTAATCGAACCTGACATGCCCATCGACTAGCGAATAGATAGTGTGGTCTTTTCCGATCCCTACGTGCAGGCCCGGACGAATCCTGGTGCCCCTCTGCCTGACGATAATCGCACCTGCGGTAACGGATTCACCGGCAAATGCCTTGACGCCCAGGCGCTTGCCTGCGGTATCGCGGCCGTTTCGGGATGTCCCGCCACCTTTTTTATGTGCCATTTAGATGATCCAGTCTGCTGCAGCGATGCAAAAGTGAGCTATTTCGCCGAGATCTTCTTGATCGTTACTGACGTGACGAGTTGCCTGTGACCGCGCTTTACGCGCTGGCGGGTCTTGTTTTTGTAACGCAACGCTATGACCTTGTCGGCCTTGAAGTGTTCGGATATTTCACCGGTAACTGTTGCGCCCTTTACCGCCGGGGCACCCACGGTGAGCTTTCCTCCGACCGATGTCATCAGCACCCGGTCGAACGTGATATCCGTTCCAACGTCGCCTGGGAGTCGCTCGATGTCGACCGTATCGCCTTCGCGAACTCGGTACTGCTTGCCGCCGGTGTTAATAATTGCGTAATCTGTAGTCATTCGTATGCTGTCCGTTCGTTGCCCAACCTGTCCATTCTAAGTACGGGCAATCGGCACGGTCAATTTCAATTTGAAGGAATTTCCCCCGCATTCATCGATAATAAGGCAATCCGAACGTAAATACCTGTACTGAGTGAGCTGCCGACAGGAGTCGCGCCATGGCGCAAGACAAATCTATGCTCGATGGGACGATTGCGAGTGTTGACGCTTCGATTCGGAGTCTCAATCTCGAAGACGACATGCGTGCGGTGCTTATCGAACCCTGGCGTGAAATCCAGGTGGCTCTGCCGGTACTGATGGACGACGGCAATGTGCGTGTGTTCAGGGGATACCGCTCGCAGCACAACGCCGCTCGGGGGCCCTACAAGGGGGGGATCAGGTACCACCCCAACGCCGATCTCAATCACGTTCGCGCCCTCGGTATGTTGATGACGTGGAAGACGGCGCTGGCCGATGTCCCGTTCGGTGGCGCAAAAGGTGGAGTGTCGGTCGACCCGAGAGAACTGTCGACGCACGAGCTGAACCGGCTGACCCGGCGCTACACGATGAGCATGCACCACGTATTGGGCGTGAACAGGGATATTCCCGCCCCCGACCTGGGCACTTCTGCTCAAACGATGGCCTGGATCATGGATGCCTATGGTTCGATTCACGGGCACACACCCGGAATAGTGACCGGCAAACCGATCGAGCTGGGTGGTTCGCTTGGCCGGGCTGAAGCGCCGGGTAGAGGTGCTGCGATCGTGGGGACCAGGGCAATCGTCGATAACGGGTCGACGCCTGAACAGTCGACGGTCGTAGTCCAGGGCTACGGTGCCGTGGGATCGTCCGCAGCCAAGACAATTAGCGAAGACGGTGCAAAGGTGATCGCGGTCTCGGATGTCGACGGTGCAATCATCAATTCGAGAGGCCTGGATATCGACGCGCTCGACCGGATCGTTATCGAAGGTGGTGTCGTCTCCGATTTCGCCGACGCGGACCAACTGAATAACGACGAGCTGCTGGAATTGAAATGCGATGTTTTGATTCCGGCGGCAATTGAAGATGTGATCACGACGCAGAACGCATCGAAAGTGCAGGCAGACATCATCGTCGAAGGGGCGAACAGACCGGTTACCTCCGGTGCCGACGAGATCCTGGTCGATTCAAACAAGCAAGTCGTTCCCGACATCCTTGCGAACGCCGGTGGTGTGATCGCATCGTATTTCGAGTGGGCGCAAAACATCCAGGTTTTCAACTGGGAGCTCGAGCGTGTCAATAGAGAACTCGATCAACTGATCAACCGCGCATACGACGTGACGCGAGCGCGGGCCGAGCAAACCGGTTCGACCATGCGCGAGGCGGCATTTGACGTGGCCGTCAGTCGGGTGGCGGAGACGATAAAAATCCGAAGCTACGTAGGCTAACGGCTGAACCCACCGAACTGGCGCTGAAACCAGACGAGCGGTTTGCCAGCGCCAATGGCAATCGATTCGACCTCGCCAATAAACACGGTGTGATCGCCCGCTTGATGAGCCGCTATCACCCGGCAGTCCATAATCGCCATGGCGTTTGCGATGACTGGCGTATCCGACAGGGCTGTGAAGTGCTGGGGGTCTATTTCACACCGGACTTCAGGGGACGTCGCGAAGTGTTTCGCGATATCGGTCTGACCATCGTCAAGGATGCTCAACCCGAACCGGCCGGTAGATTCGACCAGGGCGTGCGACTCTCGATTTTCTCCGATCACGACGAGAACCAATGGGGGGTCGAGTGAAACCGAAGCGACGCTGCTCGCCGTCATTCCGTGCACGTTCCCGCCCGGCTCGAGCGTGGTGATTACGGTGACGCCGGTCGCAAACCTTGACCACGCGTCGCGATACATCTCGTTAATGGAATCGGTCGTCTGCAAATTGGTCGCCCCCGGTCCCGGTGACTGATGTTGCGCGGCGGTGTTCGCTCGTGCGCCGGAATTATAGACGCCGACTGCCATATCTTCTTTAGCGTCCCTATCCTGAGTTGACGATCAGTACCGCCTAACGCTGCAGCCACGGAACGGGATCAGGATCGGCATAGCCCGACAACTCGACATACGCGTTACCTGAAACGGGTTCGCCATTTTGACTCCCGCCGATCGATGCCTTGCCCTCCCAGTACGCGGATGATGCGGGCAGCCCCAGCGTCACTTCCTGATCGCTGACAACTGGAACGATTGTCAGGTCCAACCCGAGCGAATCGATTTCCAGTGCCCAACCCGAGGGGTATGTAGCTCCTGTAACGGGACTGGTCCATTCACCTTCCGATGCAAGCCTTATGCCCTCGGCCTCCTGCCGCAGCGACCTCACTTCACCCGATGGCGACATGTACGTTCCGTAGGTTTCGGCCACCTCGCCGTCAATCCCCCGGCTCTCGGTAATCATCAGCGAAGCGCCATCGTCGAGGTGCAGCGCGAACCACTGCCACCCCGCCGGCTTGCCCAAAACGAAAAAGTCGCCCCACTGATGGTCGAACCACACGGTTCCGGTGACTTTTAACGTCTCACCGCCCAGCGTCAGTTCACCCACGGCCGACTGGCGAGGCCGCGAGTAGTAGTAGGTCGCACCGGTTTCGGTCGGCAACCACCCGATTTTATTGTGGAGCATCGCCGGAGTGGTGGATTCGAGTTGTAGCGATAGTCCTGCCTCTGTGTCGTTCGCTGCATTAAAACCGTGACTCCCCGCGGTGGCGAAAACCGTGTATGTCCAATCGTCAATGTCGACGGTCATCGGTCCATCCTCATCGACATCTCCTGTGAATCCCGCCCGGGCACGGTACAACTCGAGGTGCTCGCCGGTTTCGACGTCTAGCAACCCGAGTTGGGCAACGAGGTTCGGTTCTCCAGTTCCACCCAGAGCCTTGAACACCACGAAATGAAACCCGAACTCGCGACCCGACTCAGAATCCAGGTGACCGCTGTAGTACCACCACTCGAGTCGAGCGTCATGTGCGAATTCGTCGTTGGGAGTACCTGGTGTGCCTGTTGCGAACTGGATCGGGGCAGGTGTTGCGGTTGGATCGGGACTGGCACCGGACTGAACGGAACGCGGCTCGACCGACGTTATGCAGCCCGCTGCCAGGACGGCGAAAGCGATCGTTAGCGCCATCCGGATGAACACAGAAACTCGCAATCGACGGCGATCAGGCATCATGCCTCACCTCCGGAAGAATACGGTCGAGCCAGCCCGGCAAATACCAGTTCCACGGGCCCGCAATCCGCATGATCGCCGGGGCCACGAGCGCCCGGACGAGCGTCACATCGACGAACACCGCGATCGCGAGCCCGAGACCAATCGCCTTGACCACAACAACATCGGCCAGTACAAAACTTGCAGCCACCACAATGAGAATTCCGGCCGCACCGGTGATGATCATTCCGCTTTTCTGAAGTCCCTCGGCTATGGCGGCCTCGTTGTCGCCGGTCCGGTCATATGCCTCGGCAATCCTTGAAAGCAGGAAAATCTCGTAGTCCATGCTGAGTCCGAAGATGATGGCGAAAAGCAGAATCGGCAGCGTAGCTTCTATCACGCCCATCGCCTCGAAGTTGAGCAATCCGCTGAAGTGGCCCTGCTGAAACACGAACACCAGTGCACCGTAGCTCGCAAGAATGGACAGCACGTTGAGCAGCACGGCTTTCAGCGGCAGGATCACCGACCTGAAAAGTAGCATCAGCGACAGGTAAGTCACGATCAGCACGACGGCGATTATGATCGGGAACTTGCCGTAGAGCGCGTTGATGATGTCGGTGATCTCGCTCGCCCCGCCATCGACATGCAATGTCCCGCCGTTTCCCTCAGGTGGGAGGAGCGATCGTATTTCGGTGACGAGTTCGCGTGTTTCCGGCCAGAACGGGTGCAGCTCGCTTTCCACCAGAAAAAGAATCGCCCCATCGCGAACGGTCTCTCGAACGATGCGGGCCAACGCCACATCGGTTATCGACTCCGGGCTCTGATAGAGAACTTCGTACTGGTCGGGGCCAAATGTCGGATCGAGATTGACGACGCTGATTACCCTGGAAACTCCATCTAGTCGTTCTAATTCACGACCAATGTCGTATGCATTATCGATGTTTCTCCGTGCAAACGGGCTGCCTTCGAATGTGTAGCCAACGGGAATTACCGTTTTGAGCGCGAACCCGAACTCTTCTCTGAGCACATCGAAGCCTCTGCGAGATTCGAGCGAATCGGGGAGGATCGTGGCATCGACCGTGCCGAGGCGCATCGAGCCAGCCGGGATAGCAAGAAGTACCAGTATTGTGACAGTAGGTAGCAACACCATCCACGGTCGCTTCATCACCCAGTTCGACAGCGGTACCCAGAACCCGTTGCGCTTCGCCCAGTCGGGCCCAATTCTGAACCGGTTGACCCTGTGGCCGAGTATTGCGAGTAGTGCCGGCATCAGAGTCAGGGCCGCAAGCAGCGCGGCGAATATCACCGCGACGGCACCAATCCCTACCGACCGGAGCATCATCACCGGGAACGCAACGAGGCTAATCAGCCCAATCAGACTGGTGATCGCCGAAAACATGATCGCCTTACCGGCGTGCGAGTTGGCTCCGAGCACGGCATCGTCAACCGACTTTCCGCTGCGGAGTTCTTCCTGGAACCTCGATGTGTAAAACAGTGAGTAGTCGATCCCCACGCCAATGCCCAGCAGCGTGACGATGTTCAGGGCGAAGATTGACATGTCGACGCCCTGGGACATGAAGAAAACTATCCCGAGTCCCACCAACACTCCACCGCCCCCGACCGCGGCGGGCAGGATTGCGGCGATTAGCGTGCCGAATACGAGTAGCAGGGTGAAAGTCGCAATCGGGAACGCAACCGATTCCCCGCGGCGGAGGTCTTCCTGGCTTGCGAGCGAGATGTCGCGGTAGAGCGCGGGCGCGCCGGTGATGATCAGGTCGAGTGGACCAGGGTCTACATCGGCCGTGACCGTTTTGAGAAAATCTAGCGATTCCTCGAGTTCAATCGTGAGTCCAGCTGTCACGTGCACCGTATTGCTGGTCGATGACGCCCGATGCGGGTCGTCGAGATGGGTGACCACGTACGATATTTCGCCGTATTTATCGAGGTCACCAACCGCCTTGAGCACCGCGTCGGAAAATCGTGCGTCGAACGGCTGCCATTCGGGGTGACTGAACACGAAATCGATAGAAAGCGTCGAAAGTTCGAGCCTCTCCTGCAGCACCTTGCGGGCTTTCACCGACGGGAACGACTCGTTAGAAAACCCGCCAGGTTTCAGAAATTCCTGGGCGCGCGGTGCGAACGGCAGGGCGGCGAGGATTATCACGGCCCAGACGGCCACGACGATGTACTTGCGCCGTACTACGAGCGCGCCGAGTGCATTGAGCATCTAAGAAGTGTGACCTCGCAAACAAGAAATCTCCACACATAAAATGACGGAACATAAGGGCTGGCTCGCTTTAGCAGACCCGGGTTCATCTCAATGTGAGGCTCGAATTAAAGAATACGGACGAAATAACTCGACAGAACGAGGCGATGCCCGAGAACGAGATTGCACCTATCGCAGAGCAGGCACTTGACGGTGCAGCAATCGACCGTGAACTCAAACGACAAGTTCAACCGTTGGACGTTGTGAGCACCGGAAATGGCACGGTGGGACTGTGGCGGGTTTCGGGCGACGCTGTGTCCAACGGTGAAATCTGAAGCTGGGCGGTGATCCTCCGCTACCGAACAATTTTGATTCCGGGCAGGGAGCGAGTAAAGAGATCTCTGCTACTAAGTCGGGTGACCTGCTGTCGATCAATAGAGGAATTCGTCCAGCGCCAATTTTCGATTTCACAGCTCAGGACGACGGAAGCTACTGGCTATGGATGCGTGATCTGTCGGACGGTGTCCAACCCCCGTGGGATGGCGATCAATATATCGAGACAGCGCGGCATGTTGCCCAGTTCAACAACTTGTGGACAGAACAAGACCGTCCAAAAGGCGACTGGATCACTACCGACATGTCGACCGACAGGCGTGCTTCAGTTTCGCAATCGATCGGTCCACAAGTTGAATCATTGACCTCCTACAGCGATCATCCGAGTGTCGACCGGCTGGTCGCGGGCATTGGATTGGACAGGGTACTGCGCATGCCTGGTGACATCGCTCGAATTATCGAATCTGCGCACGACCTGCCGAGGACTGTTGCCCATAACGACTTACATGCGCGCAACCTGTTTCCGCGCGAAGAAAATGGGGAGCGAATCACTTACGCAATCGACTGGGCATCCGTCGGGCCAGGGCCGGTCGGGGTCGATGGTGGCTCGCTGGCTGGCGCCGGTGTCACCTGGGTTCAATCTGAAGCAAACGAGATCGAAGAATACGAGTCTCAGATTTTCGCAGCCTACGTCGAGGGACTGCGAGATTCCGGATGGTGTGACGATGAATCTGAGGTTCGGCTCACGTACCTGTCGCAGTTCGTCACGTACATTCTCTTCTTCCCGTTAATCACCCTCGTCACAAACCTTCGAGAACATCGTAGAAAAGAGTTTTTCAGACGGCGGCTTGGCGTTGACGATAGGACCGTTGTGGACCAGGTTTCACAGTGTCTGCATGCTTTCATCCACCTTGTTGACGAGGGGTTAGCGCGCGCGAAGAAGTTGTAAGTCTGCTGCGTTAGCCCCGAACGCGTAACCGGGCTGCCAGTAACACTCAGCAGCCCGGCCAGCAGTTCTTTTAGAAGTTGAGCCTAGTCTTCGGACGAGTCCTCAGTGGATCTGTCGTCATCGGCTCCGACCGAAACGGCGTCCTCGATGGCTGAGTCGTCCTCGCCTTCTGCGTCATCGCCGTTCCCGTTGCCGTTGCCATTTCCGTTCACCAGCAACGCCGGGTCGATTTCTACACTTGCTTCTCGCATTTCGGAAATCACTCGGATCGCCGATATTTTGTCCCCGGCCTCAGGCACCTGGATCTTCACACCCTGGGCGATTCGGCCTGTCGACCTGATCTCGCCAAGATTTGTGCGAATGACCTGTGCCTTTTCGGTGACCAGGACCAGCATGCCAGTCGAGTCGGTACGGATTTCCCCACTGACGACCGCTGAATCGGCTACCTTGCCGGTCTTGGTCGTGACTTTGAGGGTAATCAGGCCCTTACCACCACGGCGCTGCTGCGTGTAGTGACGGAGCAGCGACAACTTGCCGTAGCCTTTCTGGCTGACGATCAGCAGGTAGCCCTCATCGTCGACAACATTCATCGAGACGATTTCGTCCTTGTTCTGAACGTTCATGCCCTTCATGCCACCTGCGGCGCGCTGTCTTGCCCGCACCTCCGAAGACCTGAAGCGGATCGACAGGCCTTCCTTCGAAACGAGGATTACGTCCTCATCTTCATCGGCCAGCACGGCACCGATCAGTGCATCTTCGTTTTTCAGATTGAAGCAGCGCAGGCCACTGCGGTTCATGTTTCGCAGCAGCGGCAGGTGCATTCGTTTGACCTGCCCTTTCTTCGTTGCCATCACCAGGTAGGTGTCCTCCAAATAACTCGAAACCGCTACGACTGCGTGGACTTCTTCGCGGGGCTCCATGTTGAAGCCCAGGTTCTGAACGGGAGTTCCGCGCGAGTTTCTTGATTGATCGGCAGGGAGCTCAAAAACCCGCGAGGCGAACACACGGCCCTGATCGGTGAAAAGCAGCAGGTAGTCGTGCGTATCGGCGATCTGGAGGTGCGGCGTGACATCGTCTTCCTTGGTCATTCGCTGACCGCGTACGCCCTTACCGCCCCGGTGCTGCTTCTTGTATGTGTCGAGTTTTACCCGCTTCACATAGCCGTTGCGGCTCAGGGTGATTACAACCTCTTCATGGGGTTCGGTGTCTTCCCGTCGCCAGTCGCCCAGTTCTTCCGGGTGGACCTCGGTACGGCGCTCATCGCCGTACTTTCGCTTGAGTTCGTGGGTTTCCTTGCGGACAACTGCATTTACTTTCGTGTCATCTGCCAGAAGTTCTTCAAGATCTTGTATTAGAGCGACCAGCTCTTTGAATTCGTTTTCGATTTTTTCCCGTTCAAGAGCGGCCAAACGGCGGAGTTGCATGTCGAGGATGGCCTGGGCCTGTATTTCCGACAGATCGAACTCGGTCCTCAGGTTGGCGCGGGCTTCTTCGACATCGGCCGATGCTCTGATCAGGGCAATAACGCGGTCGAGGTTGTCGATCGCAATGCGCAGTCCGGCCAGCACGTGCAATCGTGCATTGGCCTTCTTCAAATCGAACTCGGCGCGCCTGCGAACGACTTCGACCCGGAAGTCGAGGTAGTGGCGCAGTGCCTGTTTGAGTGTCAGGACCCTCGGTGTGCCGTCGACGAGGGCGATCATGTTGACCGAGAACGAGGCGCGGAGGTTGGTGTGCTTGTACAGGTTGTTGAGCACGACGGGGACGTGGGCGCCACGGCGCAATTCGAGAACGATTCGCATTCCCTTGCGGTCGGACTCGTCACGCACCTCGCTGATGCCATCGACCTTGCGAGATTTGACGAGTCCGGCGATCTTCGCGACAAGGGTGGCCTTGTTGACCTGGAACGGAATCTCGGTAAATACCAGTCGCTTGCGTTCCTGCCGGGCGATATCTTCGATTTCGTGTGAAGCCTGGACCATCACCCGCCCGCGGCCAGTGACGTAGGCATTGCGGATGCCTTCCTGCCCCCAGATGTGGGCACCCGTCGGGAAGTCGGGACCTTTCACGAACTTCATCAAGTCGTCGACCGAGGCATCAGGGTGGCTGATCATATAGACGACCGCATCGCATATTTCGGTGACGTTGTGTGGCGGGATGTTCGTTGCCATTCCGACGGCAATTCCCGAAGCGCCGTTCACCAGCAGGGCAGGCAGCCGGGCCGGAAGCACGGTTGGTTCTTTCAGCGACTGGTCGAAGTTCTCGCCCCAGTCGACCGTGTCGCGGTCGATGTCGCCGAGCATCATCTCGGTTACAGACGAAAGCCGACACTCGGTGTAGCGCATGGCAGCGGGGGGATCGCCATCGACAGAGCCGTAGTTTCCCTGCCCATCGACAAGTGGATATCGCAGCGAAAACGGCTGCGCCATTCGCACCTGGGCGTCGTAGACCGATTGATCGCCGTGCGGGTGGTACTTGCCAAGCACCTCTCCAACAAGGCGGGCGCTCTTCTTGTACGACGAGGTAGGTCGCATACCCTGATCGTGCATCGCGTACAGGATTCGACGCTGGACGGGCTTAAGCCCGTCTCGAACGTCGGGAAGGGCCCTCGATACGATTACGCTCATCGCGTAGTCCAGGTAGGACGCCTTCATCTCGTCTTCAATACGGATTGGCCTGGTATTACCGAGGTCGCTACTGACCATAAAAATCTCCGGCTAGTTTTCTTTGTAGTTCGGAACGCGCGCTAACGCGCTGCTCACCGGGCGTGTGTCCGGAACGAGCAAGGGTGATACTTCAACATTACGCTTTCCCTTGCGTACGCGCAACGTGTGCGCGCCTGCGCGAGGGCACCCAAAATTGGACAGTTATTGCTGGCTACGCTCGACAAGGGCAAGCAGCAGACTATCGAAGCCCTTTGGGGTGCTTCCGGTGAGGTGGGCGGACCACTGGACGCCGATCAGCCAGCCATGCCCGGGTTTTTCAATGGCCTCCACGACCCGGTCTTCGGCGTAAACCGACGATAGCAACCCGTCGGCTACCTGTCCGGGCATCAGGCCGTGTGTGTGTGCCGAGGGGACTGTAACCCAGCCCGAGCCTGCGATGGTGTACGACACCTTGCCCCCCGGCGCGATGAACACCGGGTGTTTTACCGACTCTTCTCCCCCGGGCAGGTCGGGCTGGCCGTGCCCTTCGACCATTGCCGGCGGTTGTCCGCCAAGTGCGACGTTCAGGGCGTGCATACCCCATCCGATGCCGAGCACAGGAAATCTGCCTTCTATCGCCTGCAGCAGGGCATTCGGCACGGATTCCGAATCGGTAAACGCTCCAGTCCCGGCAATCATCAGTCCACCGACATCCGATGGGAGCGCACCTGCACCGGCATCGCAAACTAACGGCTGGCCCCCACCGTGTTCAATTGCACTTGCAAACGCTGAATCGGGCTCGCCAGGCTGAACAAGCAGCGCAATCCGTGCGGTTTTACTCGGGTGGCTCATATGGTGTCAACCGGATCTCTTAAAGCGATCGACGAACGGGGGTAACCGAAGTGAGATCTGGCTAAAACGGGATGCCCCACAGGCCCATCCATTCGGTAAGCGACTTTTCCACAATCAGACCGTGCCTGCGCAGGTCGCTGCCGAGTCGAGCTTCGGTCGGCCTGTCACGATCACCCTCGCTCTCGCCGGTCGGGACAAACGGGTAGAAGGCCCTCCGGTCGTAGCGGTAAATCCAGTACGTGCAGAGGCTAGATC
>Ga0208391_1001238_pt1 | contig 12439 bp, 10 predicted proteins | sample Knorr_S23_td_Bot_FD_185612 | JGI IMG/M metagenome (GOLD analysis project Ga0208391, IMG submission 185612) | Marine microbial communities from Southern Atlantic Ocean transect - Knorr_S23_td_Bottom_ad_3770_LV_A (SPAdes) (version 2) | ecosystem: Environmental > Aquatic > Marine > Oceanic | place... | reverse complement strand
CACGAAGGCAACATCGGCCTGGCCGGTATCCTCGCCGGGGCGAGGAATCTCGATACCCAACGGGTAGGGAGGTAGATGTCTTATCTCAACCGCCCAGCCCGCGCCAGTCAGCTCCTCAGAGGGAGTGTGCTGGTCCTTGGTGTGTTGTCCTGGCTTGCCCCTGGCCGGGCCGTCGCTCAAGACCTCGGAGCGCTACAAGACCGCCTGGCCATCGCCGAACAGTTGGCTCAGTATTCCTATCGGTGGGACTCAAAAGACTCGGAGGGATTCGCGGACCTCTTTACGGCCGACGGCGCCATGGACCGTCGGCGCGGCGGCTCTCTGGTCACCGACGCTCGGGTGGTCGGGCACCAGGCGATTCTGGAGTACGCACGCACCTCCCATCAGGGCCGGCTCGCCGACCGACAAACGCGGCACCACTTCTCCGCGCTGGTGTTTCTGGAGCTCACCGCAGATTCCGCCGTGACCGAGAACATGGCGCTGATCACCCACCAGACCGCGGGCGACAGCGCCGCGTTCATCAGTGCGTCGGGCATCTATAGAAACACCTGGAAGAAGACTCCACAGGGGTGGAAGATCGCGGAACGCATACTCTTCACCGACCGCTTTGGCGGTCCGTAACCGGGTGTGCGCAAACACCGGGCGCCTCGTCGAAAAACCACCATTTCTGCACAGAGGTCAACCATGTTGCGCACCACGAGTATCTGGATACTGGGAATCATCCTCGGGGTATCGGTCGGCCCCGCCATGTCTCAGACAACCCAAGACCTGGTTGACGATGCGCAGAGCCCCGAGAACGTGCTGATTCACAGCATGGGCTACGACCGGAAGAGTTACAGCCCGCTCGCGGAGATCAACACCTCGAACGTCGCGCGGCTGGTGCCCATCTGGAGCGCTAGCTTGATGAATGACCAGGGCGAGTTGGCCGCGCCGACCATTTTCGATGGTGTGATGTACGCGATCAACGGGAAGTGGACGTTCGCCATCGACGTCGAGACCGGTCACCAGCTCTGGCGCACGCCGGTGACCTTGGAACCGGAGACACGCCGGATCGGTTATACGAGAGGCGCGCCGACCATCTATGACGGCAAGCTCTTTCGCGTGACCTACGACAACCATCTGCTCGCCCTTGACATGGAGACCGGCACCGAACTGTGGAACCAGAAGTTTGCCGAGCGGAGCGAGGGCTACTACTCGACCGGGGCCCCAATCGTGGCCAACGGCGTGTTGATTTCCGGGATGGCGGGCGGCGAGTCGACGACGCGGGGGTTTCTCGACGGGTGGGACCCCGATACCGGCGAAAAATTGTGGCGCAGATACACCATCCCGGCTCCCGGTGAGCCGGGATCTGAGACCTGGCTGTCCGACAGCGACGGGTGGAAATATGGTGGTGGTCCGACCTGGCGTTCAGGGTCCTACGATCCCGACCTGGACCTCGTCTACTGGGGAACCGGTAATGCCGAGCCTTACGACCCCAGACCCCGCGGCGAGCTGGACAGCCTGTACACGTCGAGTGTGCTGGCCATCCGCCCGAGGACGGGAGAAATCGCCTGCTATTTTCAGTACACGCCGAATGACGTCTACGACGTGGACGGGGTCGACGAGCATGTGCTCGCCGATATCGAGGTCAATGGCCAGCCTCGAAAGGTGATGATCCAGGCCAACAAGAACGGGTTCCTGTATGTCGTGGACCGCACCGACTGCACGCTAATTGCCGCGCACCCTTACGTCAAGGTCAATTGGGCCACACACATCGATCTCGCCACCGGTCGGCCAGTCTTGACCGATCTCTATGAACGCTTCCTGGCCGGTGAGGAGGTCTCGATCTGGCCGTCGCGTGGCTCGAATGCCGTGCCCGTCGCGTTCAATCCGAACACCGGTCTCGTCTATACGAGTGCGTGGCATGTCCCGCGCATCCAGCAGTTGGACCCTCAACAAGAGCAAGTTCTGGGCGGGAGGTCCACGGGCGTCAACAACCGCTTCCCCACCGTCGAGCCAGGCGATCTACTCGGTCACTTCGTAGCGATTAATCCGCTGACCGGCGAGAAGCTCTGGGAGATCCCGTTGACCGACTTCCCCAGCTCGGCGGGCATGCTGGCCACCGGGGGCGGGCCGACGATGTACCGCTATCACACGCCGTCCGGCGACAAAAGCTGCGATGGCATGGCGATGGCGCTGCGCGCCGGGTTGCCGTTGCGCGACATGGAAATGGTGCAGTTTCACCCGACCGGGTTGCTGGCCGGGGCCGAAACCCGGATGACCGGCACGGTGTTGGAAGAGGGCCTTCGCGGCTACGGCGCTTACCTTTTGGATGGCGACGGTGAAAGGTTCATGGACAAATACGATGACCGCGGGGAACGCGCTACCCGTGATATCGTCAGCCGCGCCATGTTCGAGGAAATGCGCACCGGATCAATCGGCCCCCTGGGCGGGCTTTACCTATCCATGGCGCACCTGGATGAGGGCGAGGTCCGGCGTCTGTTCAAGGGCATGGTCCAGCGCTGCGCCGATTGCGGGTTTGATTTGGCCGGCGACAAGGTCGAGGTGGTGCCGACGGCACATTACATGATGGGCGGGGTCGAATTCGGCGCCGATGGCGGTACCGAATGGAACGGCCTGTTCACCGCCGGTGAGGATACTGGGGGCGTGCATGGCGCCAACCGGCTGGGCGGTAACGGCGTCGCCAATTCTACCGTGTTCGGCGGCATCGCCGGAGATACCATCGGCCGTTGGACGCCCCAGCAAGGCGCCTTCCACGATCCCGATGAGGCCGCCATCGAGGCCGCCATCGGGCTTTGCCGGACGCCGTTATCGAAGCCCCCTGGTGATTTGGAAACGATCAGGACTGGGCTCGCCGATATCATGTGGGACGATGTCGGCATTGTTCGCGACGCGGTGTCCCTGGAACGCGCCCTGGGCAACCTGACGGCGTTGGAAGCGGATTTGGACGGCATCGGAGTCGATGGCGGGAATTTGACCTATAATCTGACCTGGCACGATTGGATCAACCTGAAGAATATGATTTTGGTATCTCGCGCTATTACCGTCGCCGCCTTGGCGCGGGACGATTCCAGGGGTGCGCACTACCGCACCGATTTCCCCGAGACCCGCAATCTGGAAAGCTCTACCTTTACCCGGGTGCGGTACAAGGACGGCGCCATCACGACGGAGGCCCACCCGGTCCACTTCACCCGCGTTAAACCGGGTGAGACTCTGTTGGAAGAATAAAGGGTGGGGTGGAAATTGGCCCGGCAAGTGAATAGATATAGGTGAACACCATGGATGCATTGAGGAGACCCCCATGATCAAAGGCCTTCATCACAGCGCCTACCGGTGCCGGGATTCCGAGGAGACCCGGGAGTTCTATGAGGATTTCCTCGGCCTGCCATTGGCCGGCTCGCTGGATATACGCGAATCCATAACCGGCCGGGAAGTCAAGGTTCTTCATACCTTTTACGGCATGGACGACGGGTCGTACCTGGCGTTTTTCGAGGCCCCGGGCGAGCCCTTCGAATTCAAGAACCAACACGATTACGACCTTCACATTGCGCTGGAGGTGACCCCCGATGCCCTGCAGGAGATGTTTGAGAAGGGCAAAGCCGAAGGCATCCATACCCGCGGCGTTTCCGACCACACTTTCCTTCATTCAATCTATTTCCGCGATCCCAACGGCTACGTCATTGAATTGACGGCCAAGACGGATGACCATGATAGCCATATGGACCCGGCGACCAATAACGCACGCGGTATTCTCGATGACTGGCATTCGGAAAAGACGGCGTAATCTACCCGCCGACCTGTTTCAGATCTTGCCAGCGTGTCGTGTAACACGGGCTTTTCCGGTTTTGTTTCATGGCCCAGGACCGCTGCATGCCGGTGACGGCGAAGCGGACCGTATTGCGGCCCCAATCGGTGTTGATGCGGTCGACGGCCTTCATCAAGGCGCGTGACTTGTCCGGGTCGACTCCGGGGAGTGGGAACAGGCCCCGTTGAATGCGGCGGGTATCTTCCAAGGCGTCCAGAAACACGCCCGCTTTTTGGTAGGGCAGTCCCGGCTTATAGATTTTTTTCAGGCAATGGCGCGCCGCCTTGATCATGTGGGTGGTGTCGGACGTGGCCTCCGGAAAGACGAACCCGGCGGCATTGGCGTAGCGTTCCGGGGCGGGGCTGAAGGGGCTGGTGCGCAGGCTGATGGTCATCTTGTTTGTGCTCAGACCCTGGCGGCGAAGCTTTTCGGCGGCGCGGCTGGCATAGGTGGCGACGGCGGCCTCGATGTCACGGTAATCCGTCACCCGGCGTGAAAAACCCCGGGACACCATGATTCCCTTCTGCGCCGGCACCGTCATTTCCAGGGCCAGGCACGGCGTGCCGCGAAGCTCCAGAACGGTTCTTTCGACGACGACGCTGAAACGTGCGCGGATGAATTTGGGGTCGGCGTTCTTGAGGTCTAGCGCGGTGGTGATGCCGATCCTGTCCAACCGCGCCGCCAGCCTGCGGCCGATCCCCCAGATGGCATCGGTGTTGAGGTTGCCGAGCACTTCGTCAGGGTCATCAGGCATGATGAACACGCCGCCCAAGGCGGGGTCTTTCTTGGCGATCCGGTTGGCGGCCTTGGCCAATGTCTTCGTGGCGCCGACGCCGACCGAAACCGGCAGCCCGGTCCACCGGAGCACGGTGTCCTTGATGTCATGGCTGTGGGCGGCCGGGTCGGCAAAACCGCCGAGGTCGAGGAACGATTCATCGATGCTGTAAACTTCCAGATAGGGCGTGAAGCGCTTCAACACCGAGACCACGCGCCCGGACAGATCGCCATAGAGCGCGTAATTGGATGAATAAACCCGGACCCGTTCGCGCCGCAGCACATCCTTTACCTTATGGACCGGCTCGCCCATGGGAATCCCTAGGTCCTTGGCTTCTTGTGATCGCGCGATAATGCAGCCGTCGTTGTTGGACAGCACCACCACCGCGACGCCCTCAAGCCGGGGCTCAAACAGCCGTTCGCATGACGCATAGAAATTGTTAACGTCGACCAGCGCAAACAAGATGGTGCTCCTTGGTATTAGACGAAGGAATGGATGGCATGGATGACCACCCCCCAGACATGTAAATCCTGCCCGGTGTTGATGTCGATCGGCTGGTAGCGGGGGTTTTCGGCCAACAGGCGAATGCGCCCCCGGCGCCGGTAGAGCCGTTTCACGGTCAGTTCGCCATCAACGACGGCAATGACGATATCGCCATCGCCGGGGTGGCACGAACGGTCGACGATCAACAGGTCGCCGGAGTGGATACCCGCCCCGGTCATGGACTCGCCGGTGACGCGGAGGAAGAACGTTGCCGCCGGACGGGGAATAAGGTGTTCATTGAGGTTGAGCGCACCTTCCAGGTAGTCATCAGCGGGTGACGGAAAGCCGGCCTGCACCGTGGCGGCATAAAGCGGCAAGGCCGAGGGGGCAGTGGTATTTTCGGCCCCGCCGTCCCTGGCGCGGCCGCTGATAATGACATCGGAAGGCATGCGCCATCATGGCCCCGGAATTCGGGTGGGTCAATGTTCTTTTTTTGTTCTTATTTGGCGCAGATTTTATTGCGTCGCCATTGGCATAGCTCGAAGCCCAGTTGGGAAAGTCAAGGCAGCGCCGTACTCCCTTCGGGGGTAGCCACCTCAAACGCGTTGAGAACCATGGAAATCAGCGTGTAATAGCCGGCCACTGCCGTCAGTTCCATGACCGCCTCAAGACCAAGCGCTTCGATAGCTTGCTCATAGACGGCGTCTCCAACGTTGTGGGTTTTATGCAGTTCCTGGCAAAAGGCGTAAACGGCCTGTTGATCGGGTGAGGGGAACTCAGGCGTCTGGTTGTGGGCAATGGCGTCGATGACGATCGGGGAAAGTCCTTCTTTTTCGGCGATCGGCGCGTGTGAATTCCATTCGTATTCGGCCTTCCAGAACCGCGCCGTGGTCAAAATCGCCAATTCCCTTAACACCCCGGGCAGAACACCGTCAAAGCGAAGGTGAATGCCTGTTGCTTGGACATAATCGGCGACGCCGGGGCAATGCAACAAGGCGGCAAATGGGCCGCGCACGCTACCCCGGGGGCCGTTGGTGATGGTATCAAAGACCCGTTGTTGTTCCGGTGTCAGGGTGTCGGGATCGAGTTCCGGTAGTCGTGGCATCGCGTGTTTCCTTTTTTAGCCGACGCGGCAACCGCGACCGCCGTCAACAGGCAGCGCCACGCCGGTAATGAACTTGGCTTCGTCAGACGCCAGAAATAGCGCCGCATGGGCGACGTCCCAGGCATCCCCCATCTTGCCCAAAAGTGGAATCTTGGCGTCCCGTTCGGCGGCGATTTCGTCCCGGGGGCGGCCCCATGCCTCGGCCCGGCGGTCGACGGCCATGGGCGTGTCAATTAACCCCGGCAGGATGATATTGGCACGGATGCCGTATTCGGCGTTTTGAATGGCCAGTTGTTCAGTTAGTGCAATCATCGCTGACTTTGTCGCCTTATAGGTGACCCAGGGATATTCCTCCCTGGCCGCCATGGACGAAATGCTGACGATGACGCCGCTCATCTGTTTTCGCATCACCGGCAGCGCGTGTTTGCAGGCATAGACCATAGACCGCAAATTGACGGCGATGATGCGGTCGAAGGCCTCTGTCTCGATATCGGTGATTTCGGCATCGCCACCCTCGACACTGATGCCGACATTGTTGTGTAGGATGTCGATACGCCCCCACTTGTTGTCACAGACACTGATGGCGTCCTTAACGTCGTCCTCGACGGTGACGTCACAAGCCACGGCTTCGGCTTCGCCGCCTTCGCCCTGGATCAACGAAACCGTTTGATCGGCCGAATCGAGGTGGCGGTCAACGCAGACAACCTTCGCCCCCTCGCGGGCGAACAACAGAGATACCGCCCGGCCGTTGCCGATGGCCGGCGTATTCCCAGGTGATTGCCCGGCGCCGAAGATGATGGCGATTTTATCCTTGAGCCGCATGCAATACTCCCTGGCCGACAAAGCCCAGTCTAAGGCGATAGCATGGATTGGAAAGTGGGAAAATACCCCTTGAAGGATGGTTGTGGGGGTAATTGAAGCAGGGTCTATTTTTTCTGATTAGCCCATCGATTTTTGAGTGGCGACAAATCGAAGAATTCCGCTTCTTCCGCTCCGACCGTAGCAACAATCGACCCTTATCCGTTGAAAATCATAGGGGGATTAGAAATTTTGAAAGCGATTATATAAGATGATCTACCCTCCTGGGATACATGAGGGCAACAGGTACATATTCATGTATTTAGAGGATTGATATTAAAGGGCTTATTTTACCGCCGGTTGGGTCTCGTTCCTTTCGGTAAGGATGGCGGCAATCAATGTTGCCGCAAAGCGGGCTTCCGGCGGGTCCGCCCGCGACGTCAGCACGATCGGCACCTTCGCCCCCATGACCACGCCGGCGGCCAGCCCGCTCATGAAATAGACCATCATCTTGAACAATCCATTGCCCATTTCGATGTTGGGGACGACGACGATATCGGCGCGCCCGGCGACGGGGCTGTCGATGCCCTTGATGTTGGCGGCCTCGGGCGATACCGCCAGGTCAAAGGCAAAAGGGCCATCGATGATGCAGTGGCTAAGCTCTCCTTTTTGGGCGCGCTCAACGATTTCTGCGCTCTCGACGCTGGATGGCATTGATGGGTTGATCACCTCGGTGCCAGACAGGACGGCGACTCTGGGCTCCGGATTGCCCAGTCCGTGGGCCATATCGACGGCATTGCGGATGATGTCCATGCGCGTATCGACGGTGGGTGCCACGTTGACAGCACCGTCGGTAATCAGCAGCACTTTGTCGCGGCCAGGAATGGTCATGTGAAAAACATGGCTGATGCGCCGGTCGGTGCGCAGCCCAGAATCACGATTGGCGACAGCCCGCATGAGGGCATCGGTGTGGACATGGCCCTTCATGATGCCTTTGACGGTTCCCGATGCGGCCAGGGATACTGCCGCGCCTGAAATGGCCTCTTCGCCTTTCAGGTCAACGATCTCAATGCCGGTGATGTCCCAACCGATAACGTCAGATAGCGATTGGATGGTTTCACGATCGCCGACCAGCACTGGGTCAATGATATCGGCTTTGGTGGCTTGGCGGGCACTTTCCAGGGCGACTTCGTTATCGGCGCCGGCGATGGCCATGGGGCAACAGGGGAGAGAGGCCGCCTTTGTCAGCAGATAGGGAGGGACCTCATAGGGCGCATCGCTCAACATGTGATTGCGCCCCCTGATCACTCTAAGTTGGCTGTTGCGGTTTCATGTCGCTGGGGTCGATTCCTGCCACTTCCACCGGTGCCGTCATGGCGTCGCGCCGGAACGGCTCGCCTAGTTCCTGGTTGAGAACAACCTCGATAAAGGTCGTTACGCCATCTTCTTGGGCCTTGCAGGCATCTTGCAACGCGCTAGTAAGTTCCGATTGGGTCGTCACTTGCACCCCTTTCAGGCCACAGCCTTCGGCGACCTTGGCGTAACTGAGTTCGGGGTTCAATTCGGTGCCGACGAAATTATTGTCGTACCAGAGGATGGAGTTTCGCTTCTCCGCGCCCCATTGGTAGTTCCGGAAAATGACCATGGTGATTGCCGGCCAGTCCTCGCGGCCCACCGACGTCATCTCGTTCATGGAAATGCCAAACGCGCCATCGCCCGCGAACCCGACGACGGGGACATCAGGGCAACCGATTTTGGCGCCGATAATGGACGGGAAACCATATCCGCAGGGACCGAACAGACCTGGTGACATGTATTTCCGGCCCGCTTCAAAGGTTGGATAGGCATTGCCGATGGCGCAGTTGTTACCGATATCACTGGAAATAATCGCTTCTCTCGGAAGCCCCTCCTGAATGGCGCGCCAGGCTTGACGCGGCGACATCAGGTCAGCATCCCGGGCGCGGGAATCGGCATTCCAGGTGGTTCCGGGATCGTCCTCTTCATGATCCAAGCTAGTCAGCGTTTGCAGCCATGCAGACTTAGTCTGATGGATAATAGCTTTTCGCTCATCGCGGCCTTCATCGCCCGCCGTGGTCGACAGTTGCTCCAAAAGTTGCTGCGCCACTAATTTGGCGTCGCCGCAAATCCCGACCGAGACCTTTTTGGTCAGGCCGATGCGATCCGAATTGAAATCGACCTGGATGATGTCCGCCTTCTGGGGCCAGTAATCGATGCCATAACCGGGCAGCGTCGAGAACGGATTGAGCCGGGTGCCCAGGGCCAGAACCACATCGGCTTGTGCGATCAGTTCCATCGCCGCCTTGGAACCGTTGTATCCCAACGGCCCGGCGGCCAGCGGGTGGCTGCCGGGAAAACTGTCATTGTGCTGATAGCCGTTGCACACCGGCGCATCCAGGCGTTCGGCCAAGGCTTGGCAATCCGGGATGGCGTTGCCGATGACGACGCCGGCACCGGATAAAATAACCGGAAATTTGGCCTCGGACAGCAACTTTGCCGCCTTGGCGATGGCCTCGGCACCTCCGGCGGGGCGTTCCAGGCGCACAATTTGCGGCAGTTCGATGTCGATCACTTGTGTCCACAAATCGCGGGGTACGTTGATTTGCGCCGGCGCCGATCCACGGATCGCCTTTTCGATGACGCGGTTCAGGACCTCCGCCATTCGCGTGGCATCACGAACTTCTTCCTGATAGCAAACCATGTCCTTGAACAAGGCCATTTGTTCGACTTCCTGGAAACCGCCCTGGCCGATGGTCTTGTTGGCGGCCTGTGGGGTGACTAAAAGCATCGGGGTGTGATTCCAATAGGCGGTCTTGATCGGCGTCACAAAGCCGGTGACGCCGGGACCGTTCTGGGCGATGGCCATGCCGATTTTTCCGGTCGCGCGGGTGTATCCGTCGCAGATCAGGCCGCCGTTGGTCTCGTGCGCCACATCCCAAAAGGTGATACCGGCTTTCGGAAAAATATCCGATATCGGCATGAACGCCGATCCGATGATGCCGAACGCATGCTCAATGCCATGCATCTGCAAGACCTTCACAAAGGCTTCTTCGGTCGTCATTTTCATGTCTATATCCTTCCTTTTTCATGCGGCGCGGGCACCAAAGGACCGGCCGGATAAAGCTTCTTGGTTAAAGTATTAACTACTTGGGCACTAGGTGGCAATGGCGTCCCTTGGGTCCAGATAGTCGTAGCCGAGGTCGTCGGCCACCGCCTTAAAAGTAACCTTCCCCCGGTGCACGTTGAGTCCGTTTAACAGGTGTAGATCGTCTTCCAGGGCTTGCTTGTACCCCTTGTCGGCGATCGCCAGCACGAACGGCAGAGTCACGTTGTTAAGGGCATAGGTAGATGTATGAGAAACCGCCCCCGGCATGTTGGCGACGCAGTAATGAACGACGTCGTCGACCAGGAAAGTGGGATCGGCGTGCGTCGTCGGGTGTGAAGTTTCGAAGCAGCCGCCCTGGTCGATGGCGATATCCACCAGTACCGCACCTTTCTTCATATTCTTGACCATGTCCCGGGATACCAGCTTCGGTGCTTCGGCCCCCGGTACCAACACGGCGCCGATAACAAGATCGGCGGCGAGAACCTGCTCTTCGATGGTCAGGCGTGTCGAATAAATGGTCTTCAGCGCCGGGCCAAAACGGACAACCAAGGCCCGCATGGTATCCACGTTGCGTTCAACCACGGTGACGTCGGCTCCCATGCCGAGCGCCATATAGGCGGCATTTTCACCGGCTACCCCGCCGCCGAGGATGACAACCTTCGCTGGTTGGACGCCGGGCACTCCGGCGAGGAGAACACCCCGCCCTCCTTGTGCCATTTCAAGGGCATGTGCGCCGGCCTGCACCGACATCCGTCCGGCGACTTGGGACATGGGTGCCAGCAACGGCAGACCGCCATGGGTGTCTGTTACCGTCTCATAAGCGATGCAAATTGCGCCACTTTTGACCAGATCCTTCGTCTGCTCAGGATCGGGGGCAAGGTGCAAATAGGTGAACAACAGCTGATCTTCGCGCAACATTTTGCGTTCACCTGCCTGGGGTTCCTTGACCTTGACGACCATGTCCGCCTTGGCGAAAACCTCTTCCGCGGTTTTCACGATCTTGGCACCCGCCTGTCGGAAGTGATCGTCCGTGGCGTCGATGCCGAGACCGGCCCGCGTTTCCACCATCACCTCATGTCCGTGGTACACGGCCTCGGCGACACTCTCCGGGGTCATGCCTACCCTGAATTCGTTGTTTTTAATTTCTTCTGGAACGCCGATTAACATGGTGTGGGCCCTCCCTGTATCAACACAAAAAAACACTTCCGCGCAGGATCGCGTTAAAGATGCCGCGTCAACGGGGGTAAGTAACGATGAATATAACCGTGACCTTTGTAACGGGAAAGGGTCCGTCGGTAGTTACCATTCAAAAGGCGGGCGTGACCGGCTGGGGGGAGCCTGCCATAATCGCCGCCTAAAAAGACATTAGCTACCTTGGAGAACCCCCATGCAATACACCGCCAACACGCTGGAAAACCACTGGATGCCGTTTACCGGGAACCGGGATTTCAAGGCCGATCCCCGGCTGATGGTTAAGGGCGAGGGGATCTATTACTGGGACCACAAGGGCGGCAAGATTATTGATGGGTCTTCGGGATTGTTTTGTTCCGCCGCCGGCCACTGCCGGCCGGAGATCGCCGACGCGGTTAGCGCCCAGCTCCGGGAAAACGATTTCACGCCGCCGTTTCAATCCGGCCATCCGGGCTCGTTCGAACTGGCGGCCAAGGTCTCGTCGCTGATGCCTGACGGCATCAACCACGTCTTTTTCGCCAACTCCGGATCGGAATCCATCGACACGGCGCTCAAAATCGCCATGGCGTATCACCGTGCCAGGGGCGAAGGCCAACGCACCCGCTTCGTTTCGCGCGAAAGGGCGTATCACGGCGTCAATATCGGCGGTACGTCGTTGGGAGGAATGGTCAAGAACCGCGAGACCTTTTCGGGTTTGATGCCGAGTATCGTCCATATGCGCCATACCTGGCTGGAGAAAAACCGCTTCGCCAAGGGGCAACCCGAACACGGCGCCGAATTGGCTGAAGATTTACAGCGCGCTGTGGAAACCTACGGCGGGTCCACCATCGCGGCTTGTTTTATAGAACCTATCGCCGGGTCCACCGGCGTTTTGGTGCCGCCGAAGGGGTACTTGGAACGGCTTCGCGAAATCTGCGACACCCACGGCATTCTTTTGGTGTTCGATGAAGTCATCTGCGGTTTCGGGCGCACCGGTAAGGCCTTCGCCGCGCAATCGTTCGGGGTCACGCCGGATATCATCACAATGGCCAAGGCATTGACCAATGGCGCCTTGCCCATGGGGGCGGTTGCCGTCGACGATGAAATTTATGACACCGTTGTCAATGCGGCGCCGGAAAATGCCGTCGAGTTGTTCCATGGTTATACCTTTTCCGGCCA
>Ga0208391_1001236_pt1 | contig 12452 bp, 4 predicted proteins | sample Knorr_S23_td_Bot_FD_185612 | JGI IMG/M metagenome (GOLD analysis project Ga0208391, IMG submission 185612) | Marine microbial communities from Southern Atlantic Ocean transect - Knorr_S23_td_Bottom_ad_3770_LV_A (SPAdes) (version 2) | ecosystem: Environmental > Aquatic > Marine > Oceanic | place... | reverse complement strand
CCGAAAAAATAACTTTCAGATCCAATTGCAGAAGTTCAGGCCCTGGTGCATCTTCCGGTTGGGTCACAGGCAACGGCGCCAAGAACTCTGCCCATGTACCTGAGCCTGAAGCAGATAAACCGCCAAACACAAGCTGGGTAGATGTATCCGCATCAACAGTCGTAGTAGCTGTTGAATAACCGGATGGCGCAGCATAAGTCGCGTTTCTTGCACCCAGAATAAACCCATCTGTGATTTCTACGTTTGTAGCATAATTGGGTAGATCTACAAATTCCAGATCAGAGTTTTCATAATCATAATAATCTGGCGTAGCAGGGAAAAGAGCATCTGACATAACCACTTGATTATTATCCGTATCTGTTAAATACCAGTAGTAAACCGAATCCACCATATCAAATGAAATATTATAACTATTATTTGTCAGTTGATAGGGGTCCACAACGTGAGGCAAGAATGTTGCGTCAGAAAGGCCCGTGTGTGTAACGGCCAGAGTATCATTAAAACCGCTGGCTAATGCACTGCCCAAGCCTGGTCCTCCAGGAACGACTTCAATTGCATTTTTGGGGCTTTCGATCACTCGCTGTGCTGCATCCGGGTCATAAGCAAAAGCTGTAACAGCAAAATAGTATTTCCTGTGATTAATAATATCACGGCTATTGATTACATCATATGTTATCTCAACAAAGTGATTAATACCAGAGTCCGTCCCAAACTGTGCAGGCAGTTCAAGGAGTTCACCTGTATCTTCATCCAGGGTTAGATCCAGAATTGTTTTTATATCATCGACAATATCATATGTTTGAATCCGTGTCCAGGGACCATTTAGAGAAGCGCCCTGGTATATATTGTACCCTTGGAAGGTATAATTACCGCAAGCATAGTTTTCAATAACATCACTGTTTTCCTCAAAAGTCAATAGCACTTTCTTATCCAGTTGTGCAAATTCAACAGTGGGTGATGATGGCGAACACACATTAAAATTTGCATCGAATGCACCTTGCGCAAAATTATCAAAATATAACATTTTGGTAATGGATTTGGCCCAGTTGGACCCCGCAGCAATAATCATGGCGCCTACCACTTCCTGGGTATCACCGGGAGCAAAATAAAACGGGCCGGACGTCATCAAATAACGGCGGTCACCCGGAACATCATCGATCCAACCCACACCTGTTACTGGATCACCGTTATGTACGAATACTGATGGTTCATTCGTTGTAGGATCAATGTATGGGTCCCCTGTGTTGCCAACCAAACCATTCATATAACGGTACGTTTCTTCTGCCGTTTCAGGATCTGAAAAGTTGGGGTTGCCATTGATGTATTTGGCGAAGGAGGTTAAGCTGAGTTTTTTCTTATCTGGAAAATCACGTAAATAATAACCTTTACCTTGGCCCCAGGTCAATATTGTCGCTGTATCACCGGGAGAGTCAACAATCGGGCCCTGAAAAAAGTCACCACCGACTGCAGGGACTTCTACACCGTATGTTTGATCCCCATCTGCATCATTATATGTATAGCCCACACTAAGCCCTGTATTACAGGCTACCAGGTCATCAGTAGCGTCACCGACATCATCATCGTGCCACATTGATACAAATACACTATCCAATTCATCGGATCCTTTGTTTATAATCACCCAGCGCAGGAACATAATATTGCCCATGGCACCAGCCTGGTCAAAACCAAAAATAGAGGTCTGAACATCTACATTCATGGGCGGTGTGCCCCACAGTGGAGTATGGGTTGCTGCATCACCGTCATTCATAACGTGCCAGTGGAACATATCACCTAAAATTTCAGGATAATCACCCAGCTCAGGGTCATAATTACCATCACCATTTATATCCACCCAGGGCGCGCCATCGTGAACCGGCCAATTTTCAAAATCATTTGAGGGTAAATCCGTTGCTACCATCTCTGTAAACAAACTGGAGCCTTCCAATGTACTAACGGGTAAATCCAACGTCATAGAGCTAAAGGTAGCCCAGTCGTTTTGCAGGAAAGCTTCTACTTCTTTCTTTTGTATTTGATAAATTTTACCAGAATTAGAATCATCCGAGCCAATGGATCCGGGCACAAACTCAACCGTATATTCAGCAGCTGCGGTGCGGATTTCATCAACCCAATTTCCTCCTGGCGCTCTGGAGCGTCCACTCGCCAGCCAGATACCAGATTGAAAAACAGCCAGCTTACCGCTGCCTTTGGGCCATTCCAGACCAGAGTTTCCGGTCACATGATAACTGGCATCATCGCCATGGTTACCATGTACTGAACTAATCTTATTGCCATCCCAAATAACATGTTCAACTGGGGAAGCCATGGATTTATATGTTGGCCCGTGATACATATTTTGCCTATTTACCGGCTCTGCAGCCCATACATAACTCAGGCTAAACATGAAGATGAATAACCGTTTATAATTCACCATAGAAATCTACTCCTTAATTTTATCCAAATATTATTTAATCAGTGTTTATAAATCTACCCGTAAGCCGATTTGGACTTGCCGTGGGGTTCCCCAGCGGCTGGGTGATGTAATCCGTGATGTATATAGATCTTGACCAGCCTCTGGTCCGCCAATAGCCCAATCATTCAACCAGTTTTGACCTGCCTGTGTGGTCAGATAACCATCATTATCTGGTAAGCCAGAATAATTATACACCGCTGAAACGTTTTGACTGTTCAAAACATTCTTCACAACACAAAATAGACCCAGGTTTACTCCGCTGATTACAAAGGCTTTATCCAGGCGAAGGTCAATATTGAACGTGGCCGGCATTACACCTGAATTCAAACCGGCAACAGGCTGGTCTGAAAGCTGTCCGCCAAATACTGCTGTCCGTGGTTTTGAAGGTGTATACCGCAGACCACTGCCAAAACGCATAAGAATATTGGCACCAAACAGCGGCAGCATGCTTCTGGCCCCGGTCCGGTAATCAATGGACAGGCTACCGGTATGGCGCTGGTCAAATGTCATGGGTGATGTAAAGGTAGGATCGTTGCCGCCCAGCCATGAAATCCGATATCCTGTGTTGGCATTCGAACCCGTACCGCCGGCCCAAGACAAAGTATAATTGGCTGAAACCCGCGTATTTGCGATCCGTCTGGTATTTAATGAAAAGTTCAGTCCTTTATTAGTGGCATAATCACCATTAACGTATAGGGCATATCCGGTAGGACGTGCAGCAACATTACGAATCTGTAAATAATCCGATTTTTCATTGTAAAACATAGTAATGTCAATACTGATATCATTGGTAACTAATTGCTTAAAACCAATTTCGTAATCTGTGGTTTTGGTGGGCATCAGTTCCGGGTTGGGTGAGCGTGTATAATTCCCCTGTTCAATGTTGGATAAAAACCGTGCATAGCTAATGTATAGATAATCAAATTTCACCGGCATTAAGTATTTACCATACGTTGCATGAAACACTGTTTTATCCGTAACCGGGAACGCCAGACCAATACGCGGACTAATTTGCGTCGAAGGTGTTACATCAACCTGATGAATTAATCCTGCGGCGTCATCATCTGTGGGTTCACTGTACAGGTATTCCATAGGATCGCCAACCCCATTCTTATTTAAATCAGTATAGTAAACTGTTTCCGCTAAAGTACCGGCATCAGTGATGACAATATTCTGATTCCCGCCCGTTAGGGGATTAAATACTTTGTTTGCCGGGTCTACATGATCATAACGCAGCCCCAGGTTCATTATCAAATCATCAAGTTCAAATTTATCCTGAATATAATAAGCCATGATGATGGGTGTCCGTGCTTTATTTATTCCCGAATCCATATCATAACGGCCTGTGATATCATAGCCAATATTATTGGCATAAGCACCTTTATAGGCCTGGAATATCTGATCATCAAAATAATCATCATAATTGGCATCATTGCCTTCTGCTTTATAGGTATCACCTGGGTCTTGTCTAAAATCGGCAATTCCATCAGGCCCTACAACCAGGGCACCGGCGCTGTCATTCCAAGCCGCATCCCAGGTCCAAATATCTTGATCGTCTGAGTAAGGTGCATTGCTGTCAAAATACCTGGCAATGCGGCCGCCTGACACAGAATAGCTGCGGATATTTGCTTTTTCATAGTGACCGCCAAACTTGAGTTCGTGGTCTCCAACTTGCCACAGGATCGATCCTTTCATTGTGTTGCGCTCTTTTTCAGACTTTGAATACCATGTTGAAGACTGACCGGCTACACCATAATTGGCTATTTGCTCCATGGAGCTCGGTTGTGAATTGACACCTTTCCACAGCGGATTCACAGGGTCCGTATCATAATCTATACGTACAAATGTCAGAGTTGTATCAGAAAAATCCCAATATGAACGCGTCACAGAGTTTCCATCTTCATCCAAATACAACCAGGTTGGATTGGAATAATCTTCTACTTTACCATTCAACATATATGGTAATTCAGTTGTGGAAACGCTGCCGTCCTCGTAAACAAAGTTATCAAATCCCTCTCCATAGACTGGATCATAAGAACTGGCCTCACTGCTGAAATTATCAAACTGCAGGGAGAAAAACATTTTGTCAACACCAGGTACTTCACCTGTCAGCCGGCCGTACAAAGTGGATATTGTATTAAATGATTGATTAAAACGGTTTGTTAACCCATCGCCGTCATTGTAATAATTAAACAGTGTGCGGGTATGGGAATAATTGGAGCTCTGGCTATCAAAATAAGTGCCGCCCAGTTTAAACTGCCAGGCAAACGGCAAGAATTTATTTAAGTCAAAAAGCAGGTTCCAGTTAGCTGAGAGCCGATTATACCAGTTATTGGCCCGCGGTCCATAAACGTATGAAATATCATCTGTGTTAATTTTAAGATAACTGGGGGCATCATACTCACCATCCGTATAACCTTCTCCTGTTATGTCCGTCCAAGGTTCACCTGTATCCCAAATAGTGTTGCCGTTCTGATCTGTGAAATCTTCGCCATTATTAGGAAGTCCATTCAATGGATTCAGTTTGTCCGTATCGTATAATGGGAATAAGCCCGCCGTAGGACTATCATCCTGTTGTGTATATTCTAACGCCCCATAATAGCGAATAAAATTCAAAACGGGAATGGGGCCGCCCAGTGAACCGGAAACAAGTTTATTTCCATAAGAATATAATTTATCTCTATCTGTACTTGGCGCTGTGGCACCAATATCAGAAAGGGATTCCCCAGTAAATTGCAGTCTATCTCTTCCTGTTTTTGTAGAAGTATTTACAATACCTGCATTCGCTGAACCGTATTCTGCACCAAAACCACCGGCCTGGAAGGATACTTCCTCAATACTAATATTGGGAATGCTGCCTGTGCGGGTCAGACTAAAAGGATCACTTACATTTACACCGTCCACATAAAAACCTACTTCTTCGGCACGACCGCCACGGACGTGCAGGTTGCCGCCATCCTGGACAACGCTTGTTTGTAAGGCCACAATATTGGCAACCCCTCTAATAGGAAGGTTCTTAATATCTTCCGACCGTATTACGCGTACCTCGTTAGTGGCGTTGATCTCAATAAGGGGTTTATCAGCTATAACTGTAATTTCTTGCCCAGCAATTGCTTCTGAGGAAAGTTCTACTGTATATAAGTTGGTTGTAAGGTCTTTAGTGACGCGTATATTTTCGATCGTTATCACCGCATAACCAATATAAGACAATTTTACATTGTACAACCCGGGGGGGATATTCAGGATGTAAAAATCACCATCTTCATCTGTGGCAGCACCCATGCCGGTTCCTTCCAGGACTACGTTAACACCTGGTAACAAATTTCCATTCGCTTTATCTGTTACTGTACCCATGACCTTTCCTGTTTCACCGGCAAAAATCATCATTGGAAATACAATGATAAGAAGAGCTTTAAATAGCTTAGTTGATTGGTTTGACATAACCATTCTCCATGTTAATTAAATCTTTTATCTTTTATTCTCGGACCGTTAAGGATTTAAAATAAACTCCGCATGCTATAAAAGGGCTCGGAGTTTAACTGTATATAGCGCTACTATCAACAAAATATCATACACGACAATATACAATTATTCCTGTCTTCGGATGAATTTAGGTTAATCACGTAAAGAATCAAGGATTTTTCTTGCATCTGCGTTATTTTTGTCAAGCTTGATTATCCTCGACAGGACTCTTTTAGCTTCGTCGAGACGCCCCTGACGCTGAAATACAGTAGCCAAAGTACCGTATGCCGGTACAAAATCACTGTTTATTGTTAGGGCTTGCAAAGCAAATCTTTCCGCATTTTCCAGGTCCTCCTCTAACAAAGCAATATTGCTCATATTATGCAGGGCAAAAATATGGTCCGGATCAAGCGCTAAGCAGGATAAAAAATCATTTTTGCCTTTACTAAGCTCAGTTTGTTTGTATAACAGCAATTCTCCGCGATTATTAAACGCATTGGCATAGTCTGGATCTAACGATATGGCCATTGTATAAGCAGCAAGGGCTGCATTAGTAGAATCAGAAAATAGCAGCGCATGACCATAATTATTCCACACAACAGGATTATAAGGATAGCTATTAATAGAACGCCGAAAGGATGACCGTGCTTGTGTTAATCTTTCATCTGCGAAAGCTAGAACACCTAGTTGTGCGAAGGCCAGAGTATGATTTGGGTCTTGCGCTATGGTTTGATAATAAGCCGATTCTGCATTTTTCAAATCCCCCGTCAAATGATATGCCCTGCCCAAATGATACCATCCTGCAATTTGATGTTCATTTTCCTGAAGAGATTTTTTTAACATTGCAATTGCTTTAATTAAATAATCTTTGTGCTGATGTCTTGATTCAAAATAGCGGACGTAAGCAATTCCTGTTTGGATTGCGTTAGGGCTTTTTTCTATAGTAAAAAAGTTCACTAACTCAATGGGTGCATTGTATATCCTCCCAGAGATCGGTGTGGTGGTGGGCTGGATTCTTTTTGGAATCTGAATCTTATGGTCTGTAAAATTTACATGAGGAATATCTGCTGTGCCACTTTGTGTCATATGACATTTAACACAGTCTGAATCTTGTTTATGGTTTTCAATGTTCTTTACTATTAACGTTTGTGGGTCATGGCAGGCTAAACAATTATCATTAAAAGATCTGCGACTGTGTTCCTGCACCGGTACGTGGGGATTATGACAGGTGATACATGTTAAAGATCTGCTTTCTTGGAAACACGCGCTCTTGGCCAAACGTTCTGCATGGCTGGCAATGCGAAATTCATTCGGTTTTTGGTTTTTTTCCATAAATATGCTTTTTACTGAGCTCAATTGTATTCCGGGGCGAAAATCTGTACTTCGTTTATCTGGCTGAAATACACTGATTTCACCCTGCAAATGGCATTGCTGGCATACATCCAATTGTTCTTGGAAAGGCAGGTGTTTGGGGTTTACGATTGTATAATCTATATTGTCTTTTAGTTCGTTTTTATTATCTATTCTCGTTTGAACATGCAGCCGGCCCGGTCCATGACAGCGTTCACAGCCAATACCATGCGGCAGGGGTGTATTATACTTGTTTTGCGAGTTGGGCTCAAAGTCGGTAAAACTATTGTGACAATGCATACATTCTTCAACAATAGGTCGAAAAAAACGCATATTTGTAGTATGATAACCGGGACTTAAATCCCACTTTTTTTTATCTACATACCACGTAAGGGGCAATTCTTTCACAAAACCATTCTGTACTGTTACATAAGTACGATTATGATTTCCGGAGCCCATGACATAATCGGCTCTGCGGTTTAATTCGTGGATTTTTTCACCAGCAGCATTGATTCGATATTCCGTCTGGACAATATTCCCCTCCTGTAATGATGTTTTGTAATAAAAGTTATTATTGGCATCATAAATAGGTGCATTGTTTTTAAAATCCTCGATTGCTTCCGCATTTCCCGCCGGATAAAATGAACGGCCCATGCCGGTGCGTATAAAACTATTATAAATATCTGCATGGCAGGCGGCACACTCTTCATCTCCTACATATTGAATAGAAGAATCCAGATTTTTGTAATAGGGTATTGTTGATCTATTGGGCTGAGTAAACAACAAACCAACAATCATAACGGTAAAAGTCAGTAAAATGAATAAATGTTGTTTATTCATTTTACCATTAGCTTTTTTGGAGGAATGGGATAAGAACTTGACGTGAGTGTTTTCTTGAATGGCTTTTTCTTTTTCCTAGCCATGATCAAGAAATTAATGCTTTATTACTTCCCTACCAATCATCACCATAAGGGCCGCCATAAATACCCATATCATTGCGTGAACTGTTGGTGTCATTGTATATATCATCAGGATTACCGGCGTTTTTGCAGGGAGAATTCAATTCCAGTGCAAAATTGCCGCGATTCGAATCAACGAACATCGGGTCCTCTTTCAAGTTTCCCTCTCCAGATACGAACTGAAATTCATCGCTGTTTGTGTAGATAGCTAACTGAGGAAAAAAGCGGCTATCCACCCCACCGATATTCGACCAGGCTATTGTATTGACAATGGATAAAATTCCATTGTTCACTGCTGATCCAGATGCATTAGACCCGCCCCACCAGCCTGAACTAGAGGTTGAAGATCTGTTTTTATACAGCACACAATTGATCACTGTTGCAACACCGTTTGTGCCCACGACAAAACCGCCGCCGCCAGCATAACCACCATTTTTCATAAATAGACAATTATATATTTCTGCGGTGCCGTCAACCCCCAAGCCGCCGCCATGCCCCTGGGTCTTATTGTTGCGCAGGATTGTATTCCGCATGATCAGATTCCCTTGATATTGATATACACCTGCACAATCATATGCACCGCCAGGAAAACGAGCATAGATATTATTTTTATCAATTTTGCAGCGAATAATTTTGTTGTTGCCATCAGTTATCACGCCGCCGCCTTCCCGGTTAGAGAAATTTCTAGTAACTCTACTTTCAATCATTTGTGCTTCATCCTGCAAATAAACGCCGCCGCCCATACCGTTTGGATAGATCTGAATATTGGCATTGACATCTTCTTTTGCACGATTGTTGCGAATGATACAATCTTGAATAACTGTATTTCCTTTCGCCCAAATACCGGCACCATAAAGAGCTTCTCCACCGATGATAGTCAGTCCATTTAATTTCCCGCCATTTATTTCCACAACAGAACCCATCTCATTCAGACCGCCGAATAGGGTTATTTCCGGTATGGTAATACCTCTGATGGTTACATCTTTATCTAAAAATTGAAAATGTCCACGATAAAGGCCTGGATACACTTTTATCGTGTCGCCATTATCTATAAAATTTGAATCAAATGCTGTTTGGGGATCATCGTAATGGCTGGGAACTTTTAATGATGTCACATTGGGCACTACAAACGGAGCGGATAGAGCATGGATGAACTGATCGTCCTGATCAACAATTCGTACACGGTATTGAAAAGTGACGTCATCATCTATGGTGTCTGTATATGAAGTTTGTAAGGAATCCTGAATATGGGCAAGTTCTATCCATACAACACTATCGCCGTAAGTTGCAGAGCGTTCAACTAAAAATTCTTTGAATTTTTTTATGGTGATGTTGGACCATTCCAAAGTAACCGGGGCAGGATGGTATATCTTTTCACTTTTATAATTGTGACTCACTGCAAATATATCATCATCTGTGGGTTCTGTGGAAAAAGGTGATTCACATCCAAGGTAAACAAAAAGTAATAATAAAATACGTTTCATATCTTATAAGCTAATCTTGAATGTGACAATTTCCCTGTAGCGCTCAAAATAATTAAATCCTTGTCGGATACTTTCTTCCAACGTTAGATCTAATTCTTCTTTGGACATCATATTTCTGATTGTATAAGATAAACTGCAGTTCAATTTCCAGAATTTTTTTTGCACTGTAATGTTCAGATTAGCATTCTCCCGTGCTTTGCGTACTCCATCGCCATAACCGGCAATATAATAATACTGCTCGCCTTCGTTCAAATGATCATAGCTCATCGTAAGCCAGCCCAAATTCAATTCAGCTGTGGAAACATAGCGATATTCAGGTTTGTTGGGGAACACCAAAATATTGCTTATGCCTAACCAGGTTCCAGCACTGCTAACAGAAAATTTGCCATCAAACATAACCATTTTCAGTGCTGCTTCAAACCCGCGGATATCGGCTGTCAGATCGTTAAATGGAACCGGGGGTCCTACCTCAACAGGTCGATACGCGATCTTGTTTGTGTAGTCATTGATAAAAACACCAAGAATCAAATTTATTTCAGAAATGGGTAATTCTGTCTGGACATCCATAAAGGTCATGTTCAAATTGACTTCTGTAGCAGATAAATGCTCGCGGGTAAGCACCGTGTCCATTGAACTATCGAACACGGCATGGGCAAAACGGAAGCGGTCACTCAAAGTTGGTAATCGGGAATTGTTGCCCTGATTCACAAACAATGAATAACGCAGTTTATTGGTTTGACCATCAACATGAACCCCGAGTCTTTTGCTGGTAACAACTGTGTTTAATTCATTGTAATCTTCATCCAGCTCTCCTGTTGGTAGTCCTCCAGCATAATAATTATAGGTTTCATCAAGGACAGTTTTAATTTTGTTATATCTAAGACCGAGTTCCCAATTTATATGATCCAAAATAGGGCTGTCGCTCACTATAGCCCAGCGGGAAACCAGAGCCAGAGCTCGGGTGGTTCTGGACATATCCGCCACATGATCCTCTGTCTGGAAACCATCCACATCAAAATAAGAGCGGTCACCATTAAAAAATTGTTCTTCGGATTCAATTTGAATTGTGTTTTTTATATCTCGGATCGAAAATCCCTTGGAGACTTGAAGTATGTTAGAGCCATCCTTTAGTTTTTCGTTGACACTGGTAAAATAGTTTTGGTTTAAATACCAGGAGCGTTGTCCCGCCATGAATGACCAATCTTGTGTTTTTAAAATCGGGCCTTCATATTTTGCACTGACCACTTCCAAGCCATCATCAGCTGTTACACTTCCTGATTCAAATTCCAGTGTTTTACCCAAATTATACCAGCTAATATCAACCCGTCCGGAAAGAACATCTACGCCTCCAAACATATTGTTAAAAATAGACGTGGTAATGGTTCGGCCGCCGAAAGCGCGCTTCTTTCCCGTGTAGCGGCCACCTACGCCTACAGGACCATAAATACCCGTTGCACCGTATGATAGATCCAGATCATCATTATATGTTTGACCAATGCCCTCAGTAAAATAAACTGAATTATGCACTGCTTTACGGCTTTCGATATTTACAACTCCGCCAATGGCACCACTGCCAAATAATGATGAACCCCCACCCTTAATGACTTGAATTTGCTCAATGGAATTCAAATCAATGAAAGACAGATCGGCCACGCCGGTATTGGCATCATTGATACGCACCCCATCCAAAAATACAGCCACATCGGTCGCATTGCTGCCGCGGATGCTGATAGTCTGTTTACCACTGTTGGTATAATTCAACTGCAAACTGGAAACACGTCGCAGGGCACTACCAATATCGCGCGCTCCCTGCAGCTCTATGGCTTCAATATCAATCCGGTCCACTGCTGAAGCAACATCCAACTCCACCTTTCTGCGCACACCCATTACATAGATCTCCTGGGTTTCTATAACAGTAGGTTTCAGTTCAATATGGATCAATGTATCTTTTGCTACAACAACTATGTTCAAATCATAGGCGATATGGGTGGCTTCCAATGTAATAGGGTAATCCTGTGTAGTGGAAAAAGTGAATTTCCCTTCCAGATCAGAGGCAGTGCCTTCTGTGGTTCCTTTAATTATAATATTTACACCAGGAATGGGATTACCATCACTGGCATCAATCGTGCGGCCACTTATATCTTTCCTCTGAGCGCCTAACAGGCACAGAATGGATAATTGAATAATTAGAAATTTTTGCATAAGGGGGTGTAAAAACAGGCGAGAAGTTAACGGATTTATGAAAAGAGTGTACCCATTTCTCTTTCCGTCTTTCCACCCAGCCCATAATCGCCTGAATAGCCCATGTTTCCAGAGCTATTTTCTGAGTGCCGCCTTTAAAAAAATATGTTCCGGTATTTCAACATCAAACTGGATATCATCGATTACCCATTCCGTGCCTTTGCTGTTGCGCTTTAGTGCATCCTTAAAAATAAATCGCGAAGGAAACCAACGGCCTTGTATTTTTCTGATCCCATCCATTGTGGATGTTTTTAAGAGTTTTCCACTTTTGGCATAGAGTTCCTCTTTCATGGGGAGTAAATATTCCTTATCGATCCAGGCCCGTCGTTTTGGATAGGACAACCCTTTCACTTTTGCTTCAAGAAGCATGATCCAATGATCCCGTCCATCGATCTCTATTGATCCCTCCAATGTGGCTTCGTATAGTTCAACGAGCGGGCGATCTTCCATCATATCATTATAGGACATGTCTGAACCCATAACGGA
>Ga0208391_1001235_pt1 | contig 12455 bp, 9 predicted proteins | sample Knorr_S23_td_Bot_FD_185612 | JGI IMG/M metagenome (GOLD analysis project Ga0208391, IMG submission 185612) | Marine microbial communities from Southern Atlantic Ocean transect - Knorr_S23_td_Bottom_ad_3770_LV_A (SPAdes) (version 2) | ecosystem: Environmental > Aquatic > Marine > Oceanic | place... | reverse complement strand
GATTTCACTCGGAACACGTTGCACAAGGACTCCGGTCGTGCGCCAAGGACCCCGGGAGACACCGAAAAGGATGACTCGTATCATCAATGATTTCACACTCAACATCGCCACAGCCAACGGTACAGGTTCGCAGTCATCGAACCTGATTCTGTTGCATTCCATGTTCGAAATGGGAGTGAACGTCAGTGGGAAGAACCTCTTCCCAAGCAACATCTCGGGTCTTCCGACTTGGTTCATCATCCGGGCAAGTGACGCTGGATATCAAGCACCAGGTGACGTGACACACATTCAGGTAGTCATGAACAAAGATACTTGGTTCGCCGACGTCGAGAAAGTCGAGGCTGGGGCCTGCATCATCTACAACGAGGATGTCAAACTACCAGTCGAGCGCGACGATTGCATCGTTCTCGGAATGCCGATGACCAAGATGGCTCGCGCCATCAATCCGAAACTCGCGCGCCTGATTTCGAATATGTACTACGTCGGCGGCCTCGCCGAGGTTCTCGGCTTGGACGACGAAGCGATTCATGCCGCTGTCGCACAGCAATTCAAAGGCAAGGAAAGAGCGATTGAACTCAATATTCGAGCCATCGAAGAGGGGCGTGCGCACGCGCGCGAGAACTGGGAATGCGACATCGGTCATCGTATCGAAGCGCGCGAGAAGAACCCGAACACATACCTCATCGAAGGCAATGAAGCGACGGCTCTCGGCTCCATCTTCGGTGGCGTCAACATGCTTTCGTGGTATCCTATCACACCATCATCAAGCTTGGCTGAAAGCATCATCGATTGGCTCCCCAGATTGCGAACCGCCGAAGATGGTGGCGCCACCTGCGCAGTCATCCAAGCCGAAGATGAACTAGCTGCTGCTGGCATGGTGATCGGCGCTGGCTGGGCTGGCGGCCGAGGAATGACCTGCACCAGTGGTCCGGGAATCTCCCTGATGTCCGAATTCGTCGGACTCGCTTACTTCGCCGAGATTCCGGGAGTGATCTGGGATGTCAATCGCGTCGGGCCATCAACGGGACTGCCGACGCGAACCCAGCAAGGTGACCTGTCGATGCTCTACGAAGCCAGCCACGGAGACACGCAACACATCATCCTCATCCCTGGAACTGTCGAGGAATGCTTCGAATTCGGCTGGAAGGCATTCGATGTCGCCGAGCGCTTCCAAACCGTTGTCTTCGGCTTCGGCGATCTCGACCTCGGCATGAATCGCTGGTCAACCGCTGGCTTCGATTACCCCGACCAAGCGTTGGACCGCGGGAAGGTGATTCGTACTCAGGAAGAACTCGACGCGGTCGAGAACTTCGGCCGCTACCGAGATGTCGACGGCGACGGCATCACCTATCGCACCCTGCCCGGCAGCGGTCTTGAACCGCTTCTCTACCGTGGCTCAGGCCACGATGAGGACGGCATCTATTCCGAAGATCCCGCCGTCTACCAAGCCACCGTTTCGCGCCTGAAACGGAAGATCGACGGCGCCCGCGACCTGCTTCCGGCGCCAATCATCCGAGCCGAAACCGATAAGCAGGTTGGCATCATCTACTACGGTTCGATGGAGAACACGATCACGGAGATCGATGACATCCTCGAATCGACGGGACTCTCGGTCAGCACCTGCAGAGTCCGAGCATTACCCTACCACTCAGACGTCGAGACCTTCATGGCAGAGCACGATCGAGTCATCGTCCTTGAGGTCAACCGCGACGGACAACTCTACGGAATCCTGCGCAAGGAACTGCCGGTCGAACTCCTGCCCAAGATGCACAGCGTCGCCTTCAGCGATGGAATCCCACCGCGCGCCCGAGTGTACGCGGAAATGGTCCTCGAAACTCTCGAACACGCAAAGGAGGTGAGTGCATGAGCATGCGACCAATCCAACTCAATGTCATCGACTTGCCCAAGACCGATTACACCGGAGGCAAGTCCTCACTCTGCCCCGGCTGTGGCCATGACCAAATTTCCAATGTCATCATACAAGCCGCCTGGGATAACGGCATCCCGCCCGAAACCATAGCCAAGATGTCCGGAATCGGCTGCTCCTCCAAAACCCCAGCTTATTTCCTCTCCAAGAGCCACGGATTCAACACCGTTCACGGCAGAATGCCATCGGTCACAACTGGGGCTAACATGGTCAACAGAGACCTCGCTTTCATCGGGGTGTCAGGTGACGGCGACACAGCGTCGATCGGCATCGGTCAGTTCGTCCACGCTATCCGCCGCAACCTGAACATGGTCTACATAATCGAGAACAATGGAGTCTACGGCTTGACCAAGGGACAGTATTCAGCGACCGTGGAGATGGGGTCGAGGAAGAAGAAGGGGGAGCCAAACGAGAACCCTCCAATCGATCTTTGCAAGATGGCTATCAACCTTGGCTGCGGATTTGTCGCAAGATCATTCTCTGGAAGCAAGAAACAGCTGACTGCGCTGATACGCGCCGCCCTGTCATACAAGGGAATGGCCGTCATTGACGTCATCTCGCCCTGTGTCACCTTCGCCAACAACGACGATTTCTACAAGTCTTATCATTATGTCAAGGCGAACGACGAGGAACTCCATGCTGTCGATTACATTCCACACTTCACGCCGCTCGAGGAGGTCGAGATTCCCGGAGGTCAGTATCAGGATGTCAAACTCTTCGATGGCTCGACTCTGCGTCTTGCGACCATCGAAGACAAACATGACCACAGCGATGTCGTCGCTGCTCTGTCAGTGATTCACGAGGCAGAGAGCAGCGGCAAACATGTTACTGGGCTTCTGTTCTATAATCCAGCGATGAAAACCGCCGACGAGCAACTAGGGCTGACCGAGAAACCGCTCGTCGATCTGGATGAGGCTCAATTGCGACCGAGCGAGGCCGCGCTGGCCGAACTCAACGCTTCTTTCCGCGCTTGAGCACCTGAAGGCGAGGATTGGTAGTCCCTCCCGGATTCGAACCAGGGTCATGGGATCCAGAACCCCACATGATGGACCACTACACTAAGGGACTAGCGAGTCGGCGAGATGGGGCCGCTATTTCAACAGAACCGCTCGACCCAATAGTTGCCGCCATGCGAGAATAAGTCGCGGAAGGCTGAGTCTGCAGATACATCGCCGAGGTCATTTTCAATCAATTCCAGACCACGGCGAATGAGCCGAGTTGAAAGAAGTGAGAAATTGAGCAGGATAATTGTCTGCTCTAGTGATTCATAGAAATCAGAACGAGAATAAATGAAATCACGACGCGGTCGTCTAGATGAGTGAATTCGGTCGTCTGAGGCCGAATAAAATCGCTAGAGCACGCGCATGAGGATCTTGGAGACCCAGGTTATCATGATGATGACCATGAACCAAGCCAGTGCGTAACGGGCGATTGGTTTGGTTTCTTTCTTTGGTGGAAAGGGGTCGATTCCGGCCTCGATCGCCTCGGCGAATAGGGCGAGTTCCTCCTCGATGGTCTCTGGGTCGCGCACACTCACACCTCAAGTTTCGGCAGTTGGATTCCAGCCGGAGACGTATTCCTCTTCCATCACTGCGAAATCAGCCTCGGTACCAGCGAGGTCGACGCTGAGGCTGGCATAATTTTCGTCGATTCGCCCATGGTTGCTCGACTTCGGAATTGTAATCGCGCCGGTATCGTAAACCCACTTGATGGCGGCCTGTGCAGGTGTGCAGCCCACCGATTCGGCGATTGCGACGAGCCGCTCGTCTGAGATTTTATCGCCTCGTGCGAGCGGTGAGTAAGCCATGGGAACAGCGCCAATCGCTTCAGTCGCGGCGTGCAGAGCGGGGCGCTGCAACCAAGGATGAATCTCGATCTGGTTGACCGAGGGCATGATGGTCGCATAGGAGCGCATCGCATCGAGATGGTGAGCTCCGTAATTGCTGACGCCTATGGCTCTGGTCCATCCCCGCGCCAGACATTCTTCCATCCCACGCCAGACATCCGCACGCGTATCGATATCCTCGGGTGGCGCGTGGACGAGATAGAGGTCCATCCTGTCGAGTCCAAGATTATCGAGACTCTTCCGGCAGTGCTGAATCGTCTCGTCATAACTTACTGCATCCATACGACGTAATTTGGTGACTACGAATAATTCATCACGCTCAACCCCACTCTCCCGAATCGCCTCGCCCGTCTCGCTCTCATTCGAGTAGGCCCTCGCCGTGTCGATAAGCCGGTAACCCGAGTTGATCGCGTGCAGAATCGCTCCCTTGCATTGACCACCTTCGGCCAATTGCCAGACGCCGAGGCCGAAGCGTGGCATCTCAATCTGGTGTAGTCGCTCACCGCTTGCGACCGAGGTGTGGCCGATGGTGATGGTCTCATGCATACGGCGTCGTCGCGAGGGCGGGATTTGAAGGCATTTGTTCGGGGCTGCCTTGAAGACTCAGACCCTTTCGAGCGGTTCATGGCTGAGTTGCCAGAGGGCGTCGAACTACCCACAGCCAGCATCGCGACCCCACGCCCTTCCGCAGCAGCCGTTCTGAGTCGTGAAACCCATAATGGTCTTGAGATTCTGCTCTGTCACCGAGTTGCCGAGGTACCCGCGTTCCCGGACTTCTGGGCCTTTCCTGGCGGCGGCGTCAGTCGGGTTGACCGCACCGCTGCCGATGCTCATCCGAAATGGTTCGCGGGGCGGCAGGACCGCGTCTCGCTGATTACTCTGCTGCGCGAGATGGTCGAGGAAATCGGCATTGCACCCGATGGTTCCGGAGGCTTTCTCGAGGTATCGAGTGACGTTCGTGATGCAGTCAATTCTGACAAGGCTGCTTGGGCTCGCCTCGCTGCGGAGGGCAGCCTTGCAGTAAAGCGTTTTGAGGCTGAGGTGATCAGCGAGCGCACGACTCCGCCACTGGCTCCCGTGCGCTTCGACAATCGCTTCTATCACGTCGCTTTGGGGGCTTCGAAGGTCGAGCCGAGTTTCCCCTCTGGTAGGTCGGAATTCGATGGATTCCGATGGTGGAAGCCAGCCGATCTGCTCGCTTCTTGGCTGGCTCACGAAGTTCGCTTGCCTCCTCCGCAGGTCACCCTCATTCGGGACATCACCGACTCGGGTTTCGAGGTGCTCGCAGCCGACCCTCCCTCTGGATACCACATCATCGAGTTCGCGCCCGGAGTAGAATGTGTACCATTGCCTACAACGACCTTACCTCCTGCGACTCACACGAATTGCTACGTTCTCGGCGTCGCCGGCGGTCAACGCGTCATTGTCGACGCAGCCGCCAAATCACCTGAGGCATTGGCGATTCTGGCGGCGAAAGTTGAGGAAATCGAAGCGACTGGAAGCACCATAATCGCCACCGTTTTCACTCATCGTCACCCCGACCATATCGGCGACCTGTCGGCCATTTCCAAACTCTACCAAGCGCCGATATGGGCTAGCGCTGAGACTCACGAGCTAATCCCGCCGTGTGATACCGACAGCAACATCTCAGACGGCGACACATTCACCCTCGATGGCCCCGCAGGTTTGGTGACTTGGACGGTCCTTGAGACACCCGGCCATTGCCCTGGACACATCTGTCTGGCCAGCCAAGCCGGAATAATCAGCGGCGACAATGCAGTCGTTGTGGGTACCATTCTGGTGCCTTCAGGGGAGGGCGACATGAACGCATATCTCGACGGACTCGAACGCCTTCGCGCCCTCGATTCACCCCTCCTCTTCCCGGGCCACGGCCCGATGGCAGCAAACCCGAATCGTCTGCTCACACACTATATCAAACACCGAAGAGCACGCCACGCACGCGTCCTCGCTGCGGTTGAAGAAGGACTGAGCGATGTCGAATCAATCGCTGAATCGGCGTACCGAGACACCCCCCAAGCACATCCGATGCTGGCGATCGACCAAACCCTCTCTCACCTCTACGCACTGGCGCAGTCCGGCGAAGTCGTTACCGATAACGACATATTCAGAAAGGCCTGAAAGACCTCGAAGAACTCGAGCGCGCACCCGCTATTGGCGCAAGACCAAGCGCTGTCCCATCGGAGTGATACTGCTTGTTCTGCTAATCATAGTGCTAGTTATGGCTCGGGTCGATGCCAGAATGCCCATCCAGGTGGGGTCGGGTGGAGGGATGTACGGACCCGGGCAGGGGATGTACGGACAGGGGTACTACGGTGGACCTTGGTACTGGAGGCCATGGTTCCACCGCAGACGCACTCATTTCCACCGCAGAAGGAGCAGGAGTAGCAGAGTTAGCAGGAGCTCTGGTGGCTCTCGGCGCTCATCTGGTGGCTCTCGGCGCTCATCTGGTGGTGGTCGGCGAAGTTCTGGTGGCGGTCGGCGAAGTTCTGGTGGCGGTCGGCGAGGCCGGTGAATAACAGCCCTTCTCCGAAGGTCTGAAATCAAAGTCGAAGCATTGCTCGACCAAGATGCACCCAGACTGGCAGGTCGTTCCTCAATTCGAGGGCGCTTCAAGCGAGGAAATCCATGTTCCCGCGGCAGATGGTGTTACCGTTCGCGTCCTACGCTGGACTCCACTCGATGCGGTTGCTGCGCAGTCGCGTACTCTGGTGATGATTCCCGGCTGGAATTCGGTCATCGAAGGTTGGCTGCCGATCTTGTCTGAATGGGTCAAGCAACGACCTATCATCAGCATCGAGACACGTGAGAAGGACAGTTGTGTGATCGATGGAGAAATTGACAAATCGACTTTCTCAATGCCGAATCTCTACGGCGACATCTGTCTCGCTCTGAGAAATCTCGGCATCGACTCGACAAAATGCGACGCATTCGGCTCATCACTCGGAGCGACTCTGCTGCTCGAGGGATTGCGAGATGGAGCACTCGAGTTTCGCTCGCTCACCGTTCTTTCGCCGAACCTCGCTTTCCCAGCCCCGCTGTGGGCGAAAATCATGATGCCGTCGCCCGTTTTCGTTTACGCGCCATTGGTTCACTTCGTCATCTGGTATCTCGACAAACGACTGGAAGAGGAGGGTCAGCGCATCCGTTATCGCCGCACCTTGCTCGCAGCCCACATTCCCCGCCTACGCCTCTGTACGCTCGTCTTCTCGAAGTTCAAAATGGACCTCGACTTCACCGAGATTATGCTTCCAATCGGCATACTGCGCGCCTCTTCCGACACTCTGCACGACCATGGCGACGCCGGCGTTCTCGACGCCGCCCTGCCCAACAGCACGCTGATCGAGATCGAAAGCAATCAATTCGCCCACGAACCCGAAGCGATACCACTCCTCGAAGCCTTCCAATCATCCATCCACTCCTGAGATTGAATAGAGAGGAGGCTTCGAATCATCACGGCTACCTCGCCGAAACTCCCCCCTACCATTCTGTTATCTTGCCGTGACGACCACCACTCCACTACCTCGATAGCTGTGGTCTTCAAGCGATGGAAATACGCTCGACCGCGTTCTCTTTTCGACTGAGCGAGAGCGGATTGAATCGCCGTCTTCGGCGGTCTAGATGAGCGCTCTCGACCGTCTGAGGCAAGGCTGAGAACGCGGTCGAGAGTTGGTGGGCCCGCCAGGATTTGAACCTGGGTCTGTGCACCCCGAATGCACAAGTATAGCCAAGCTAACCCACGGGCCCTTGTGTTTGTTCAGTCGCGATTCAGTCAAGAGGATTACCCTAGCTAAAACACCGTTCAAGCTAACGAAGTGAATGGATCGTCAGCACCCCAAGGGTCGACGGGCCCGACGCCGAAACTACCGAGTCGCTCGTAGAGATTCTCGATGATCGCGTAGGGCCAATCGGGGTTGTCCGGACCGTAGCGCTCGGTCATTCTCCCGCCTTCGCCGCCGTGGAAATGGAGCGGGACTTCGAGGCGGCGAAGCATTCCATCGCTGAATCTGCCCATGGCGAAGAGATGCTCTGAGCCATTCTGTCCGAGGATTCGGTCGGGCACCGAATCCTCGTCGACAGGAGCCTGCTCACAGGCTTCGACGATGGTATCGACGAACTCATCGAAAGCAGCGTCGAGGCCGCCCTCGTGGGCGATCGCCTCGAGCGATGCCATCACACCGAGAGGATCCAGCTCACCGGTGAGAATCTGCAGCCAGGTGTGATGCGAGAGACACTGGAATATCCGCGGGTCGGCGGCCACATGCCGCCATTGTGCGAAGGGGCCTCTACTGCGGTCGCCGGGCTCAGGCAACAAGCCGTATTCGATGAAGGCGTCCTTGAGACCACCGAGCCTCGTGGGGTCCATCGCGATATGTGCATTGGCGAGGGTCTCCTCGGTCAGCATCCACCAATCGATACCCTCGCGCGCGGTCGAAATCGAATCGTGGAATTCATCATAATCGCCGTACGATGGAGGCATTGAGCCAGTCTGAGCATGAGTGCGCAGAGTGTGAGCGGTGATACCGGAGTCGACTCTGTGGTGGAAATATTCGTGATCGAAACCAAACAGAAAAGCCAGGTCAAGAGCAAGCATCTCGATGTCTTCCATGCCTTTCGCATTCATCCGATTGGCGATTTCAGCAGCCAGATTAGCGAGAGCGTCTGCATTGCAATGAATGCCCCAATCCAGATCGACGCTGGGCTCGCCGGCAGCGCGGTCGAACATCGGTTTGTACCAGAAGCTGTGGAGTCCGATATCGGCCTCACCCATGGTCGTCGGGCCGTGGACGAATGGCTTGCCCTCGTCCATTCGCAGGCCTCCCATGCCGCTCATGGCCTCCGAGCCTGCGCCACTGCCTATCAAGCGATTGTCTGATGAAGGGGGCGCTTGCGTGGAGGTTGAGAGCCATGCGCGACCAGTCCTCCTCATTCGATGTCGCGCGTATGGTGACAGAGTTGCGCTCGATGCTTGGCGCTCGCGCACGCAAAGCGTATCAGCCGCACTATGAACAGGTTGTTCTGCGACTGAACCCGAAGGGAGAACCATCCACGGATCTTGTGATCGTCAGAGGAAAACGCATCTATCTGTCAAGGCGCGATAGGCCGATGCCGTCGAACCCATCTCAATTCTCGATGTTCCTGAGGAAGCATCTGGCCAATTCGCGCTTGGTCGAAGTCGAACAGGTCGGCTTCGACAGAGTAATCATCCTGACTTTCGAGCACGGAGGTGGCCGTCTGAAGTTGGTCATCGAGTTGTTCAGGGACGGGAACGTGATTCTGCTCGATGATGAAGGAGTCATCATGCAGCCGTTGACTCATGCGAAGTACGCGAGTCGTTCTCTGAAGCGAGGTGAGGTGTATGTTCCACCGCCGGCTACCGTCGATCCTCGCGAGTTGAGTCGCTCAAGCTTGGACGAGTTGTTGGATGCCTCGGACAGCGATCTGATTCGGACGCTTGCTGCTCGGGTCAATCTCGGGCGGATCTATGGAAATGCTGTCTGTGCCGCTGCCGGACTCGACCTGAAACTGGCCGCGGCCGAGCTCGATGAAGGTCAGCGAATGGCTCTCAGTGACTCGATGGCACGCCTGTTGAGCGAATTGTTGCAAGGGAATGGAGCTTACATCTGGTTTTCCGATTCTGAGGGCTTGAGCGCTTGGCATGAGGCTGGCGACAATCCTCTCGCGCTCGATTCGGCGAGCGCGGGAATCGATGAGTTCTCGCCGATTATCCTGCCGTTCAAGGATGAAGAATTAGCTGTCGGCATCGATAGCCTGTGCGCTGCCTTCGATGCCGTCTTCGGCGCCCACGATGCGATCGCTTACATCCGCCGCGAAGAGGAGAAACTCGTCGCCGCAGGAACCGATGAGGCTGAACAGAGCGCGAAATTGACGCGCCGAGCCGACCAACAGCGCTCAGCCATCGAGCGCTTCGAGACACAAGCAGCATTGACTCAGGAATTGGCCAAATCTGTGCAGGATAACTGGACTCACGTAGATGACCTTCTGAGCCAAGTCAATGGATTCATCGAATCCGACAGTTGGCAATCTTTGGAAGCCAAATCTGGCGAAATAATCTGGATTGACGGAGTCGACGCTGCAAAACGAACGATTCGCGCCCGACTACCGGACGAAGACGAGGAGCCGGGCGCCAGCGTCACCCTGCACATCGAAGCAACCGTTCACCAGAACGCGCAGCGATATTTCGAGCAAGCCCGCACTCTCAAAGACAAGGCGAAGGGGGCGCGAGTTGCTCTAAAAAAAACAGAGTCTGCTGCGGCTAAACGAGCGGCTCAGCATGAGAAGGATGCTGCGGCGGGTCGGGTGCGAGCGGCGAAGCGAAGCCGTCGATTCTGGTTCGAGAAGCACCGCTGGGGAGTTCTATCCGATGGGCGACTCTTCGTCGGCGGGCGCGATGCCAAAGGCAATGACACCATCTACAGGAAATTCCTCAAATCCACCGACCTCTACTTCCACGCGGACCTGCACGGTGCTCCATCCTGTTCTCTGCGTCTGCGCGACGGCCTTGTGATCGATACCGAGCAATCGGGCTTCCGCCCAGAAGGCGTCGCCGCATTGAGAATCGCTCAGGAGATGGAGAGTGAGGTCGAAGATGCCAAGGATCTGGCTTCTGAGATCTGTGAAGAAGGCGCGCAGTTGGCCGTCTGCTGGTCACGTGCCTGGGGATCTGGCGGGGCGGCTGCAACCGCCTTCCACGCGCGCCCGACACAGGTTTCGAAGAAGACCGAGAGCGGTGAATCACTAGGTCGCGGCTCATTCGTCGTGCGCGGACAGCGCACTTGGTATCGAGACGTGAAGATGGAACTGGCAATCGGTTTCGGAATCGTCAACGGCATCCCGCTGCCGATTCCGGGCACCAGCGCAGGAGTCTCTAATCTGTGCCAGCGTTGGGCTATAATCACCCCCGGCCGCGAGAAAAAGGAGACTATCGCGAACCGCATCGCCAAGGCTACAGGGCTGTCCCAAGACGATGTCCTCTCAGCCCTCCCACCAGGCAATTGCGCCCTCGATGATCACGGTCTTATCAAGCCATGAAAAGCGAAATTCGTCGGCACTTCAGGCGTCAATTGTCAGCGCGTCTGAGCGCCGAGTGATGAATCACGAGGATTTCCATTCCATCGCCGTGATGGCGTAGAGAGCCGAATCGACCCAATGATCGTAGAGCCATTCACGATCCTTGTGAACGCCTTCTTGGCGCATCCCCAATCTCTCGGCAATGGCACGGCTGCTGCGATTCTCGACCGCCGCCTCCAGAACGAATCGGTGGAAGCCGACATCCTCGAAGCAATGCTGCATCAGTCGCTCGCAACTCCGTGTGATGATGCCGCGGCCCGTCATTTCCTCGGACAGCCAATATCCGACCGCACAACCTCGATTCTGCTCATCGATCCAGTTGAGACTGAGCGTACCGACCAACTCGCCGTTCTCAAGAATCAACCAGAGCGCAGCCTTCCCGGCTGCCCTGTCTTCAATCGCCGTCAGCAGGAACGAGGCCTCATCCTCAGCAGTCATCGTCCTGTCCAACCAAGGTAACCAATCGCGCAGATAGACGCGATTCTTGTCGACCTCGGCGAACAAGATCGCCGCGTCATCGAGGCTCGGCGCGCGCAAGACGAGACCACCCTCGACCTCAAGATACTCGGCGATAGGCCCGAGGTCGGAACCCCCTCGCGAAGCCCCACCACATGGCCCAGACATCAGAGAGGTCTGACCGAGAGGGTCGTATCAATGGCTCGGCGATGCGCAGTGCAGCGTTTGCCGGCTCTGGATTCGGAACTGTGGGCTGAGTAATGATTCAAGCGTGAAGCGGCATCCGCGGTACATGGGCGGCTCATCCTCGGACGGCAATTGGACTTACGGAGACTATCTGCAACTTCCCGCCCTACTCGAACTCCAAGGCGAGAACCGCGGCGTCTCAAACGATGAAATGCACTTCATAATCGTCCATCAGACCTTCGAACTCTGGTTCAAGCAAATCATTCGCGAACTCACCGAGGTCCGCGATATCCTGGGCCAGGACCTCGTGCCCGAAGACGAGATTCCACGCGCTTGCGACCATCTCGGACGCACCACCGAGATCTTCGGCTTGATGGAGTCGCAGTGGAGTGTTCTCGAGACTCTGACACCTCAGGGATTCCTCGGCTTCCGCGATGGTCTGGGCTCCGCATCTGGTTTCGAATCCTTCCAGATGCGCGAGTTTGAGATTCTTCTCGGGCTGAAGAATGAAGACCGACTCTACGGCATGGATCCGCTCGAGACCTTCCGCAAGCTCGCCGGGAATTCTGAGCGCGATGCGGCGATTCTCGCCCGCTTGGAAGACGCTGCATCGAAACCGTCCCTCTTCGATTCTCTGATGCGCTGGATCTCTCGAACCCCGATCATGGGTACCTCCTACGACAGCGAGGACGACGCATCCGTGGTCACCGTTTACGTGGATGCTCATCTCGAAGCACACAGATTGATGGGCGAAGAAGCAGCCAGCAGGACGTCGGGCTACGGCGCATCCGAATCCGAGAAAGGCGTCGCCCGATTCGCGGCCGCGCAGGCGGCTGCAATCGACTTCCTGAAGCCGGATGGAGAGATCAGCCGTGCACGCGCCGGCCTCCTGTTCATCGAATCATACCGTGAACTACCCCTTCTGACGTG
>Ga0208391_1001231_pt1 | contig 12467 bp, 8 predicted proteins | sample Knorr_S23_td_Bot_FD_185612 | JGI IMG/M metagenome (GOLD analysis project Ga0208391, IMG submission 185612) | Marine microbial communities from Southern Atlantic Ocean transect - Knorr_S23_td_Bottom_ad_3770_LV_A (SPAdes) (version 2) | ecosystem: Environmental > Aquatic > Marine > Oceanic | place... | reverse complement strand
TTCTTCGTGGCGACGGTGTTGTTATCGGTGCCGCTGATTATATTTGTCCGTTGGAACAAGCCTAAGTCGTAGTGTTGATCTGGTTCGTCGGGTTATTTGTTATACGAATAGATTGATGTCATCTGTTGCGCCACTCGTAGCATGCGCAAGTTAGGACTCGAGTGTTAACGGGGAATGCCGCTCATGCGTACGGTCAATCGAGTGATAAATGGTGGGGTGGGGAAAATGTGATAACCCATTGCCTGCCCGTCCTGTCTCTCGAACGCAATATAGCGCGTTGGTGAACTGTATAATGGGGTTGACCCTTTAATTCGCCAAACGGCATAAGCCATGTCATCTTTATCCCACCTCAAGGTGTTGGATCTAACCAGTCATCTATCCGGTCCATATTGCGCCATGATTCTTGCGGATCATGGCGCAGACGTTGTGAAAATCGAGAATCCGAAAGGGGGCGATGCGGCACGCCAGATCCCACCGTTTCAGAACGGCGAAAGCGCGCCGTTTATGTTGTGGAATCGAAACAAACGTTCGGTGGTGCTAGACCTCAAAGATTCCAGCGATCATGGGCGACTGTTGGAGATGGCGCGCGTTGCGGATGTCATGATCGAAAACTTTAAACCGGGGACGGCAGAAAGGCTTGGTATTCATTATCAGGCGATGGCGAAACTTAATCCTGCCCTGATTTATTGTTCAATTTCGGGGTTTGGCCAGACGGGACCGAACGCGAAACTGGCGGGCTATGATCTGATGGCCCAAGGGTACGGCGGAATCATGAGCCTGACGGGTGCGCCCGACGGCGAGCCGATGAAAGTCGGCATTGGCATCGCTGATGTGATGTGCGGCATGTACGCCACTATCGGCATCCTCTCGGCGCTGCGCCACCGCGACCTCACCGGCGAAGGTCAGCAGGTGGAGCTGGCGCTGGTCGACGCGCAGATCGCCTGGCTCATCAATGAGGGGGTGAGCTACCTCAACACTGGCCAAAAACCGCTGCGCCGGGGCAATGAACACCCCTCGATCATGCCCTATGGCACCTATGAAACCCGCGATGGCCATGTGATCCTTGCGGTGGGCAATGACAGCCAGTTCCGCCGTTTCATGGCCTTCCTCGCGCTTGAGGGGCTGGCGGAGGATCCCCGCTTTGCCACCAATCCCGCCCGCCTTGAAAATCGCGGCGCGCTGAATGACATCCTGATCCCCGCACTCCGGCGCTACAGCACCGATGAGGTGATCACGGCGATGGAGGCGGCAAAGGTCCCGGTCGGCCCGGTGAAGACCCTCGATCAGGTGTTTGAAACCGACCAGGTTGCGGCGCGCGATATGGTGGTGACCATGCAATCGGGTGACACCCCGCTGCGCCTTTTGGGCAATCCGCTCAAATTCTCACGCACCCCGGTGACATACCGCAAATCGCCCCCTATATGCGGCGCAGACAGTGACGAGATTCTCGCCACTGATACGCCTTTTAAGGACGACTGAAATAGACAGGATTGCTGCGGGCCAGCGGGGCCGTTTCGCAATGTTACAAAACTCGGTGCAACGGCGCTCGCGTGCTGCCTCAAACAGCGCAAGCCCGGGTATTTGTGCCGATTTTTGCTCATCTCAGCCCGTTTTCATGTCAGTTTCCTGCCGAAACCCACACGCGCCTTCACCAAAGCGCGAGCGGGGGGGGCGCGGTGTAAACCACTCCGCTAGCATCACTTTTGACACCTGTATTTATCAGCTTGCGAAAGTGACCCGCCCATGACCCAGGATATCTTCGGACAGGATTGCAGCCTCACCGATCCCCACGCGCTCAACGAGTGGAACGGGGCGCAACTGGGCGTGCTCGCCCACGCAGCGCGCACCGCAAACCATCTTGGGGCCGTGCTGGAGGCCGCCCCCGATTTTGCACTGGGTCAGGCCATCAAGGGACTGTCACTCCTGATGCTGGGACGTGCTGAACTGGTGCCCACCGCACACGAAGCCCTCACAACCGCAAAGACCGCCTATGAAGGCGCATTGCCGCGTGAACGCAAATATGTGGACGCGCTGGAGGCATGGCTCGCCGGGCATCCCTCACGCGCGATCACCTGCATGGAGGAGGTGCTGACCAACCACCCCTGCGACACGCTGGCGATGAAACTGAGCCACGGCATCCGGTTTATCCTCGGGGATGCGCGCGGCATGCGGGCCTCGGTCGAACGTGTGCTGCCCGCCTATTCCACCGAACACGCAGGTCACGGCTACCTTTTGGGCTGTCACGCCTTCGCGCTGGAGGAAACCGGTGAGTATGACCGCGCAGAGATCACCGGGCGCCAGGCGCTCTGGACTGCGCCGGATGACGCATGGGGCCTGCATGCGGTGGCACATGTGCATGACATGACCGGCAATGCCAAAACCGGCCTTGGCTGGCTCAGCGGGCGCGAGGACGCTTGGGCGCATTGCAACAACTTCCGCTACCACGTCTGGTGGCACAAGGCCCTGATGCATCTGGACCTTGGCCAGATCGACGAGGTGATGCGGCTGTATGACGACGAGGTACGCAAGGACAAGACCGACGACTACCGCGATATTTCCAACGCCACCTCGCTGCTGATGCGGCTGGAACTGGACGGCGTCAACGTCGGGGATCGCTGGGACGAATTGGCAGACCTCTGCGACAAGCGGACCGAGGATGGCAGCCTGATCTTTGCAGATCTGCATTACCTGCTGGCGCTGGTCGGCGGAGATCGTGCATCGGCGACGAACCGCCTGATCCGGCGGATACATGCCGATGGTGCGCAAGCCTCAACTGAAGCCGCGCAAAGAATGGCCGACCCGGGCTGCATTGTTGCAAAGGGGCTTGAGGCTTTTGGGGAAGGCGACTACGGCACAGCTTTCGGTTACCTCGCTAAGTCACGGGATTCGTTGCAACTTGCAGGTGGCAGTCACGCCCAACGGGATGTCTTCGAACGAATGACAATTGACGCAGGGCTGCGGGCAGGCAACTGGACGCAAGTGGAGGCCATTCTCGACGATAGACGGGCCAAACGTGGGGGGGCTGAGGACAATTACGCGATTGCCCGTCGCACTTTGATTGCATCCGCACGGAACAACGGCGGGGCTCAGAGCGTTCCGGCGGAGTGATCCTTTAGGAGATTTGAAACAGATGGCAGACGTCGCGCCTTTCCCGGCGCCCGATAAGGGCAGCGCTTCCCGCGCCGCCGCCAACACAATGAGCGCGCCACCCGATGGAGCGGCCGCTCTTCCTCGCCCCCGCGATCCGCGTCTCGACTTTTATCGTGGCATCGCGATGTTTATCATCCTTTGCGCCCATATCCCCGGCAACCGCTGGACTGGCTGGATACCGGCCCGGTTTGGGTTCTCCGACGCGACCGAGATTTTTGTGTTCTGCTCGGGCATGGCCTCGGCCATCGCCTTTGGCGGGTCATTCGCCCGTCATGGCTGGTGGCTTGGCACCGCCCGCGTGGCCTATCGCTGCTGGCAGGTGTTCTGGGCCCATATCGGCCTGTTTTTCTTCCTCGCCATGTCGATGGCCGCGCTTGATCTCTATGGCGGCTTCGACAAGAGCTATATCGGCTCGCTGAACCTGCACCGGTTCTTCTCCAACACCACACAGCAGATCGTGGGGATCTTCACCCTCACCTATGTGCCGAACTACTTTGACATCTTGCCGATGTATCTGGTGGTTCTCGCCTTGATGCCTGCGGTGATGGGGCTCAGAAAAGCAGGGCTTTGGGCCGTGGCCGGATTTAGCGTTGCGCTCTGGCTGCTCGCAAACCCCTACATCCTTGGTTTTGGCCCCAACGGCGTGTCACTGCCAGCAGAGCCATGGTCGGATCGTGAATGGTTCTTCAACCCGTTCGGCTGGCAGCTTTTGTTCTTCACCGGCTTTGCCTTCATGGCCGGGTGGCTGCCAAAACCACCGGTCAGCCGCACTCTCGCCGTGATCGCTGCTGCCTTCCTGATCCTGTCGATGCCCTTTGGCTCGTGGAAAGTGTTCAGCTGGCTCAATGCCGCAGCACCTGATCTGGGCGAGGCAATCCGCCCCGCATGGACCATCACCGACGAGTGGCGCGAAAAGACAGACTTCGGCTTGCTGCGCTACATGCACTTTCTGTCGCTGGCGTATCTGGCGTGGCTTGTGGCCGGTGAAAACGGTCAAAACCTCGTGGCGCGCGGCACATCTGCGCTCTCGCGCCTCTGGGGGCTCGTCATCGCGCTGATCACTAAGGTCGGCCAACAAAGCCTTGCAATATTTGTGTTTTCCATGGCGCTCGCCCGTTTCATCGGCGCTGCACTGGATCAAACAGATCGCGGTATCCTCGTGACTGCCGCTGCAAACCTTGCAGGCTTCGCACTTATCATCGGCTGCGCTTATGGCGCGGCTTGGTTCAAATCCCAACCGTGGAGACGCAAACGATGAGCACAATCAGCCGTCGTTCCTTCCTTCAAACCGCATCTGCTCTGTCGCTCATGGCGATGGCGCCCGCTGCCCGTGCCACCACCGGCTCTGAGAAATTCTCACGTGCCGATGTCGTCGCACGCGCCAAAGCCCTCGCCGAACGCCCCTTCAAGGCGCGCAGCTCTGTACCGGATGACTGGCTCGCCATGAGCTACGACCAATACCGGTCGATCCAATTTGATGTCGACAAGGCGCTCTGGGCCAACACCGACCGCAGCTACAACGTGGATTTCTTCCTGCCCGGCCTGTATTTCGAACGCCCGGTACTGGTGCATGCGGTCGAGGATGGCATCTCAACCAGCATCCCCTTCGACATTGGCCGCTTTAAGACTCATCCGGAAATATCGCCCGAGCTTTCACAAGAAGGCCCGCTGGGGTATTCGGGTTTTCGCCTGCGCACAGACCTTGGCGACCGTGACCATCCGGGCAAGAAAACAGAGTTTTGTGTGTTTCAGGGCGCAAGCTATTTCCGCGCGATTGCCAATGGTAATAATTACGGCCTCTCGGCCCGGGGGCTGGCCCTGAAAACCGCCGACCCCGAGGGCGAGGAATTCCCAGAGTTTGTGAGCTTCTGGCTGGAGGCCCCCGGCCCCCTGCAAGACAACATGGTGGTGCATGCGCTGATGGACAGCCCGTCGGTCACGGGCGCCTATCGGTTCGACATCACCCCCGGCAATCCATGTGTGATGGATGTCGAAGCGACACTGTTCCCGCGCAAAGACCTCACGCACGCCGGGCTTGCGCCTTTGACATCGATGTTCCTGTTTGACGGCACCAATCATCAGCGCTTTGACGATTTCCGCCCCGCCGTGCATGACAGTGATGGCTTGTTGATGAAAAACGGCCAAGGCGAAGTGCTCTGGCGTCCGCTCGCCAATCCCACGCGCTTGCAAGTATCAAGTTTCGTGGATCAAAACCCCATGGGTTTTGGCTTGATGCAGCGTGCGCGCAAGCTCTCGGATTTTGCCGATCTTGAGGCGCATTATCACCGCCGCCCTTCGCTGTGGGTGGAACCCCGTGGTGATTGGGGGGCAGGCTCCGTGACACTGGTGGAAATCCCCGCCGATAAGGAAATCTACGACAATATCGTCGCCTACTGGCGGCCCAAAGATCCCTATGCTGCAGGCACGCGCGTCGATCTGAACTACCGCCTCAGCTGGGGCGAAGGGCCAAAGCTGGATCTGCCGCGTGTGATTGACACGGCATCAGGTGCCAAGATCTTTGGCGATCCCGGTCGCCTTATGGTGATTGATTTCGAGGCGCATCCCATCTTTGAGGCTGCGCCCGAGGATTTCGATATCCATATCTCCTCGCCGCATCTGGAAACCAGTGCAGGCATTCTTGAACGCAATCCGGAAACCGGCGGCATGCGGCTGGCGTTTTCCTTTGATCCGGGCGAGCAGACCCATGTTGAACTGCGCGCCCAGCTTCGCAAAGACGGCGCTGCCGCCTCCGAGGTCTGGCTTTATCGGTGGACTGTTTAAATGAGTGATGACCCTTCCATATTCACGCCCTCGCAACTGGTGCCACCAGAGGCTCCGCTGGCCATGCCGGCGCAGGACTTTGGGCGCCAGTTCCACGACACCAGCGCGCCGGCATCAGGCGAGGGCGACCAGCCCGGTGTTGCGCTTTGGCGTATCCTTGCATTTTCCCCTGCCATGGCGGCCACAGTCGCACTGGCTTGGGTCATGCAGGGCTGGTTTGCGGCTGACGGCACCACCCTCTTGGAATGGGTGCTTCTCACACTGATCGCCTTCAATTTCTTCTGGATCACCTTCACGGTTTCGACGGTCCTGCTGGGGCTTTACAGCCTATCGCGCACCCGTCCCACGCCGCAACGCGGGCCACGCCGGTCGATGCGGGTGGCGCTTTTGGTGCCCGTCTATAACGAGGTGCCGTGGTATGTGCTGGGCAATGCCCGTTCCATGCTCGAAGAGCTGCGCGCCATTGGCGGGGCACACCAGTATGAGATGTTCATCCTATCCGACACCCGCGACCCGGAAATCGCCGCCCAAGAAGAAGAAAGCGTGCAAGCCCTGCGCGCAGAACTGCCCGAAGGCATTACGCTTTATTATCGCCGCCGTGAGAAAAACACTGCCCGCAAAGTGGGCAATATCCACGATTGGGTGACCCGTTGGGGCGGTGACTATGAGGCGATGCTGGTTCTGGATGCCGACAGTCTGATGACGGGCCGCGCGATTGTGCGCCTGACCGATGCGCTGGCGCGCGACCCGGCTGCAGGCCTCATTCAGAGCTTCCCGCAACTCATTGGTGCGCAATCCGTTTTTGGTCGCATGCAGCAGTTTGCCAATGGCGTATACGGTCTCGCACTGGCCGAAGGGCTGGCACGCTGGACCGGCCATGAGGGCAACTACTGGGGACATAATGCAATCATCCGCACCCGCGCGTTTGCCGCCTGTGCGGGCCTGCCGGAACTGCCGACACTTACGGGCGGCACCTCCATCATCATGAGCCATGATTTTGTCGAGGCTGGCCTCTTGCGCCGGGCAGGTTGGCGAGTGCGGTTCCTGCCGCGTATTCGCGGCTCTTATGAGGAAACGCCCGCCACGCTGATCGATCACATTCAACGCGACCGGCGCTGGTGTCAGGGCAACCTGCAGCATCTGCGCATTTTGTCAGCCACCGGTTTTCACGCCATGTCGCGCTTCCATCTGGCGCATGGGGCCATTGGCTATCTGATGGCGCCTGTGTGGTTTGCGCTGTTGGTCATCTGGGCGGTGATCGGCCGTGAAGATGGCGGATCGGTCATCACCTATTTCTCCGAGAAAAACCCCCTGCGCCCCAATTGGCCCGACATGAGCGAGCCGCGTCATGTGGCGGTGATCATCCTGATCTACGCGATGTTGCTGGCCCCCAAGATCCTGTCCGTGGCCGCCCTACCCCTCACCGGGCGCAGAATTTCCGACTATGGCGGCGTAGGACAGTTTCTGCTGTCGATGCTGACGGAAATCCTGCTGGCGATCCTTTATGCACCGATCCTGATGGTGCAACAGATGATCGCGGTTCTACGCACGCTGTTTGGCTTGCAAAAAGGCTGGTCCCCGCAGGCCCGCGAGGGGGGGCACTACAGTCTTGCGACGCTGTTCAAATGCCATGCGCTGGAAACCGTCAGCGGTGTGGCGCTGTGGATCGGGATTGCTTCTGGGCTGGTATCGCTCTGGCTCGCCCCCATCGCGCTGTCGCTGGTGCTGGCAGTGCCGCTTTCGGCGCTTTCCAGTCTGCGCCTGCCGCGCGGCTGGATGGGCACCGCAGAGGTGTTGAATGAGCCGCGCATCAACCGCGCCGCACGTCATTACCGCGGGTTGTTGCGGCAAAACCTAAAAGGTCCGGACGCGCCTGTTCAAGCCGCAGAATGATCTCGAGAATTGGGATCGCGGGGGCTCTGCCCCCGTACCCCTGAGATATTTCTAGTTAGAAGAAAAGCCCAGTTCACTCTGTATGTTCACTCCGTATCTGGTGTTGCGGGGATTTGGGTCTCAATCCATGTGATGGCGCGGTCTGCCCAGCCGGAGGGCACCCGATGACCGCCGGGAAAGAGTTCAAACGTGAGAGTGTGCCCTTTCCCGCAGTTCCAGCGGCGCAGGTGACGCGTATCATCTTGCCAGATCTGATCAGGCGCATGGGTGTCGCAGCCTAACGTGTCGCGCCAAAGCTCTAGCCCTGCCCAAATATCACCTTGGGTAAAGCGGCCTCCTCCCAGGATACGTCCTTCGAGTGGTACCACCTCATCTGACCAGCCGTGACTTTGGTAGAGAGACACCGGACCTGCGCAGGTTTCAGGCTGCGGTCGCCAGAACCCGCCTGAGACGGGCAGATAGGCGGCAAAAGCCTCGGGCTCTTTGCAAGCGAGGTAATTGACCATGAAGGCCCCCGATGAAAACCCCGCCAAAACAGTGCGTTCCGGGTCAACATCAAAGCGCGCCGCGGCATCATTCAACACCTCTGGCAGAAAGCTAAAGTCGTCCCGCCCGCCAAATTCCGGTAAGAATGACCAACTGCGCGGACCGTTCGGGCGGCGCGCGCCGTTGGGGGCAATAACCGCATAGCCCCGCGCGGTGAAACTCTCGACCATTTCGCGCATGTTCAACACACCCGCAGCAGAGCCGCCGTGCCCGTGCAGGAACACAACCGCAGGCATAGGACCGTTATCTCTATCGGGTCGCGCGATGTGGTAGCTGCCTGCAGAGAGCATACAGGGCGTCTCACCGCCGCAGTCCGCAACCGCGCTGCTGGCCAGCGCTGCACTCATGATGGCGATGGCGATCAACCGTTCCATGGGCGCACCGGGAGGTTGGATTTGAGCCAGCCCGGCCCTGCCGCAGAGCCATAGATGCCTTCGGGTATGTCGATGATCTGCTCGAACCCCGCCGCGAGCAATTGGCGGCTCAACCGTGCGGAGCGCACGCCGCCCGCACAGATCAAGGCAACAGGTCGATTTTCGGTTTGCACCAACAGAGATTGTAGTGACTTCATAAAATCATCACTGCGCATATCCAATGGGACCGCACCTTCGGGCACTCCGGTCTGACGCCATTCACCGGGCGTGCGAATATCGACGAGTAAAATCGCTCCGCTTATGGCCCGAGCATGAGCCTGCGCCACGGTGAGCTGGCCACCATCGTGTTTTGGTCGATACCGATAAAGCGCCCACCAGCCGCCGCCTGTTACAGCGAGAGCGCTGCCACAAACCAGCAGGCTGCGGCGCGAAATCAATGCATGGGGTTCGGTTTCTTGCATCTGCCCATCCGATTTTATCTGCGAAATCTAGCACAGCCGGTGGACACATGCGCGTCTGCCGCACACACTTGGCGTTCAAGATCCCGTCATAATCTCGCTGCAATGCAGCACAAGCGGATCAGCAATCGAGGAGGCCAAAAACATGCGGCGCAATGTCACATTTAGCGATTTCCGATCAGAAACGTGAGGTTATCCACTGGAAATTCTGGAACCCTACTGGAAATTTCCCTACTCAAATAACAGCTAGGGGCCTGTTGCCCGCCATAATAACAATCCGAAACTTGGAGAGTATGACGTGTCCCTTTTCCTGATAGCAGCCCTGCCATTTCTTGGTGCGCTGTTTCCCGCGCTTTTGATCCGCGCCGGTCGCAATGCCTCGGCCTCATCTGCCGGGTTGGCGACGGGGCTTGCTTTCATTGGTCTGATGCTACACGCCCCCGCCATCCTGCGCGGCGAGGTTGTAAAGGTCGGCATCGACTGGCTGCCTGCTCTTGGGCTTTCGGCCAATTTCTTTCTGGATGGGCTTGGGTTTCTCTTTGCGACTTTGATCCTCGGGATTGGTCTGTTGATCATCGTTTACGCGCGATTTTATCTGTCGCGGCAGGACCCGATGGGACAGTTTTACACGTATCTTCTGTTGTTTCAGGGCGCGATGGTGGGGATCGTCCTTTCGGACAACATCCTGCTTTTGCTTATTTTCTGGGAGCTTACATCGCTGTCTTCGTTCCTGTTGATCGGCTATTGGAAGCACCTGCCCGAAGGGCGTCAGGGCGCGCGCATGGCGCTCACGGTGACCGGCATGGGCGGGCTTGCCATGATCGGGGGTATGCTGATCCTTGGCAATATCGCCGGGTCTTACGACATCAGCGTGATCCTGCAGAACAAGGAAGCGATCCAATCTTCTGATCTCTACCTGCCCGCTTTGATCCTGATCCTGATCGGGGCATTCACCAAATCGGCACAGTTTCCGTTCCACTTCTGGCTGCCGCATGCGATGGCCGCGCCGACACCGGTTTCGGCCTACTTGCACTCCGCGACGATGGTGAAGGCCGGTCTGTTCCTGATGGCGCGGCTCTGGCCGGTGCTCGCGGGCACGCCGGAGTGGTTTTATATCGTCGCGACCACGGGTCTGATTACAATGGTGATCGGCGCTGTGATCGCTCTGTTTAAGGACGACCTGAAGGCGCTGTTGGCGTTTTCCACTGTTTCGCATCTGGGCCTGATCACCATGCTTTTGGGTATGGGAACAAAGCTCGCGGCAGTGGTCGCGGTGTTTCACATCATCAACCACGCCACCTTTAAGGCGGCGCTCTTTATGTCCGCAGGCATTGTCGATCATGAGGCACATACCCGCGACATCAAGCGATTGGGCGGGCTGCGCCATGTGATGCCCGTGACATTTGTGATTGCCACCGTGGCGTCGCTGTCAATGGCGGGCATTCCACCACTGAACGGCTTTTTGTCCAAGGAGATGATGCTGACAGAGGTGTCTGAAACCAACTGGTTGCAAAGCCCGTATGCCATGTCGATCCTTGCAACGATCGCCGCAGTGTTTTCCGCCGCTTATTCGTTCCGCCTGATCGCCCATGTGTTTTTGGGTCCCAAACGAGACGATTACCCGGCCAAGCCGCATGATCCCGGCTTTGGCATGTGGGCCTCGCCTGCGCTTTTGGTGGTGTTGGTGGTGCTGATCGGGTTGTTCTCGGCCAAGCTCGTCGGCCCGCTGGTCGCGGCCTCTGCCAGCGCGGTCATTGGTGGCGAGAAACTGCCTTATTATTCGCTAAAGCTCTGGCATGGGGTCAACGCGGCCCTCTACATGTCGATCATCGCAGTGGTTGGCGGTCTGATCCTGCTGGCGCTTCATCGCCCGTTGGAGCGGCTGTGGAACGCCCTGCCCCGCCCCGAAGCCAAAGTGATCTTTGACGCGATCGTGCGCGGCTTGACCGCGCTGGTACAGGGCGTGACCGCGCGGCTTCATAACGGGTCGCTCACACGCTATGCGGCGATCATGGTGAGCTTTACCGTGGCGATCAGCCTTTACGCCTATGCCACCGGGACATTAGGTGCGCCGACGCGACAAATGCAACAGGCTGGCGTTATGCCGATGGTGGCGTGGTTCTGCCTTGCGATGGCGGCAATCTGCATCGTGATCTTCCACCGCCGTCGCTTTGTGGCGCTGATCCTGATCGGCATTGTCGGCCTCATTGTGTCGATGTCGTTCAACTATCTCTCCGCCCCCGATCTGGCCCTGACGCAGATCTCGGTCGAGGTGGTGACGATCATCCTGATGCTGCTGGCACTCAATTTCCTGCCCAAGGAAACCCCGGTGGAGACGCCGCTGTTTGCACGCCTGCGTGACGGGGGCATTGCCATCGTCGGCGGTCTGGGCGTTGGCGGGTTGATCTATGCAATGTTGGTTCGCGATTTTGCCTTCCCGTCGATCTCTGGCTTTCACATCGAGAACTCCTACAAGGGCGGTGGCGGCACCAACATGGTGAACGTGATCCTCGTTGATTTCCGGGGCTTTGATACATTTGGCGAGATCATCGTGCTGGGTATTGCAGCGCTGGTGATCTTTGCCCTGACCGAAGCGGTGCTGTCGACCCGCGTGCGGGCCTATCTCCTTAACCGCAAACCCGACATCGAACAGGCGGGCGACAGCCATCCGGGTATGATGGTGGTGGTCACGCGGATGATGATGCCGGTGGCCCTGATGGTTGCGGCCTATATCTTCTTCCGCGGTCACAACCTGCCGGGTGGCGGCTTCATCGCCGGTCTGATCGCAGCAATCGCGGTGATCATGCAATATATGGCGTCCGGGTTTGGCTGGGCGACCGAACGGCAACGCTTCCCCTATCACGGCATCATCGGCTCTGGCGTGCTGATCGCAGCCGCCACGGGGATTGGCGCGTGGTTCAATGGCCAACCGTTCCTGACCTCTGCCTTCGGCTATGTGCATATCGCACCGCTCGAGGAATTCGAGATTGCGACCGCAGCCCTCTTTGACCTTGGCGTCTTCCTCGCCGTGGTTGGCGCTGTGATGCTGGCGCTCGAAAGCCTATCGCGCTTTGCATGGCAGCCGGGCACCGCGTCAGAACACGCCATGGACATCAACCCTGCCCGCGATGACGCGGAACAAGACATGAAGGAGGCCTGAGAGTATGGAACTGCTCGTTGCTTCGGCCGTCGGCCTGCTCACTGCGGCGGGGATCTATCTGGTCCTGCGTCGCCGCACTTTCCCGGTGATCCTCGGCACCTCATT
>Ga0208391_1001230_pt1 | contig 12471 bp, 8 predicted proteins | sample Knorr_S23_td_Bot_FD_185612 | JGI IMG/M metagenome (GOLD analysis project Ga0208391, IMG submission 185612) | Marine microbial communities from Southern Atlantic Ocean transect - Knorr_S23_td_Bottom_ad_3770_LV_A (SPAdes) (version 2) | ecosystem: Environmental > Aquatic > Marine > Oceanic | place... | reverse complement strand
CGACGAGTGCACCTTCGCTGTTGGCGAAGGTTTTATGCTCCTTGATGAAGATCAAGTTTCCCATACGGGCCGATATGCCTTTGACCGAACCCATGCGCTCGTCGGAGGCCAACAACAGCCCCAGTTTGTCTTCCGATGAGATGGAGAAAGGATCAGTCTGAATGGGCGTGGTGTACACGCCCCGGCTGGTCACCGGCGGCCCCAGGGATACGGGCCCGTTGCTGGACCGGGATGAAGCCTTGGCGATCTCCACCGCCAATCCGGTGATGCGGTCCACCTCAGATGGGGAGACTATGTTGGTTGAGGCAAAGCCCCATGAGCCGTTGACCAACACCCGCACTCCGATTCCCAGGGAGCCATCATTGCTGAGGGTATCGACCACCCCGGTGCGCACGACGATCCGTTCCTGGTTGGTCTCAACCAGGCGCACATCGCAGTAGGACGCACCCTTTACCGAGGCTAGGTCCAGAGCTCGGGATAAAAGATCATCCATAGGCTTGACGTTCTCCATAAATGGGCTTGAATGTGCCGTAAACAGCCAGAATCCCTGGTACATTTGGCCGAAACAGATTGGCTTATTTTAAATTGCGCGAATGTTTAGTTGTATAAGTGACGTCTTTTCGTAGCCATATGAACGTGAATCGCCATCTACCGCTTAGATTTACTTAGGGAATCCGTTCGAAAAGTTGACACCATGAATACGCATAACTTATATCTCCGTACCTGCTTCCCTAATCTGAGGGATGTGGGTACGTGGAAGGCGTCCCGATGCAGTTAGGGGAAGTCAAAGGCTCGGACACACCAAATATTGTACGTGTCCAACTGTACGAGGGAAAGTTTCCCTCAAGTTAAAGAGGCCTGGAAGCCACGCCAAAAGGTGGGTAAGAGGGACCTCTGAATCAAACAAGGCCGTAAAACGCGGCCAATTCTCCAGAGGAGGCAACTCGATGACGAAGTTGCAGAAGTTTACGGTCCCGATTTTGATTGGCATCTTCTTGTTGATCTTGGCGGCGTGCGGTGGTGACGACGACAGCTCGACCACCAGCAGCGATACTGGCAGTGGAAGCACTACTACCACCGCGGCTGCTACCGCTGTTCCCAGCACCGGCACCACCGGAGCGTCTTTCGAGTTCCAATACGTTTGTGTGAACCGGACCCTGTTGCCTTGCAAGGTGATTCAAGAGTTCATGGATGCCGTTTCAACACGGACCAACGGGCAGATAGAGATACAACTGAGCTCCTACCCTGAGTTGGGTATCAGCGGTTTCGACATGATCCGTCTGCTTGAGGATGGGACCATCGGATTGGGCGAGATCTACAGCGGTTTCGTCGGCGGTGAGTTCCCAATATTTGAGGCCGCAAACCTTTGGGGCGCCTACGAGAACATCGACCAGTGGTTTGAAGCCTCTGAGGCCCTACAAGAAGACATCAAGGCTCTGGTGAGAAGAGAGACAGGCGGAGGAGAGATCGTAGGATTCAACTACTACTCCTCCAACTATTTCTTCACTAAAGATCCTTTGAATTCATTGGATGATTTCGAAGGCGTTAAGACTCGAAGCCACAGCAACGTGCTCTCCGACCTGATCAACACCCTTGGCGCATCCGCCCAGACGATGGCGTTCGCTGAGGTTTATCCGGCCCTGGAGCGCGGCGTTCTCGACGGCGCGGTCACCTGCGGGTCTTGTGCTGTTGGCCAGAAATGGTTTGAAGTGACCGATTACCTCACAGGACCGGTCCCGGGCACTTTCGCCGAGACCTTTATCACCTTCAACGCCATCCAGTGGGCCAGTCTCCCCGCTGACTTCCAGGCGATCATCTTGGAAGAAGGAGTCCTGCACTCCGAGCGGGCCAAAGCCGCTGCTCTCGAATCTGACCTAGAATCGGAAGGGGACTTGATTGAACTGGGGATGACCCACGCCAATTTCACCCCTGAGATGCTGGCGATCATCAAAAACGCGGCGCAGTCTTCGGTAATTCCAAAATGGGCTGAACGGGCTGGAGGTTTCGAGTCAGAAGCCGTTCAGTTGTACAACGAAAAGGTCGGTCCTGTGACAGGCCTCTACGTTACCGCGGACGGTTCGGTCGAGAAGAGATAACCCTCGACTCTCGGTTCGTTCCTCAACGGAACTAAAAAGCGGCGCCCCGGTTTACCGGGGCGCCGCTTTTGTATTCACAGAAAGACTCCGACCCTCCGCAGCTTTCTAACCCGAACGGAGCTTGAAGCGCTGGATCTTGCCTGTCGCTGTCTTGGGCAGTTCGTCGACAAAGTTGACCCACCTGGGGTATTTGTAACGGGCCAGGCCGTCTTGGCAGTGCTTCAGCAGGTCACCGGCCAGGGAGTCGGAGGCATCACTGGCGTCGTTCAACACAACGAATGCTTCCGGTTTGATCAGTTCATCGGAGTCTGGACGGCCCACGATGGCGGCCTCCAGCACTTTCGGGTGCTCGATCAGGCGGCTTTCGATTTCTACCGGAGAGCACCAGATTCCGCCGACCTTCAGCATGTCGTCGCTGCGGCCGCAATAGACATAGTAGCCGTCCGGGTCTTGGAAGTAGGTGTCGCCGGTGTTTAGCCACCCATCCACCATGGTCTCCGCCGTCTTTCTTGCGTTGTTCCAATAATAAGGTGACGTTGAGTCGCCCTGGATCAACAGTCGGCCAGGCTCGCCAACAGGCACAGCGCTGTCCTCATCGTCCAAGATCTTCATCCGGTAGCCAGGCACCGGTTTCCCGCTGGTGCCCGGACGATAGTCGCCTATGGTGTTGGAGATGAAGATGTGCAACGCCTCCGTGGAGCCGATGCCGTCCAGGATCAGCGTCCCCGTCTTTTCTTCCCAGCGCCGGAAGATGTCTGCCGGCAGGGCTTCACCGGCTGAAACGCAGCAGCGGACCGAGGAGAAATCCCGGGCCTTCTCGTCCAATGCCCGCAATTGGGCGGCATACAGGGTCGGCACGCCGAAATAAATCGTCGGTCTGTGCTCCTCAATGATGTCAAAAGTCATTTCCGGGGACGGCCGCTGGCCGCTGAGCACCGCGGTCCCGCCGACCCACAGCGGGAAAGTCATGGCGTTCCCCAGTCCATAGGCGAAGAACAGCTTGGCGGCCGAGAAACAGATGTCTTCCTGGGTCATTCCCAGGGTATCAATGGCGTAATGGACGCACGTGGCGGCGATGTCTCTGTGAAGGTGCACAGCGCCCTTGGGCCGGCCGGTTGAGCCTGAAGAGTAGAGCCAGAAGCACTCCGAGTCCGCAGTGGCCGGAGCCGGCTCCAGAATCGCGGAATAATCATCCAACATCCCAGACATTCCACTTGGACCTTCGGTGCAGAAGACGAAATCCGGATTGTGCCCGGTGGCGGCGAGGGCGGGAGCGACTTCGGACCGGTACTCCGGCGAATACACCAGGCCGGCGCAGGTCGAGTCCTCGATCATGAACTGGTAGTCGCTGGCCCGCAGCAGGGTGTTCAACGGCACCGGCACCAGCCCAGCTTTGATGGCCCCCCAGAATATGTAGAAGAATTCGGGGCAATCTTTGACCACCATCAAGATCCGGCCGCCGGGCTCCGAGGTGAAGGAGCTGAGCAGGTTGCCGCACCGGTTGACCCGTTCGGCCAGTTGCTGGAAGGTGACCTGTTTATCGGCGCCGTCCTCTGGGTCGGTGCCGGCGTCCGTGTTGATGATGGCGGGGTAGCCGCCCCGTCCTTCCGCCACGTGACGGTCGATCATGGTGACGGCCACGTTAAAGATTGGCGAATATTCGATCGTCGAAGGCGTGGCAGAATGATCGACGGTTACGGTATGGTCGGCCATCGCATCACTCCTTGGACAGACGCCGAATCAATTGAACCGGACATACTCGTAGTCCCATGGCTTGCCGTCTATACCTCGTGCAGGAGGGGCTATCCAGGCGGCGATCTTCCCCGGCTCGGTCACTCGGTTCATCAGCGAACCGACAAACGCTTGGTCCTCGTCGGTGGGCAGCCATCCGCCCTCCCGGGACTGCCACTCGGATTCGGAGATGACTTCGCCCTGGGGCGTTACGTTGATGCCAGCCGATGTCCCGATGTGTCGGTTGAAGAACCGGTGGGGCAGCGTGAACCGGAAATCCACCCCGTGGGAGTCCAGCACCGCGTTCCAACGGTCTATCCCCCGTTGGGAGTCCTTGATGTAATCGTCACGCAGCCGCTCGTTGACCGCGGTTACGGCCGGCCGGTCCTCCAGTACGATGCGCCCGTCATGGACCAGGTGCACCGGCCATGAGCTATCGGTTAAGCGGTGGTCGTCATCGAGCCGTGATTCCAGATAGCGGCCCTTTAGCCCGGTGTTGAAGTAGGTTGCGGCGTTGGTGGAAATCTCCTGGCCGAACAGGTCCACGGAAACTGTGAAGTGCAGGTTTATGTACCTCTGCAACGTGCCCAGGTCAATCGCGCCGCCTTCCCGAACTTGTTTGGGGTCTTCGCTCTGGACCTCTTTCATGACCTCACAGGTGCGCTGGACCACCCTCATGATGCCCGTCTCGCCGACGAACATGTGGTGGGCCTCCTCGGTGAGCATGAACTGGCAGGTGCGAGCCAGAGGATCGAAGCCCGACTCGGCCAGCGCCGCCAATTGGAATTTGCCGTCGCGGTCGGTGAAATAAGTGAACATGTAATACGAGAGCCAGTCGGGAGTCGGCTCGTTGAAGGCGCCCAATATGCGAGGCTTGTCGGCGTCTCCCGAGTGCCGCTCCAGCAACATCTCGGCCTCTTCGCGCCCGTCGCGACCGAAATAGGCATGAAGCAGATAGACCATGGCCCACAGATGCCGGCCCTCTTCCACGTTGATTTGGAACAGGTTTCGCAGGTCGTAGAGAGAAGGACAGGTCGCCCCAAGGTGGTTCTGCTGTTCCACCGACGCGGGTTCCGTGTCTCCTTGGGTGACGATCAGCCGGCGGAGCGGGGCCCGGTACTCTCCAGGAACGTCCTGCCAGACAGGCTCGCCCTTGTGGTCTCCGAACGATATCTTGCGGTCGAGATTGGGCTTGGCGAGGAAGATTCCCCAGCGGTATTCGGGCATCTTTACGAACCCAAAGTTGGCCCAGCCGTCGCGCTCAACACTGATTGCCGTGCGCAGGTAGACATCGAATCCGTTGCTGCGGTCCGGCCCCAGGTCCTGCCACCACTTGATGTAGTTCGGCTGCCAGGACTCCAGCGCCCGTTGCAGACGGCGGTTGCCCGACAGGTCCACGTTGTTAGGAATGCGCTCGGAGTAGTCGATGTTTGAATGTTCTATAGCCATGATTTACTCAAATCTCGCCGGGTCCGCCATCACACCCGGCCTTTGTCGAATAGAGGTTTCGTACCGGTGCCGTATAGCTGCAAAGCGCCCTGCTCACCGGAGGCGTTGGGGCGCTGGAAGATCCAGTTTTGCCACGCGCTGAGCCGTCCGAATATCTTACTCTCCATGGTCTCCGGCCCGCCGAAACGCAGGCTGGCTTCCATGCCGGTCAGGGCGTCGGGCGAGAAGCTGGACCGTTCTTCCAGGGCCAAGCGTACCTCATCCTCCCAGTCGATGTCGTCGGGGATGAAAGTGACCAGACCCAGGTCGAAGGCGGCGTGTGCGTCCAAGTCGTTGCCGATCCGTTCCATGATGGCGTCGATGGCCTTGGGCCGGCCCAAGAACCGGCCTTCCAGGCGAGTGATTCCGTTGACCATCGGCAGAGGCCCAAAGTTCATGCCCGTAAGCCGAACCGCTGCAGGTGCGGCCGAGTCGGCATCGTCTTCAAATTCTCCGTCCAGCATGTAGCATCGGTCGGCGGCCAGCGCCAGCTCCAGCAGCGTCCCGGTGAAACAGCTCGCCGGCTCAATCAGTGTGACTAAAGACCGGGAACTAACGTCCAGGCGTTTCAAGGTGCGCTTCAGGTAGAGTGTTATCTCTCGAACCAGCCAGTCCGAGGCGTGTTTCAAAAGGAGATCATCGTAGGCGGCAACCAGGTTGTTGTCGCCCTTCGTGCGGAACACCCAGGTCCCGGTCTCGCTTTCGTTGAGCCTGAGATGCAGGATGGCGTCGTCCAACTGACGGGCTAATGCCAGCGGCCAGAACTTATCGCCGGCGTCATGGATGTACTCGAGGCTGGACTGGGGGGCTTCGGTTGGACCTTGGATGAGGATATTAGCCACCCCCAGCTCCCGGTCCAGGACGATCTTGACGTATTCGTAGCGAATTTGGTCTGCGTCGACCTGGCGCTCCAGGGGCGTTAGGTCGATCCCTCGGGCGGAGGCGGGCCGGTCGGACTTCGCGGCGGTCTCCGATGCCAGTTTGGTGACTGCCTCATCGAATGCAGAGCGAGGGGCGAGTTGGTCCACCAGCCGCCAGTCCAAGGCCCGGTTGCCGCGGATGCCCTCCGAGGTGGTGCAGAGGAAGTCGGCGTGGTCGTGCCGTACCCCGCGTTTGTCCACCAGACGTGTCAGCCCGCCGGTGCCGGGCAGGACTGCCAGCAAGGGCAACTCGGGTAAAGAAACGGTGCTTGAGCCGTCATCAATCAGCAGGATGTGATCGCAGGCCAAGGCCAACTCGTACCCGCCTCCCGCGGCGGGGCCGTTGATGGCGCAGATATAGGTCTGGCCCGAGTTCGCCGACGCATCCTCCATGCTGTTCCTGGTCTCGTTGGTGAACTTACAGAAATTCACCTTGAAGCCGTGGCCCGACTGGCCCAGCATCTTGATGTTGGCGCCGGCGCAGAAGACCCGGTCTTTGGCGGAAGTGATCACCACCGCGCCGACCTCGGGGTGCTCGAACCGCAGCCGCTGGACGGCGTCATACAACTCGATGTCCACGCCCAGATCGTAGGAATTTAGCTTGAGCTCATAACCGGGGACCAAAGGTTGGTCTTCCTGGACGTCCAAGCTCAGCCGGGCGACCCGCCCGTCGACTTCAAGCCGCCAGTGCTTGTACTGGGAGGGACTGGTGGCAAAATCCACGAAGATTCCGGTCTCGTGACCGGATGCGGTGCCTGTATCAGCCATAGCGCTCGGTCCGGCTTGGAACGATTTGGTCAATCTTATCAGAATGGGCGCGGAACGGACTGCGTTGACAGGCACCGAGGCGGTTAATACACTCCCCGGATACTGAGACCCTCTGTTTTATCAGTAGCAGCAGGAGTCCGGACATGGGAGAACAAGCATGAAATACGGTTTCACAATACCCGGCAGCGGTCCCCTCTCGGCACCAGAGTCCATGCGGGCCCTGGTCCGCCGGGGCGAGGACTTGGGGTTCGATACGGTGGTCTGTCCAGACCACATAGTCTTCCCCAAGGGCATCTCCTCGCCTTATCCCTACAACCCTGAAGCCGTCCACCCCGGGACCATCGGCGGGGCCTGCCTCGACCAACTCACGGTGCTGGCGTTCATCGCAGGCCAGACCACCACTCTGCGCCTGGGCACCAGCGTCATGATCGTGCCCCACCGCAACCCCATCGTCGCTGCAAAGGCTCTGGCCACCCTGGACGTGCTGTCCAACGGCCGGGTGACTCTCGGCGTGGGGGCCGGCTGGCTGAGAGAGGAATTCGAGACCTTGGACCTGCCGTCTTTCGATGACCGAGGGGCGGTCACCGACGAATATATCCGGGCCTTCATCGAGCTTTGGACGTCGGACGACCCGACGTTCGAGGGCAAGTACGTCAACTTTTCGAATATTCATTTCTTGCCCAAACCCGTGCAGAAGCCCCACATCCCCATCTGGGTGGGTGGCGAGAGCAACCGGGCCATTCGGCGGGCCGCCCGCATGGGGAACGCGTGGCACCCCGTGGGGACCAACCCCGGGTTCCCGCTGGGCACCCCCGAGTTGCTGAAAGCGTCCATGGACCGGTTGGCGGCCCGCACCGAGCGCGAGGGACGAGACCCCAAAGACGTCGAGGTCGCGTTCCGGGTGTCCACTTTTGATCCCAATTCAGATGGCACAGACGGAATCCCATTTGCCGGCCCGCCCGACAAGGTGGCCGAGGACATCCGGTCCTACGAGGCAATCGGGGTGACCAACCTGATATTCGACTTTGGCGGGGTGGCCAGTTCCAAGGCCGGCGACCCCAGCGATATCATCGCCATGCAAGAAGCGCTGGCACTACGGGTCTGGCCTAAGGTCTAAAAACCGGCCCCAGATGTCGCCGCGCTCCACTATTGGCAGCGGTCACTCCATGCGTATTAAGGGGCTTATATCCAGCAAGACCCTAGGTCAGAGCTATGCTGATTGGATATCGTGTTTTAAAGATGGATTAGGCATGATGTATGGTACGAAACCTGCAATAATCTGGCAGTGAATGTTATGGCTATCGCAATAAGTCAGTATTTTTGACGTTATTACTCCCTATTTGGGTTAATGTCCTCGGATGGAGTTCAAGATTTTTCCAATATGGTAGCAATGGCCGACTCCCATCAAAACCCCGAAGAATTAGACACGATTGTCGAAATCACCGGAATCCTGACGGGCCGCCTGTCCTTTTTGGAAAAATGTGAATCAACGCTGGCGGCATTGGCCAGGTTCACTGGCGCGGATCTGGTCATTCTGCGTGAATGGGATCCCGACAACTCCAAATTAGACCTTGTCGCCTCCTACAACTTCCTGGTGCCGCCCGAAGACATCCGGATGAGCATCTCGGTTAGCACCGGCATGGCATCAGAAACACTCCGTACAGGCATTCCCGCCGTGGTCAACAACTATCCTGCCAAAGAAACCTTGATTCAAGGTTATTTGGACTCGGGCGTTAAGTCCTCGATGGTACTCCCCGTCCTGATTGATGCGGAGATCTTTGGTACTCTCAGTTTTGCCTCCAGATTCCTCGACCATTTTCAAGAAGACACCGTCCGAATGCTCGTCGCGGTTGGCGCCGTGGTTGGGATGATGATTGCGAAGGCGGGACTCCAGGAGATAAACGAGGCGGAGGCCAAAATCAGCGGAATTGTCAGCTCCACCTTGGTCGGTCCCGATGTGTTTAAAAGGTTCGCGGAGGAAGCGGCGGAAATTATCGAGTTCGAGCGAGTAGCTCTGAATTCCTTGGACCTCGCAAACAATGCCTATACCACTGAGTTCCTGATTGGTGAACAGATTCCGGACTTCGTTATTGGGAAAGCCATACCGATCGATGGGACAGCAATGGAGATTGTTGTTCGGTCCAGAACTAGCCAGATCTTTAGGTTGGATGATCGTGAGGGCGCGAAACCAAGGTTCCCCCGAGCAGGATTGTTCGTCTCTTCCGGTCAGCCTTACCTCATCTCGGTTCCCCTGATCGTGGGAGACCAAGTCATCGGCACGATGGGATTTAACCGAGGTTCAGGCCCGTTCACTGGAAAAGACCTAGCCAAAGCCGCAAGGCTGGGGAATCTGGTGGCAGGGGCGTTCGCCGATTTCAAACAACGGGAATTTAGGGTCGAAGCCGAACGGGAAATCGCAAAAAACAAGGCTATTCTTGAGGCAGAGGCTGCCATCGGTAAAATCCTGAGTTCCCCCAGGGAAGATTCCGATGTGATTGACGCGATGAGATTACGGGTCGATAAGATAATTCCTACGGACAGACTCGTCATCATGAGTGTAGACCTCAAAGCAGAGATTTTCAGTCAGGAATTCAACGAAATTTTTAACAACCTCGACGAGATGGTCGCCAGCATTGTAGGACAGCCATATTCCGGATCGATCACCGCCGAGGTGATTCGTACGGGGGCCGGTCAGATAGTTAATTCCGACGATGACCGGATATCGTCTGGAGAACTGCCCCTAGCCCAGATAGTCATCGATCACGGCTACAGTTCCATCCTTGCTGTGCCGTTGGAGTTTGAGGGAACGATCAACGGGACTGTTGTCTGTTCTAGGCTAGACGGACAATACTGTGAAGAGGACCTGATCACCGCGGGACGGATCAGCGCTCTACTGGCCGGGGGGCTAGCTACCTTCAAGATTGCCGCCGAGAGAGACCGGGCCCAGTTGGCCGTTTCGGAGAGTGAAGCGCGGGGTAGGATCATCCTTGAAGCAGAGGCCGCGATAGGTCGAATCTTGAGCGTGCCGCTGAGCAGACCAGGTGCGTCTGAGGCGCTGATATCTGAGATTGCCAATGTCATCTCTCTGGACCATGTTGTGATTGTAGCTGTAGATCTCGACACCGAGACTTTCAGTCCGGATTTCACCGAATTCTTGCATGATCCAAGATTGATGGTGGTGGGTAATTACGGCAAACTCTATGCGGGGTCGATAACCGCTGAGGTCGTCAAGCACGGAACAGGTCAGATCATTAATTCTGACGATCCGCGTTTGGTTTCCGGGTCATTACCGATCGTCCAAGAGATGTTTGGTCGCGGCTATCGGACGATGATGGCCGTGCCACTGGTTTTCGAAGGAAACATCATCGGCACATTGATTCTCTTGTCCCTGCGAGAGAGAATACAGCAAATACGACATGGCCACAGCGGACCGAATAGGTATCATGCTGGCAGGCGCTCTCGCTACTTTCAAATTGTCCACTGAGAGAGACCGGGCACAGCTGGCCCTTTCGGAGAGTGATACGCGGTTCCGGCAGATTGCGGACAGCATTAGCGGAGTATTTTGGCTGGTTGAACTGGATCCGCGTCGTCTGTTATACGCAAGCCCGAATGCTGAAGAGGTTTGGGACTCACCGCTGGCAGATACCTACGCTGACTTTGGAAAGATCTACAGGAACATTCACCCTGAAGACAGGGAAATGATTCAACAGGGTAGCAGCGACGCGGACAAGACCGGCTATCTTGATGTGGAATATAGAATCATCAAACGGGACGGCTCGGTGCGGTGGATCCACAGCCGTGGCTTTCCGGTGAACGACACCGATGGAAATCTGTTCAGGATGAGCGGGTTCGCCGAAGACATCACGGATCGAAAGACGGAACTAGAAAGGATAGCCGAAGCTGGCCGTCTGCTCTCCGTGGGGGAGTTGGCATCCGGCGTGGCCCATGAGATCAATAACCCATTGGCCGCCATCAGCCTTTACTCCGAATCTCTGATGAGCCAGGGCCTTCCAAACCCGGTCATCAATGACTTGAAGGTCATCTCAGATCAAGGGAAACGGGCGGCAACCATCGTACGGAACCTATTGCAATTCGCGAAGAAGTCTTCCCCGGAGATCGCCGCGGTCGATGCCAGAGAATTCATCGAACGTTGCCTGGCGCTGAAGAATCACGACTTTCGCGTGAACAACATCTTTGCTTCAACCAATGTTCTCTTGGACCATCCTGAAATCGCGATAGACGAGTAATTGATGACCCAGGTCCTCTTAAACATCCTGAGCAATGCAGAGCATGCCTGCGTCGGGGCCCACGGGCGCGGTCACATTTCGATTTCGGTTCAGGAGACCGGCGGGTCAACCCGAATCAGCATATCCGACGATCGACCTGGTATTTCGGCTGAAAATCTGGGGAAAGTGTTCGACCCATTTTTCACGACTAAAGAGGCGGGCTGCGGTACGGGATTGGGCCTGAGCGTTTCCTACGGAATCATTGCCCAGTTGGGGGGCTCATTGTGGGCGGAGAGCGACGGCGTGTCGGGTTCCACCTTCCAAATAGAAGTTCCGTCGACGATGGGCGAGCGATTGGCGGAACCGCCGAGCGACTCGGGCGCCGCCGGTCGGCCAGATGAACCAGCCATTTCCCCGCTTCGGCTGTTGGTGGTTGACGATGAACCAGACCTCCGGAACATCATCGTCAGGCTTCTTGAGCGACGGAATCATAAAGTCGACGCGGCCGGCGACGGCGATGAAGCCTGGGATAGATTGCAAGACCAGAGCTACGACTGCATCATGCTCGATCTGCGCATGGCCGGGACAGGCGGCCAAGAATTATTCCAACGATTAAACGCGGCGGACCCGGTCATGGCCGGTAAGATCATATTTCTCACCGGAGACATGGCGAATTCCAGCACCCGTTCCTTCCTGGACCCGCTGGCCAATCTTGTTCTTCAGAAACCAATCTCCATCGGGGACCTTGAGCAGGCGACCGCCGTGGTCACTGGAAACGGCCAGAAGTAAAGGTGCCGGGGCCCCAAGAGACGGTAAATCCCGCCTAGAAACCGACCCTATCGCGACTTGTAGACCGGGCCCCGTTTCTCCCGGAGGGCGTTCATCGCCTCGTCGTGGTCGGGGGAGGCGATGGCGATGGACTGGCGGTGCAGGTATTCCTCGAAGAACTGGCCGTGGGGCAGGTCCTGGTAGGCCGAAAGCATGAGCTTGGTCTGCCGCGCGCCCTCGGAACTGAGGGACAGATACCGCTCGGCTAGCTCCTCAACTTCCCGGTCGAAGTCTTGAGCTTTGACGACGTAGTCCACCAACCCGATGCGAAGCGCTTCAAGACCGTCGACGTTCTCGCCCGAGATGGCCATTCGCTTGGCCCGGCCCAGGCCGATGTACCGGGGCAGCCGGTAGGTGCCCAGTCCCGGTATGAACCCCTCTTTGGCCGCCGGTAACCCCAATACCGCGTCCTCG
>Ga0208391_1001218_pt1 | contig 12547 bp, 9 predicted proteins | sample Knorr_S23_td_Bot_FD_185612 | JGI IMG/M metagenome (GOLD analysis project Ga0208391, IMG submission 185612) | Marine microbial communities from Southern Atlantic Ocean transect - Knorr_S23_td_Bottom_ad_3770_LV_A (SPAdes) (version 2) | ecosystem: Environmental > Aquatic > Marine > Oceanic | place... | reverse complement strand
TGAGGGGCCTTTATTTTTCAACGTAAAAGTCCGTGCAGAAAATCTCCCCCTCGTACTTCCACCCAAAGACGGAGCTTTTCTCAAAGATCGTTTCCGTGTCGCTTTATTTGGGGCGGATGCAGTCCGTTAATCGATATCTCAAAACTTAGAAGTTCCTCTCCCTGGTGAGAGGTAAAAAAGATCAAATGGTGGGCTAAGGCCCCACTCGGCACCCTCGCAGGTTCCGGAACATTGGGTTTGTTGATCCCTCCTTCTATTATTTTGATTGTTTATGGTGTTGCCATAGAGGAATCCATCGCACGGCTTTTCGTAGCTGGTGTATTCCCTGGCATTTTACTGGTTTTTCTGTTCATGGGCTATATTGTCTTCTGGTCTCTGTTCAACAAAGACCGAATGCCCCCCGCAGAGCCACGTACACCAATGTGGCAACGGATAAAGGGCACTCGCAGTTTGTTGCCGATCTTATTTCTAATTGGCGGTATTATTGGATCCATCTACGCCGGCTGGGCTTCTCCTACTGACGCGGCGGCGGTGGGCGTGGTACTGTCCCTGGTGCTTTCCTGGTACAATGGCAGCTTGAATCGATGAAGCTTTTTGGCAGCTTTGATGGTGGCAACCCGGACCTCCTGCATGATTGCCTTTATTCTGGCTGGCGCGCATTCTTGACTGTAGCCCTGGGTTTTACCGGTATTCCACGGTTCTTGGCTCAGTGGGTCGGCTCATTGGGATTGAGTCCTAATATGCTGCTTGTTACCCTGTCCATATTTTTCGTAGTCCTTGGTTGTTTTCTTGAAGGCATATCGATTGTGGTCTTGACCACAGCGGTGATCCAACCTATCATAGAACAAGCGGGGATCGACCGGATCTGGTTCGGTATCTTCATTGTCATCGTTGTCGAGATGGCGCAAATCACCCCGCCGGTGGGATTTAATCTATTCGTAATACAAGGTTTGACCGGTTATAATATACAGTATGTGGCGCGTGCCACCTTGCCATTCTTTATCCTGTTATTGGCCGCTGTTATAATTATTTCGGTTTTTCCGGAAATCGTTACCTACCTACCCGAACAGATGTCGAGGCGCTGAAGCTAAAATCGTCGCAAGCGAATATAAGGGCTCATTTCAATTCAATGAACGGGTAAGTTAATTTCTGCGTAAACTTCTCTTTATATCCCGTTAATTTACTGATTAATTTTATGACAGCACCTTCCTTCCGTTTTTCAATTGATCGTGGGGGTACCTTCACTGATGTTTATGCGAAGGTTCCTGGTGAATCAGGGTTCAGGGTAGTGAAATTACTTTCCGAAGATCCGCAGAATTATCCGGACGCTCCACGCGAAGGTATCCGCCGAATTCTTGAATCAGTAACTGGTGGAACTTTTCCAAAAGAAAGTTTTAATGCCGAAAAAATTGAGTGGATTCGGATGGGTACAACTGTCGCCACCAACGCTCTTCTGGAACGTAAAGGCGCGAAAACTGCGCTGGTTACAACTAAAGGTTTTCGGGATTTACTGCAAATTGGAAATCAAAGCCGAGCAAAAATTTTTGATCTGAAAATTCAGAAACTGGATTTGCTTTATGAAGAAGTAATTGAGGTTAATGAGCGTGTCCGGATTTTTAAGAATTCAGGGAATTCTAAGCTAGATTCCGGCTTAGAGATTGTTGAAGGCACAACCGGAGAGCAATTTGCTGTTTTGGCAAAACCGGATTTGGTAGTTGTACGTCAAGAGTTGAAAGCAGTTTTTGAAAAAGGTATCCGTGCGGTGGCAGTGGTGTTTTTGCACGCTTACGCATTTCCGGAACATGAACGCCAAATTGGTGTGATTGCACGTGAAATCGGTTTTGAGCAAATTTCACTTTCGCATGAAGTTATGCCGATGGTCAAAATGGTGGCGCGTGGCGATACTACCACCGTTGACGCATATCTCACACCGCACATCCGGAATTATCTGGAAAGCTTCCGTTCCGGATTTTCTGATAATTTGGAAAAAACACAGTTGCTTTTTATGCAGTCCGACGGAGGTTTGACCGATTCCGGAAACTTCAAGGGCAGCAATGCCATTTTGTCCGGACCGGCCGGAGGCGTCGTAGGTTATGCCATGACCACAGATTTGGGACAACCGGTCATTGGCTTTGACATGGGCGGCACCTCGACGGACGTTTCGCGTTACGGTGACGATTACGAATTGGTGCATGAAACCGAAACCGCCGGAGTGCGTATCCAAGCACCGCAAATGCACATCAAAACGGTTGCGGCCGGAGGAGGATCAAGACTGTTTTTTCGCAACGGACTTTTCGAAGTTGGTCCGGAATCTGCGGGTGCGCATCCGGGACCGGTCTGTTACCGGAAGGACGGATATTTGGCGGTCACTGACGCCAACTTGGTTTTGGGGCGTTTGCATCCGGAATATTTTCCTAAAATATTTGGTACAAACGAAAACGAAGCTCTCGACCTTGAAGCATCCAGAAAGTCTTTTGAAAAAATTACTGCAGAAATTAATGTATATTCCAGAGAGCGAGACCTTCCGGAATTGTCGAAGGAAGAAGTCGCCCTCGGATTTTTGCGGGTCGCAAACGAAGTCATGGTGCGTCCCATTCGTGAAATTTCGGTCATGCGTGGCTTCGACATCAAGGAACACGTACTGGCCTGTTTCGGCGGCGCGGGTGGACAGCACGCTTGCAGCATTGCCAGAGAGTTAGGACTCTCCAAAATTTTCATCCACCGTTTTTCCGGCATTCTTTCTGCTTACGGAATGGGGCTCGCCGACATTGTGGTAGAAAAACAAGAACCAGCGGCGTTGGTGCTAACTGAAGACAAAAAGGACAACGGGCTTAAAAATCTCTTAATAAATCTCGAAAATTTAGCCGCTGATGCAAAAACAGAATTGCTTGCTCAAGGCTACAAAACTGAACAAATTGAAATCAAGCGTTATCTTAATTTGCGTTATCAAGGCACTGACACAGCGTTGATGATTCCGGAAGCGGATTCAGTTTCAAATTATGACACAGGAATTGCGAATTGTGAGTTAGGCATTTCAGAATCAAGTCCGGAATTGCAGAAAAACGCAAAGAAGTTTCCGGATTATGTCAGCACTTTTCGGGAAACTTACCGACGTGAATTTGGTTTCGAATTGACAGGACGTGAAATTATTGTGGACGATTTACGTGTGCGTGCGGTTGCAAAATCTCCTGGATTACAAAAATTTACTCTTGCGAAAAAAGACGGGACTCCGGAAGCAGTAGACCAAACTAAATGTTATTTCATGTCCGAAAGTTCTGGTTCCGGAAGTTGGCAGCAAACACCGATTTACCGCCTGGAAAATTTGGGTGCCGGACAACACTTACAAGGTCCTGCGATTGTGATGCAGAATACTTCTACGATTCTTGTGGAACCAGGATGCACGGCTGAAATTACGGAATACGGCGATGTGGTTTTGAACGTCGAAACCAAAACCTTCAGGGAAATCGGCACTCAAGCAGATCCGGTTCAGGTGTCCATTTTCGGCAACCTTTTTATGTCGATTGCCGAGCAAATGGGACGTACTCTGCAACGCACCGCGATTTCCACCAACATCAAGGAACGTCACGATTTTTCCTGCGCCATTTTTGATGAATCTGGAGGTTTGGTGGCCAACGCACCTCATCAACCGGTGCATCTTGGAGCCATGAGCGAAGCGGTTCGGCAGCAAGTTAAACTGCAGGGAAAAATGCTAAAAGTTGGCGATGTTTTGCTGACCAACCATCCGATTGCCGGAGGAAGTCATCTTCCGGATATCACCATAGTTACGCCCGTATGGAAAGACGGAAAAGCGATTTTTTACATTGCAAGCCGCGGTCATCATGCGGATATTGGTGGAATTTCTCCAGGCTCGATGCCGCCGTTTTCACGTGAATTGAAAGAAGAAGGTGCGTGCATTAAGACTTTCAAACTTGTTGAAAACGGAATTTTCAATGAAGCAGGAATTACCGAACTGCTTCTGGCTCCGGGAAAAATAAAGCGAAATCCGGGAGAACCAGCGATCAGCGGAACCCGTTTACTTTCAGATAATCTTTCCGATCTCAAAGCACAAGTCGCGGCCAATCAACGCGGCATCGATTTGTTGTTGGAAATGGTTGAACATTATTCACTGGAAGTGGTTCAGGCCTACATGCACCATATCCAAACCAACGCTGAAGAAGCAGTGAGGAATATGCTCAAAGCGCTTTCCAAACGCGAAGGACTCACCGAAGTGGACACAGTAGAAGCGAACGATTTTCTGGATGACGGCAGCGAAATTGTTTTGCGGCTCACCATTGACCGTCGCGACGGTAGCGCGATTTTTGATTTTTCCGGAACAGGACCCGAACTCTGGGGCAACCTGAATGCGCCACGGGCTGTGACTCATTCTGCGATTTTGTACAGTTTACGCTGTTTGATTGATCAGGAAATTCCGCTCAATCAAGGTTGTCTCAATCCGATTCAAGTCATAATCGAGGACGGATCTTTGCTGGCACCATCTGAAAACGCAGCAGTTGTTGGCGGAAACGTGCTCACTTCGCAGCGCATCACGGATGTAATTCTCAAGGCATTTCGGGCGTGCGCCGCTTCACAGGGTTGCATGAACAACTTCACTTTCGGAAACGAAAATTTCGGCTATTACGAAACCATGGGCGGCGGCGCGGGCGCAGGTCCGGATTGGCACGGACAGTCCGGAGTTCACACGCACATGACCAATACCCGAATCACCGATCCTGAAATTCTGGAACGGCGTTATCCGGTGATGTTATGCGAATTTTCCATCCGTAAAAACTCAGGTGGTTCCGGAAAATTTAAAGGCGGCGATGGACTTGTGCGTGAAGTTGAATTTTTGGAACCGCTCAATGCCGCCATTCTTTCCGAACGCAGAGTGCACCGGCCTTACGGACTAAACGGAGGGGAATCCGGAAAATGCGGGCGCAATCTGTTTTTCCGTAAAGACGGATCGACGCTCTTTCTGGGAGGGAAAAATGAAATCCGTGCGGAAGCCGGTGAAAGAATCCGCATCGAAACTCCGGGCGGTGGTGGTTATGGAAAAGTCGATTCCTGATCAGCTGATTTGGAGTTCCAGTAACGGTGCATATTGCTGTCCGGAATACATGTCGGTTTCGCCGAGATCACCCTGAATTCGGGGACGTGGAAAAGAAAACTTGATGGCACGGGCTTCAGGGATTTCAACAAAAATTAAGGAATCTTGCGGAATCTTATACGTTCCGGAAATCCACTCCTTAGTCAATACTTTTGCGGAAACGACTCGCTCAAAATCCACGTCATTCTCAAAGACAATATCAAAGGTGATCCAGAACGGACCCGCGTTTTTTGAACGGATCAACTGTGCCAGCTTTCCAAGTGAAACGGAATTTCTCATCCTGCCTGCTCTTCCGCAAAACGAAACGCAGATAAAGGAGTTTCCGGAATTAACACATGATTCAGCGTAAAACGATAGCTTGGACCACGGTCAATTTCTGGTGGTGAAAAAGGAAACGCAATCCCGCTGATAAAACCTTTCCATTCCGGAATCGGCCAGTGCGAAGCGGCATGAGTTACAAATCTGGCAACGTCATTGGCCAATGTTTGATCTGGCGCGGTAATGGTGAACAAGAGTCCAATTTCGTGAGGCATTTCTTGCGGGAGCGGTTCTAGATCGCCCATCACTGCGTTTCTTCCGTATTGCGAAATGTCCAACCGTACTTCCTGACCAAAAGTTTTTCCGGTCAATTCTTGAAGACGTTCTTCAAAAAAAACTTTCATTTCCGCAAGCCACGAATCGATGCGGGCCAGAATGTATGGATCACGCACTCCGCCGATGGCAACGGTTTGGAATCCTGATAAAGCCGCACCTTCCAGTTTTAGCGTGTATCGTTCCGGACGAAATACTGACCCTTCTACACGTGTCTTGCGTTCTGAAAGCGCATGATAGTTGGCGTTTTGTGTGTCGAGTGTTCCGGAAGGTTCGCGAATCAGAAACGGATCGGCGTTTTCATACAGTGTGTGTGAAGCTAAACTGAGCGGTGTGCAGGATGCGTCAAGCGCCAAAGGTTCAACGCTGAATCCGTTATCATCAATTTCCGCAAAAACTCCATCCGCACGTGTAATACTTGAACAAATCGCACCGCATTCAATCGTCTTCGCACAATGCCAGACCGGTCCAGGATGGAAACCACGCATCAACGGAAGTGCAGAAAAAAGTGCTGTGTCGGAAGCACGTCCGCAGAGAATAACATCACATTGTTTTTCCAACAAATGCACAATCGGCTCATGTCCCATCATGGCCACAATGTGAGAGCAATTCAGGATTGTCTGCTCATTTATCTCCGGTGCTCCGGGAAGTGGATCGATTTTTCCGGACTTGAAAGCGTCTGCAATTAAGTCAGGATTTTGTTCAGCATAGATTCGACCAAGTTTGAATTTCAAACCTTCTTCCTTGGCGATTTCGAGAGTCATTTTACGCATCCAATCCACAGCAGAATCGACTCCGGATGTTCCGCAGGAACCGATTATCAGCGGCACTTTCAGTCTGTCACGCGCTAAAAGTAAACGTCTTAAGTCCTGTAAAATAGCACGGCGTGACATTTTCGGCGTTCCGGAACCAAGATAGAACGGGCCGGAATCGGTTGAGCCGGCGTCACAGGCAATAACATCCGGTTTGAGTGCAATTCCGCGTTCCAGGGATTCATCGAGAAAACCCATGCCCAATGCACCAGTTGGGCTGATTAAGGAAATGCGTGGATCAGTCATGACTTGTACTACTTACGTTTGTTTGTCAACCAATCCCTGATGAGTGGAACAAGAATGAAAATGGCTGCTGAAATAATTAGTGTCAGAGTCATCGGCCTTTCCCAGATAAATTGGATTCCATTTGCGTTTCGCATTGCCCTTCCGAGATTGTCTTCAAACATTTGTCCAAGTACAAAACCGATCAGCAGCGGAGGTAAAGGGTAATCCGCAAATCTAAAGATAATCGCAAGTACACCGAATCCCAAAAGCAGAAGAAGTTCTGTGGCGTTGTTTTGACCAATGTATGCTCCGGCCATGGCGAAAAAAAGTACGAATGGAATCAAGAAACTACGCGGTATTAACAACAATCTTGCGATGTATGGTACAAGTGGAAGATTGAGAAGCAGCAGTATGACATTACCAAAGTACATGGACATGATAATCGACCAGAAAACCTCGGGTCGATCCTGCATCAGTTGTGGTCCAGGTTGCAGATTCAGGGCAATGAAAGCTCCCAAAAGTACGGCGGTCGTACCTGAACCAGGAATCCCTAAAGTCAGCAACGGAACGAAGGAACCTGTGCTGGCCGCATTATTTGCGGTTTCCGGAGCCGCTAAACCTTTGATTGAACCTTTACCGAATTCCTTACGTTCTTCTGGACTGGCAAGGTTGCGCTCCACTGCATATCCTAAAAATGAAGCAATCGTCGCACCTGTTCCAGGCATGACACCGATCAGAAATCCCTGAACAGATTGTCGTGCGATTACAGGCATAATAGCCTTGGCTTCTTTGAGGTTTATGCGGAGATTTGAAATTTCCTGAGATTTATTTGAACTACTTTTTTTGCCACGAATTTTGTCAATTGCGAGGAAGAATGCTTCCGGCACAGCAAAAAGTCCCATTGCTAAAGTTACAAAGTTAATTCCGCTTTGTAAATCCATGATTCCCAAAGTAAATCGCGGTGCATGGAAAAGTGATGATTCTCCAACTGTGGCCAGCATCAGCCCGAGCAAGGTCATCATCAATGCTTTGAGAACTTTACCTTTACCAGCAAATGCAGAAATCGCAGACAAGCCAACCAGCACCAGAGCAAAGTATTCCGCAGACCAAAACAAAATTGCGAAGTTGGCCAGTGCCGGTGCAAAAAACATTAGTAAAATTACACCGATTGTTCCACCAGAAAAAGAAGAAATTGCCGCAATTGTTAATGCTTTTCCAGCTTGTCCTTTCTGCGCCATTGGATAACCGTCAAATGCCGTTGCTACGACCGCGGCCTCTCCTGGTGCATTGATCAGGATGGATGAAGTGGAACCGCCGAAAATGGCACCATAATAAACTCCTGCCAGCAAAATTAGAGTTGTCGAGGGATCACCGATTTGCAGGCTCACCGGAATCATAATGGCCACCACTGACATTGGGCCGAGTCCAGGCAGCATTCCAATGATTGTACCAATAAAACAGCCAAGTGCCGCAAAGAACATGTTCTGCAGTGTAAAGGCGGTTTCAAGCCCCAGAAGCATTCCATCAAACATTGGAATTTCCTCCGCCTATTTTCTTTGCTCGAGGCAATGAACAATATTTTTTTGAAGTACTATTCAGCGGATTCATCGTAAAACTCATTTTAATAAAACCATCCCGGCCATGGTCGCAGGAAAATGGTCAGAACTTCATGGACCAGATACCAAACCAAAATGCTGGCTGTAAATGAAATTGAGATCAGTAAAGTGTAACGCCGCTCACCAAGTAAAATTCCACCTAAGATGAGAAAGGTTGAGGTACAAAACAGGAATCCTAAACTACGCAGAAAAAGTGCATAAAAAGTCGCCAGCACCAAAAGCGCTATTCCCTGAAACCAGTTATAATTTTGCGGATTTTTTAGATATTCTCCATCCGCACGATTGACAGTTCCATCACCTTCAGTTTCATTCTCCGGAGACTGCTTCTTGATCAACAGGAAGAGTGAACAAATGATACCACCAACTGCAAGTGCAAGTGGCATGGTGTTCGGTCTTACCGACAGGAAAAGTTCAAAAGGGAGGAGATGGTAAGTATAGGCAAGGTAGGCATAACCGCTGGAAAAAGCCAGCAGTGCTAAAGCCACTGCACGGTTCAAATCAAGCATGGTAAATATGGGCTACAGATTCATAATTCCGGGAAGCAGAAAAAACTTCCCGGAAAAAACGAAAGTAAGACGGCTTATAGGAATCCGAGCTCACGCATCAGGTTACCAATAACTTTTTCCTGTTCTGTGAGAAAAACCATGAACTTGTCTCCAGGATTATAAATGTTAACCCAACCATTGCGGGCACGTACTTTTTCCCACTCAGGTGTTTTGTACATTTTCCCCAGAACCTCGATGTAGGCTTTCCGCAGATTACTTGGTAGATCCGGAGCAGCAAAAAATCCTCTCCAGTTGACAAATGTCACATTGTATCCCTGCTCAATTAAGGTTGGAGCGTTCGGTGCGGCATCTACGCGTTTCTCTGAAGTTACAGCAATGATTCGGACTTTGCCGGAATTTGCCATACTCACTGCTTCGGAAAATCCTGTGGAAAGCGCATCAACTTCTCCGGAAAGAAGTCCGGCCATTGCCTTGCCTCCGCCATCAAAAGGAATGTACTTTACTTTTGTCGGATCTGCACCGGCAGCTTTGAAGGCCATTGCAGGAACCAGATGGTCCATACTTCCCGGAACAGAACCACCGCCAATGGCAACTTTTTCCGGATTCTTTTTGTAAGCAGTAACCAGGTCTTTGAAGTTCTTGTAAGAACTATTGGCCGGTACTACTAGCGCCGCATAATCACCGATGGTTCCGGCAATTAAGGTCAGATCCCGAAAATTCTGCGGGAACACCTTCGTCAATGAACGTATGACAATTGGTGTTGAATTTACCATCAGCGTACCGTGATTACTCATGGAATTTTCTATCATGTAGCCGATGGCTTTTCCGCCTCCGCCGCCGGACATATTTTCAAATGTGGCCGAATCAATCAGACCTGCCTTAGTCAGGGCTTCTCCGGTACCACGTGCTGTACCGTCCCAACCTCCACCGGCGCCGCCGGGGATTAGAAAGTGAATTTTTTTTATTTCAACCGCAGAGAGACTTCCTGCGGCAATTGTTACCGAGGCAAGCGCTATTGCAAAAAACTTTGCTAGTTTTTTCATGATATTTTCCTGATAAATGTTAATAATTATTGAAACCGACTCGTGTCCGGATTATTAACCGGAAAACAAAAACCGTGTTCAAAATGATCCACTTCTGGCCTTATGTAAAGGCTCGAAGTAGAATTATTCGTAGTTAAAGACATCTTTAGACTATGAGCCGCAATGAGTCTGTATTGATTTAACTGTGATGAATTTCAATGGGCTACTCCACTACCATTGCCGCAGTGGTGAGAAAAACGACCCATCTCCAATTTTGGCCTTCCCAGCAATTCGCAGATATTAAATGGAAATCTACAAGAGTGCATTTACGAAATACAAATGCTAAACTAACAACAAGACACTGTCAAGATTATGCAGATAAATAGTGTTCTTTTTGTTTGCTTCATTTTGTTCATTTTGTTCACGAGCAGTATTGCGTAATTTAAATGGAAGACAATTTACAAGAGCGGAGATTTTAAAATGTTATGATTTCTCAGTTGTAATTACAAATGTATTAACTTGTTGATAATACAACCAAAAGGAGTATAAATGGCAGATTTATTTGAAAATCCAATGGGTTTGGACGGCTTTGAATTTGTGGAATTCGCCTCTCCGGAACGTGGCATTCTGGAACCCGTATTCGAGCTTTTGGGCTTTTCGCACGTTGCGAATCATAAATCAAAAGATGTAGCCCTTTTTCGACAAGGCCAGATTAACTTTATCATCAATTATGAAAAGAACAGTCCTGCATATTTTTTTGCGGAAGAGCACGGACCATCTGCGTGCGGAATGGCTTTTCGGGTAAAAAACTCTCAAACCGCGTACGCCCGCGCCCTTGAATTAGGTGCGCAACCGATTGAGATTCCGGTTGGTCCAATGGAATTACGCCTGCCCGCCATCAAAGGAATTGGCGGCGCTCCACTTTATTTGATTGACCGTTATGAAGACGGTTCTTCAATTTATGACATTGATTTCATTTTTTTTGAAGGTGTAGATTTACATCCCGCAGGTTGCGACTTTAAAACGATTGACCACCTTACACATAATGTTTACCGTGGCCGTTTGGATTACTGGGCAAACTTTTATGAGCGACTTTTTAATTTTCGTCAGATACGCTTTTTTGATATTAAAGGCAAGCATACGGGACTTTTTTCAAAAGCCATGACTGCACCAGACGGGCTCATCCGTATTCCTCTGAATGAAGAAGCATCTCAAGGCTCAGGACAAATTGAAGAGTATTTGATGGCCTACAATGGTGAAGGAATTCAACATATTGCTTTGGCAACGGATGATCTTCTTGACAGTTGGGACAAGCTAAAAGCAAGGGGACTCAAGTTTATGAAAGCTCCACCGGAGACTTATTATAAAATGCTGGAAGAGCGTTTGCCTGGACACGGTGAACCTCTGGATGAACTGCAGCCGCGTGGAATTTTATTGGATGGTTCTACAGGAAACGGCGCCCCGCGTTTGTTGTTGCAAATTTTTTCTGAGACTATGATCGGTCCCGTATTTTTTGAATTCATTCAACGCAAGAAAGACGACGGTTTTGGTGAAGGTAATTTTAAAGCGCTTTTTGAATCCATTGAGCGTGACCAAATAGAGCGCGGAGTAATTGAAAATAATGAGAATTAAGGAGGATTAGATGAAAATAAAACGGATTCACCACGTCGCGTACCGTTGCAATAATGCCAAGGAAACGGTTGAGTTTTATCAGCGAGTCATGGGGATGGATTTTCAGTTGGCAATTGCGGAAAACGAAGTGCCTTCCACAAAAGAACCCGATCCTTACATGCACGTTTTCATGGATGCGGGCAACGGCAATGTACTGGCATTTTTTGAAGTACCAAACTCTCCGCCAATGCAGAAAGATCCAAATACTCCGGATTGGGTACAGCATATTGCTTTTGAGGTTGAGGACATGTCATCTCTCTTGGCAGCCAAGGCTCATATTGAAGCCGAAGGGCTGGATGTACTTGGCCCGGTTGACCACACCATTTTCAAATCTATCTATTTCTTTGATCCCAACGGACACAGGCTGGAACTTGCCACAAATACCGCAAAATCCGGAATGTTGGAAAATCTACATGAAGTTGCTCCGGCAATGATTGCAGAATGGGATCAGACTAAAAAAGCTCCCAATCATGCCGCATGGTTGCACGACGGCTCATTCAGCGCTGGTGAAATCAAAAAATAAGGAAAAATAAATGAAACTTGCATCACTCAAAAGTGGACGAGATGGCCGTTTAGTGGTTGTCAACAAAACCATGAACCGCTATGTTCCGGTCACAGAAATCACACTAACTTTGCAGGCAGCTCTGGACAACTGGTCCACTTGTGAACCGCGTTTGCGCGAAATATCTCAGGCACTTGAAGAAGATAAAATCGCATCTGAAAAATTTGATCCAGTGCTCTGCGCCTCTCCTTTACCGAGGGCATTTCATTGGGTTGACGGCAGTGCTTATGTCAATCATGTGGAACTGGTACGCAAGGCACGCAATGCGGAAATTCCGGAAAGTTTTTGGGTTGATCCGTTGGTTTATCAAGGCGGATCGGACACATTTTTGGCTCCACTGGAAGACATTTTAATTGCGGATGAAGCTTGGGGAATTGATTTTGAAGCTGAAGTTGCGGTGATTGTGGACGATGTTCCGATGGGAATTTCGGAAGAAGA
>Ga0208391_1001215_pt1 | contig 12568 bp, 10 predicted proteins | sample Knorr_S23_td_Bot_FD_185612 | JGI IMG/M metagenome (GOLD analysis project Ga0208391, IMG submission 185612) | Marine microbial communities from Southern Atlantic Ocean transect - Knorr_S23_td_Bottom_ad_3770_LV_A (SPAdes) (version 2) | ecosystem: Environmental > Aquatic > Marine > Oceanic | place... | reverse complement strand
GGTCACCCCGTCGGGTGCCACCTCGGTGGCCATCGTCTTGAGGAAGCCGGTCAGGCCGGCACGGGCCGTGGTCGACGGGATCAGTACCGGGCTGGGCTCGCGCACGGTGGACGAGGTGATGGCAATCACCCGTCCCCAGCCGCGTTCCTGCATGGCCGGGACCAGCTCCTTGCACATCCGGATCGTGGACAGCAGGTTCAACTGGAGGGCCAGGGAGTAGGTCTCCAGGTCTGTGGAGGCGAAGCCCCCCGGCGGTGGGCCGCCGGCGTTGGCCACCAGGATGTCGACCTGGCCCAGGGCCGCCGTGACCTCGGCCAGCATGGCCTCGATCGACGGGTCGTCCGACAGGTCTGCCGTGGCGGTGATCGGGTCGCCGTCGACTGTGGCCACGGCTGCGGCCAACTTCTGGGCCGAACGCGAAACGAGGGCCACCCGGACGCCCTCAGCAGCCAGCGCCCGTGCCGTCGCCAGCCCCAGTCCACTGGATGCGCCCGTCACCAGGGCCGTCCTCCCCGAAAGTCCCAGGTCCACAGGTCGCTCCTCAGTCCGGTCGCCGGTCGGCGGTTGACGTCGACGGTAGCCCGGTGGTGCCGCGGCGTCGCCGTCCGGCCGGCGCGGCTGGCAGGCTGTCGGGATGCGTGACACCGAGGGGATGAGCTGGTGGATGTTCGTGGCATGTGCGCTGTTCTTCACCGCGGGCTCGATACGGGCCGGTGACCCGCTCTTCATCATCGGCTCACTACTGTTCCTGGCCGCCTGCGTGCTGTTCCTGGTCGGGCGTGGACGCCCGAACCGGAGATAGGACCGGTTGGCGACATGACAGACCGGACCGGGGGGCAGCTCCTCGTCGACTGCCTGCTGGCCCAGGGGGTCGACACGGCATTCGGCGTACCGGGTGAGAGCTACCTGGCGGTGTTGGACGCCTTCCACGACGTCGAGGACCGACTCCGGTTCGTGACGTGTCGACAGGAGGGCGGCGCCGCATACATGGCCGAGGCATGGGGACGCCTCACCGGCCGGCCGGGGATCTGCTTCGTGACGCGGGGGCCGGGCGCCACGAACGCCTCCATCGGGGTGCACACAGCCGACCAGGGCTCCACGCCGATGATCCTCTTCGTGGGTCAGGTGGGTCGGTCCCATCGCGGCCTGGAGGCCTTCCAGGAGATCGAGTACACGTCGTTCTTCGACGACCTGGCCAAGTGGGTGGTCGAGGTGGACTCGGCCGACGACCTCCCGAGGGTCGTCGAGGCGGCGTTCACGGTGGCCATGACGGGAAGGCCCGGCCCGGTAGTGGTGTCCCTGCCGGAGGACGTCCTGCGAGAGGTCGCCACCACGCAACCCGGACCACCGGTCCAGATCGACGAGCGACCTCCGTCGGTTGGGGACGTCGACGCGGTGAACGCCGTGCTGGCTGCCGCGGAGCGACCCGTCCTCCTGGTCGGCGGTGGCGGTTGGACCACCGACGGACGGATGGCGCTGAGCCAACTGGCCACTCGACAGGACCTACCGGTGGTGGTCACCTTCAGGCGCCACGACCTGTTCGACAACACCGACGACCACTACGTCGGCGAGGCGGGCGTGGGCATGCCGCCCGCTGTGCGCAGGACGCTGGTGGAGGCTGACGTGATCCTGGCGGTCGGCGCCCGGTTCGGGGAGATGACCACCGGGGTATACAGCCTCTTCGGGACCGATGGGAAGGCGAACGACGGCCAGCGGATCGTCCACGTGCACGCCTCGGCCTTCGAGTTCGGCAAGGTGGTGGTTGCCGAGGTGACGGTCAACGCCGGCCCCAACGCAGCCTGTCGTGCCCTGGCCGCCATGCAGCCGCCGGCAGTCGACCGTCGGACCGACTGGCGGGTCCAACGCCGGGCCGCCTTCCTCGAGACCCTGGACTGCCCACCGCAACTGGGCGACCTGGACATGGGCGAGGTGATGGCCTGGCTGCGACAACGCCTTCCGCCCGACGTGGTGGTCACCAATGGAGCCGGGAATTTCTCGGCCTGGCCCAACAAGTTCCTCCTCTACGGCGCGGACGCCAGGCTGCTGGCCCCGCAGAACGGCACGATGGGCTACGGGCTGCCGGCCGCTGTCGCAGCAAAGGTCGCAAATGCTGACCGGACCGTCGTCTGCTTTGCCGGGGACGGCGACATCCAGATGAACCTCCAGGAGCTGGGCACCGCCATGCAGGCCGATGCCCGGCCCATCGTGCTGGTGGTGGACAACTCCTCGTGGGGGACCATCCGAATGCACCAGGAGCTGCACCACCCCGGAAGGGTCTCGGCCACGGACCTCGTCAACCCGGACTTCGTGGTCCTGGCCGGGGCCTACGGCATGCACGCCGAACGTGTGACGGCGACCGATGGGTTCGCCCCTGCGTTCGAGCGGGCCATGGCGTCGCCCACCGGAGCCCTGCTGCACCTCATCACCTCCACCGACCAGCTGAACCCCCGCCTGACCGTCGAGGCGGCCCGGGAGGAGAAGGGGGCGGTCAGGCCATGAGCCCGGCATCGTTGACGAGGCTGCCGGCTGGTGCCCCGTTGCCGACGATCCTGGACGCGTACCACGCCGATGGTGGGGTGGTGGTCGAGGGAATGGTCGACCGGTCCACCGTCGACGCGATTCGCACCGCTGCGGACCGGTTCTCCACGACCGTCCCGCCGGGAAGCGCCGACCAGGGCCTCGGAGCGGACGGGAAGACCTTCGTCGGGGCCAATACCGTCCGGTTCTCCAGCCTCGGAACGCTCAGCCCTGCGTACTTCGACCTACTCGACAACCCGGTGTATGCGGCGTTGGCCGACGCCGTGCTCCTGCCCAACTGCGGGTCGTACTGGGTCAACACAGCGCAGGTCATGTACATCGGCCCGGGGGAGCCGGCCCAGGCACTGCACCGCGATGCCGACAACTGGTTCCAGCACATGGCGGCCACATGGCCCGACACCCCCGAGGTGACGATCAGCGCCATGATCGGGCTGGAGGAGGTCACAGAGGAACTTGGCGCCACACGAGCCGTTCCCGGAAGCCACCGGTGGCCGGACATCAAGGTTTCCGACCCCGCTCAGGAGTCGGTGCCGGCTGAGCTGGGTCCCGGTGATGCGTTCGTCTACTCCGGCAGGGTCCTTCACGGGGGAGGGGCCAATCGGACCCCCGACCGATGGCGCAGGGCCCTGCACCTCAGCTTCGTGGTCGGGTGGCTGACCCCGGAGGAGGCCCATCCCCTCGACCACACGGCCGACGAGCTGGCGGGACGTTCCACCCGGGTCCAGAGGCTGCTGGGCCAACGTTCCTACGACCCCCGCCCGCACCAGGGTGGCGGCCTGTGGCTCCGCCATGTGAGGCCGATCCAGGATCAGGCCTGAACCCGGCCCACGTCGATCACACCGGTTTCGCCTGTCCAGGCTGGGCGGCCATCGACCCACGTCCCGGTGACCGACACGTCCGGGAGGCTCTCGGTGGCGACGGTGAACGGGTCGGCGTCCAGGATCGCCAGGTCGGCCAGGCGACCCGGCGTGAGTGATCCCACGTCGTCACGGCGCAGGGCGTGGGCCCCGCCCCGGGTGTAGCCCTCGAATGCCATTCGACGGGTGATCCGGCAGGCCCCGCCCAGGACCCGACCGGCTGCCGTGATCCGGGTCTCGGCGGCCCAACAGGCCAGCAGCACGTCCGGGCTGGTCACCGGGGCATCCGACGAGAGGACCACCGGCAGCCCCGCTTCGGCGATCAGGCCCGAGGGGTACATGCGCTCGGCCAGGTCCGGGTGGTCGCTCCGTACGCCCTCGCCGAACAGGTGGACCTGGGTGGGTTGGGGTACCGGGACGACTCCGAGGCGTCGCATTGTCACGAGCTGCTCGTCGGTGGGGAATCCGCAGTGCTCGATGCGGTGGCGCAGCCCCGGGTCGGGAGGCAGGCGATCCAGGGCATCCAGCACCAGTTGGATGGCATCGGGCCCCTGGGCATGCGTGGCGGTCTGGAGGCCGGCCGCAGCCGAGGCGGCAAGCAGGTCCTCCAGCCGGCCGGCTTCGTGGTACAGGTAGCCGTGGGTGGTGCCGCAACCACAAGGCAGGTAGGCGGTGCCGCCGGTCAGGGCCCCGTCTGCGTAGTGCTTGACGCCACCGAAGGCCAGGAGGTCGTCGCCCAGTCGGGAGTCGAGGCCCAGGCGGCGGAGGGCATCCACGTGGCTGGAGAGCACGTACATGGTGACGCGGAGCCGGAGGCGACCGGCATCGCGGGCGGCCAGGAAGGTCCGCATCTCGCGTTCGGTCACCTGGCAGTCGCCGACCGAGGTGATCCCTGCGGCGAGGAACTCCTCCTGGGCTGCGTCGAGCATCAGGGCCAGGTCGTCGGGATGGTCCGGAAGGTGGAGGTTCGGTCCGTGGTTGCCGACCTTCACCCCGTCCCCGCCGGTGAGGAGGTCGCAGGCGGCGTCGAAGACCCGACCGTCGGGCCGTCCGTCGGTGTCGTGGCCGATGAGGCCGCCGATGGGGGTCGCGGTGTCGGCCGTGATCCCCGCTTCGGCGAGGCCGTGGGAGTTGACGGAGAAGCCGTGCCCGCTGACGTGCATGACCATGACGGTCCGGTCGTCGGCCACCCGGTCCAGCTCGGTCGCCGTCGGGTGCCGGCTCTCGACGAGCCTGTGGTGGTCGTAGCCGAAGCCGCGGACGGGCCCGGTCCGGGCCTCCAGCCGTGCATGCTCGCCCATCAGCTTCAGCACCTCGTCCACGCTGGAGGCCATGGACAGGTCGGCCCAGCTTCCGCACTGTCCGTGCATCAGGGGATGGGTGTGGGCGTCGACGAATCCCGGCATCAGGCAGGCACCCTCGAGGTCCACGATGTCGGCGTCACCCAGGGCGCGGGCAGTCTCGAGGCTCCCGACGTGTGTGATCCGACGACCATCCAGGCGTACCGCCTCGGCGGTGGCGGTGTCGCCGACGACCATCGGATGGATGCTTCCCCCGGTGAGGATCACCCCACCCCGTGTCACCCGGCGCTCCCGACCCGAGCCTCCGTGGAGCCATGGAGGGCGGCCAGCGCCACGGCGATGCGACCTGCGACCGCGGCGTTGTCGCGCACCAGCGCCATGTTGGCCACCTGGCTCCGGCCGTCGGTGGCCGCAGCGACGTGCGTGAGCAGGAACGGGGTTACCTCGCGACCCCGTATCCCCCGGGTGGCAGCGGCGGCGAGGCCTGATTCGATCGCTGCGGCGATCATGTCCCGGTCCAACTCGTGCCCGACCGGAATCGGGTTCGCCACCACGGCACCGGTGGTGAGGCCGCAACCCCAGTGGGCCTCCAGGATGGCGGCGGTGCGTGCAGCGTCGTCGGACCTCGTGCCCACAGCCAGATCGGTGCCGCGGGTCCAGAACTCGGGCAGCACGTCGACGCCCTGGCCGATGACCGGCACGCCGAGCGTCTCCAGGGCCTCGAGGGTCCGGGCCACGTCCAGCACCGCCTTGGGGCCGCTGCAGACCACCGCCACCGGGATCCTTCCCAGTGCCGTGAGGTCGGCCGACACGTCCAGGTCGCCGCCGCGGTGGACCCCGCCGATCCCACCCGTGGCGAATACCCGGATGCCTGCCAGGTCAGCGGCGTGCATGGTGGCAGCCACGGTCGTGGCGCCCAGACCCCCACCGGACAGCACCCAGCCGAGGTCGCGGAGGCTCACCTTGGCTACATCGTCGGCCCGGCCCAGCCTCTCCACCTCGTCATCGGCCAGGCCGACGCGCAGTGCCCCGTCGACCACGGCGACGGTGGCCGGGACCGCTCCGGCGTCCCGGACCGCCGCCTCACAGGCCAGCGCCGTCGAGACGTTGTCCGGATGGGGCATCCCGTGGCTGATGATCGTGGACTCCAGGGCCACGACGGCACGGCCAGCGGCCAGCGCCTCGGACACGTCGTCGGCCACCACGAGGCGTCCAGCCGCCCGACTCCCGTCCACCATTTCCACAGTCTGGCCGCTGGATCACCCTGATCGGAAGGTCGGTACCCGGGGTGGGCGGTCGGGGCTGGGAGGGACCGCCGGTAGAATCAACGAGTCCACAGATGCAGGAGGCGCCCTGGTGGCAACCACCACGAAGTCCAGCACACCGGCAGCGACCGGAATCGTGAAGTCGGTCGAGTCAAACGACCTCGGCTCGGTCCTGAGCTTCGGTGATTCGTCCACCACAGCGACCCTCGTCGTTGAGGCCAGGCCCAACATCAGCGGTGCCGAGCGACGGCTGAAGGCCTTCCACGACGTCTACTCGGTTCTCCTCAGGGCCGATGCGGAGGACATCTCCGCCGAGCTCTACGGCGTCAACCACAACGGCGAGGTGCATCGACCGGTGCCGATCGCCGATGCCCTCGGGCTGTGGGAGTTGGGCGTGCCGATCCGTGTGGAGCGGTCCGCCGCCTGACCGTCCTACGCCTGAACGGGTTCAGGCGTTCCTGGTTGCCCGGAACCGGGCAGGCGTCTCGCCGATCAGGCGTCCGAACAGACGGGTCAGGTTCGCCTGGTCCGAGAATCCGCATTCGACAGCGATGTCGGCGATCGGCCGGTCGGTGTCGACCAGGAGGCCGGCAGCACGGTCCACCCGGACGCGCAGCACGTACTGCGTCGCGGTGAGGCCGAACACCTTCTTCATCCGTCGTTCCAGCTGGCCTTCCGAACAGCCGGCAGCAGCGGCCAGGTCGGCCACCTTGAGGGCCCCGTCGGCCCGGGCCTGGACGAGCTCCACCACGCGGGTCAGCGATTCCATGGCGATTCCCTCGTCGCTGGGTGTCTCCAGGTCTCGGCTGACGCTGACCAAGCCGACCACCTCGCCGTCGCGCACGACCGGGAGCTTCGTGGTCAGGTACCAGCCGGTGGAACCGTCGGGACGTCGAATCAGCTCCAGCTCGTCGCGGAGTGCCTCGCCGTCGGAGAACACCTGGCGATCCTGTTCCTCGTAGCGCCCGGCGAGGGGAGCGGGGAACAGGTCGATGGCACGTGCCCCCACGACGTCGCGCCGGTCTGTCCGGCCTGAGCGTCGCACGAAGGCATGGTTGACGGCCACGTACCGGTCGTCGGGGCCCTTCCAGCAGAACATCACGTTGGGGAGGGCATCGAACAGCTCGAGCAGTTCCGGGGGGCAGCCGTGGTCCGGTGGCCCTCCCGGCGGGGTGTCCGCCGTCGATTTGTCCGAAATCGGGGTCATGTGTGCGCGGATCGTACAAGACCCCGAACGGTCCGATCCCGACTATGTAGGCATAGTCATGACCCGAGAGCGACGCCGTGCCTCCCATGGAGACGAACCCGGTCCCGGAGCCACCGGCCCGGCCTCGGACGGGGCCGGCCGGCACGTCGATCCGGACGCCCTTGCCGAGGACGCCGTGGCGGTCGTGGCCCGCTGGTTGACCGAGGCCCACTCGTCCGAGACGCCCACCGAGCGCCGTTCCACCGACCGGATGCGGGCGATCATCGCCGATCCGGGCGGCATCGGATTCACGATGCGGTTCGTGGACCGGGTCGCCCGGCACCGCCAGGACGTGCTGGCCGCCGAGCAGCTGGTCCGCCTCGTCACCGACCGGGACCTGCCGGGGTTCCTGGGTCGCATGGACCGGCTGATGCTCCAGGTCGGTGCCCGGTTGGCGCCGGCCCTGCCCCGGCTGGTCATGCCGCTGGCCCGCCGCCGGCTCCGCCAACTGGTCGGCCACATGGTGGTGGACGCCGCTCCGGGTCCGATGCACGACCACCTGGCCCGGCGTCGGACCGATGGCTACGCCATGAACGTGAACCTCCTGGGCGAGGCCGTCCTCGGCGAGGGCGAGGCTTCCCGTCGCTTCGAGCGCACCCTCGAGCTGATCCGGGATCCGGCGGTCGACTACGTCTCGGTGAAGGTCTCGGCCATCGCCAGCCAACTCAACATGTGGGCGTTCGACCACACCCTGGAACGCATCAAGGACCGACTCCGGGTCCTCTACCGGGCGGCTGCGGCAGCCCCCACGGAGGCCGGTCGGACCACCTTCGTGAACCTCGACATGGAGGAGTACCGGGACCTGGAGGTCACCCTCCGGGCGTTCATGGAGCTGCTGGACGAACCCGACCTGAAGGACCTGGAGGCAGGAATCGTGCTGCAGGCCTACCTGCCTGATGCCTTCGGGGCCCTGCAGCGCATCACGGCATGGGCCGGCGCACGGTCCAGCACCGGCGGGGGAGACGTGAAGGTCAGGCTGGTCAAGGGAGCCAATCTGGCAATGGAGAGGGTCGACGCCGCGATGCACGGTTGGGTACAGGCGCCCTACGGGACCAAGGCCGAGGTGGACGCCAACTACAAGCGTTGCGTGGACTGGGCCCTGCGACCCATCCACGCCCGTTCTGTCCGCATCGGCCTGGCCAGCCACAACCTGTTCGACGTGGCCTGGGCCCACCTGCTGGCCGAGGCACGCGGCGTGGCCGACAGGGTGGAGTTCGAGATGCTCCAGGGCATGGCGCCGTCCCAGGCCCGCGTGGTCCGGGCCGAGGCTGGGGGCCTGCTCCTCTACACGCCGATAGTGGGACGCGATGACTTCGACGTGGCCGTCAGCTACCTCTTCCGCCGCCTCGAGGAGAACAGCTCCGAGGAGAACTTCCTCCACCACCTGTTCACCCTGCGTCCGGGCACGCCGGACTTCGAGGAGCAGGCCGGGTGCTTCCGTGCAGCGGTGGCCGGCCGTTGGAAGGTGGGGGACCTGCCCCGCCGGGAGGCCGAGGTGCCGCCGGAGGGTGGTGGACGGTTCCGGAACCAGCCCGACGGCGATCCGACGCTTCCGGCCACCCGCCGCCGGCTGGACGCGCTGGCGGCCAGGGAGTTCGAACCGGTACGGACCACGCTCACCTCGACGATCGACGGGATCGATGCGGAGGTGGCCACGGCCCGTGCCGCCCAGGCCGAGTGGGCCGCACGTGGGGCCTCCGAGAGGTGCGAGGTGCTGCGTCGCGTGGCCGACGAGCTCGTGGCCCGACACGACGACCTGCTCCTGGCCATGATGCACGAGGCATCCAAGACGGTGGCCGAGGCGGACCCGGAGATCGGAGAGGCGGTCGACTTCGCCCGCTGGTACGCCGAACGTGCGACGGAGCTGGAACGCATCGACGGCGCCGACTTCACCCCGCTGGGGGTGGTGGCCGTGATTCCCCCGTGGAACTTCCCGGTGGCCATACCGGCCGGCGGGACGCTGGCTGCGCTGGCTGCAGGCAACGCCGTGGTGTTCAAGCCGGCTCCCGAGACGCCCCGTTGCGCCGAGATCGTGGCCGAGGCCTGCTGGGCCGCCGGCGTCCCGGCCGACGTGCTGAGGTTCGTCCGTACCCCCGACGACGAGGTCGGCCGTCGCCTGGTGACCACTGTCGATGGTGTGATCCTGACGGGCTCGCATGAGACGGCCGACCTGTTCCGCTGCTGGGACCCGAACATGAGGCTCTTCGCCGAGGCCAGCGGCAAGAACGCTCTGGTCGTGACCGCCCAGGCCGACCTGGACCTGGCGGCCGCCGACCTGGTGCGCTCGGCGTTCGGCCACCAGGGCCAGAAGTGCTCGGCTGCCAGCCTGGGGATCCTGGTGGGTCCGGTGGCCACCGACGAGCGGTTCCTGAGACAGGTGGTGGATGCGGCGACCTCCCTGCAGGTCGGTCCCACCACCGATCCGGCCACCGTGTTCGGCCCCCTCGTGGCGCCGGCGACCGGCAAGCTGCTGGATGCCCTGACCGTGCTGGCTCCCGGCGAGGAGTGGCTGCTCGAGCCGCGACGCCTGGACGCAGACGGCCGGGTGTGGACGCCGGGGATCAAGGTGGGGGTGCGTGCCGGATCACAGTTCCATCGCACCGAGTACTTCGGACCGGTCCTGGGCCTGATCGCCGTGGACACCCTGGCCGAGGCCATCGAGGTCCAGAACGCCGTGGACTACGGCCTGACCGGGGGCATCCACTCCCTGGACCCGGCCGAGGTGGATGCCTGGCTGGATGCCGTCGAGGTGGGGAACGCCTACGTGAACAGGGCCATCACCGGTGCCGTCGTGCAGCGCCAGCCGTTCGGGGGCTGGAAGAGGTCGTCGGTCGGCGTGGGCGCCAAGGCCGGCGGTCCCGACTACCTCCTGCAGCTCGGCACGTGGGCGCCGTCGACGGACCTCTCCGAGGTGGATGCGGCCGAGCTGGCCAGCGCCGACGACGCCTGGTGGGAGGACCACTACGGGATTCCGCACGACCCGACGGGCCTGTTCTGCGAGGCGAACGTGCTGCGCTACCGGCCGCTGCCGGACCTGATCGTGCGGGTCGGGCCCGGTGCGACGGCGGCCGAGGTGGATCGGGTGCTGGCGGCGTCGGAGCGCTGTGGGGTGGTACCGCTCGTGAGCCGGGCCACGGTCGATGACGACGCCACGTTCGCCGGCACGCTGAGCGCCCACCGGTTCGGTCGGATCCGTGCGGTGGGCTTCGTGTCCGAGTTGATCCGTCGGGCGGCCATCGCAGCCGAGGTGGACCTGGTCGACGAAGCGGTCACGGCCAGCGGTCGCCTCGAGCTGCGTCATCACCTCCGCGAGCAGGCGGTGAGCCGGACCCTGCACCGCTTCGGGAACCTCGTCAGCGCGGGTGACGACTGAATCATCCATCTATGGTTCTAGCAACGACTGAAACAGTTGTTGAGTTGTAGAACAACGAATGAAACGCTTGCGTGTCGGTTGATGGTGGGCCAGACTGACGAGGTGAGACGACCCCCGATGCGGATCCTGGACCTTGCAGGCAGCCCGGCGGCCATGGGCAACGCCCATGGTGCGGCCCACTCCGAGGAGATCCGGACCTATGCCGCCGAACGCATCCTGCTTGCCGGCTCGGAGTTCTGGGCGGGTGGTGAGATCAGTCGTGGCGACGTCCTGGACATCGCCCGGTCCTGCCTCCCGGCCCACGAGGCGCACTCGCCCAGCCTCTACGAGGAGATGTGCGGCATCGCCGAAGGCGCGGGGATCACGCCCGAGGAGGCAGTCGTGGTCGGCGGTTTCACGGACTTCGTGGACACGGTGCGAGCCGTCGTCGGTGGACCACACCCCGACGAGGTGGTCGAGGACGACTGCACGGCGTTCATCGTCCCTGACCACCGTTGCGACGGGCAGGGGTTCTACGGCCAGACCTGGGACATGCACGACAGCGCTACCGAACACGTGGTGCTGCTCCGGATCCAGCCTGTGGACGGCCCGGCCGCCCTGGTGTTCAGCACCACGGGGTGCGTCGGACAGATCGGGATGAACGAGGCCGGAGTGTGCGTGGGGATCAACAACCTCGTCGCCACAGACGGGTGCCCGGGCGTCATGTGGACGTCGGTCGTGCGTGACGCCCTCCTGCAGGACTCGGCCGCCGCGGCCCGCGATGCCATCCTCGCCGCCGACCTGGCCGGCGCACACAGCTTCCTGGTGTTCGATGCCAGCGGTGAGGGCCACATGGTCGAGGCCTTCCCGACGGCCCGCCCCACCGTCACCCTGGACGCCGATGCGCTCGTGCACACCAACCACGCCCTGTGGAACGAAGCGGTGGCCCTGGAGGCCCCCAAGCACGATGTGTTGAAGGACAGCTCCACCCGGCGCCGGGCCAGGGCCCTCGAGCTGCTGGACCGGGACGGCATCGACGAGCACGTCCTGATGGCCGTGACCCGCGACGACGGGGCCATCTGCCAGGTATCCAGGGAGCCGTTCCACATCGAATCCAGTGGAGCGGTGATCATGCGCCCGCGCACCCTGGACTTCTGGGCGGTGTGGGGCCTGCCCAGCCACAACGAGTACGTCCACGTCCCGTTCGCCGCCTGAGCCGATGCCCGAGATCACCTACGCCCCGATCCAGGAACGCTGGGCCGAGGAGTTGGCCGCGATTGAGCGGGCAGCCTTCCCGACGGCCGGAATGGTCGACCTGCTCAGCGTCGAGGACATCCGCATCCTCTGTGGAACCTTTCCCGAGGGTGGCTTCGTGGCCCTTGACGGCGACAGGCCGGTCGGCATGGGCGTGGGGATCCTCATCGACTTCGACTTCGACGAGCCCAACCACTGCCTGGACGACCTTGTCGGGGAGCACTCGTGCGGCAACCACCGGGCCGACGCCGACTGGTACTACGGGGTGACGATCGCGGTTGATCCCGGCTACCGGCGTCTCGGCATCGGAAAGGGGCTCTACGCACTTCGCAAGGAGGTGGTCCGGCGCCTCGGGAAGGCCGGGATCGTGGCCGGAGGAGTGATCCCCGGCTACGCCGACCACATCGACGCCATGACGGCTGACGAGTACGTCGACGAGGTGAAGGCGGGGCGGCTCTACGACCCGACCCTCAGCTTCCAGCTGGAGAACGGCTTCGAGGCCCTTGGGGCGATCCCCGACTACATGGAGGATCCAGCGGTCGGCGGCAACGCCGTGCTGATCGTCTGGCGTAACCCCGACCGGTAGGCGGGGGGCTGAAGGGCGGCCGGTTCAGGTGTCGTCGGCCAGTGAGGCGGGGATGGACAGGCGGGTCATGCGACCACCGTCGACGGTCACCACCTGGCCGGTCACGAACCCGGCATCTGTCGAGGCCAGCCAGAGGGCGGTGGCGGCGATGTCCACGGGATCGCCGATG
>Ga0208391_1001212_pt1 | contig 12588 bp, 7 predicted proteins | sample Knorr_S23_td_Bot_FD_185612 | JGI IMG/M metagenome (GOLD analysis project Ga0208391, IMG submission 185612) | Marine microbial communities from Southern Atlantic Ocean transect - Knorr_S23_td_Bottom_ad_3770_LV_A (SPAdes) (version 2) | ecosystem: Environmental > Aquatic > Marine > Oceanic | place... | reverse complement strand
CATCGCCCCACTCATTGATGCCATGCTGCAAAAGCGTCGCATAGTGAATGTCGCCTGATATCATGACCGCTCCTGACGGGATGATCGCTCTCAAGGCCCTCTTGCGTCCCGACTGCGGCCAGCCATTGGAATCCATATCGCCATAGGAAGGCTCATAGTTCCCCACGTTTACATAGGGCGACTGACTCAACACCACAGCCATACCATTCGACTTTGCCACTTCTTGACTCCACTGCGCTACAAATTGCTCCTGAGCCTTGCCCAAGAGTTGGAATTCAGGACGGTCCAATTTTGATACATCAAAAGCAGGATCCTTGATCACCTCAGCTTGTTTGCCTTTACCCACACCACCACCACCATCCTCAAGCATGGCAAACGCTTCATCTGGAGCGGATTTGAATTTTCGATCCTCCAGGATTGCGAAACTAACACCCGCATAATTCAACGATGTGTAATAGGAAAATATGCCATCTCCCCAAGGGCCAGGATTAGCCGCGTCGGGCAAATGCCAAACCTGCGTCCTTTCAGCAGCATTGACCCAAGTCGGATGCAAATAGCCACCAGCCGTCCGTTTACCAGGCATTTTAATCCCGCCCCGTCCCCATAAGTCTTGAGCATAAACATCGTGGTCATCGGTAATGATAATCGACGGTCGATCCTTTAACAGATCCCTGAAGGTCAGGCCGAATTTTCGCCATTTCTTCAAATAGTTATTCATCGCTCGTGGCACATCCTTAGCTTTCTTCGCACGCACAGGGTTTCCACCTGAGTTGCTCTCATAAAGCTGGTCACCCGCAAAGAAAATCAAATCCGGATCCTGAGCGATCATTTGAGCCACCGTTTTTTTGTAGGGGAAGAATTTATCATTCACGCATGCCACCGCCATCAACTTCAGTATCGTCTTGTCTTTCGGTTCTGCCCGGATAATGCCCTCGATACGCGACGAACCGCATACCACTCGATATGGGATTGATTCTCTGCTGTTCCAACCCTCAATGCGGAACACAGCCATTGCGGTGAGTGCCTCAACTTCAGTTTCGGCAATCTTCTTCCAAGCGCCCTTACGCTCCAGCCAAAGTTCCGCTTTCGTAGAAACGGGCTTCAACGGATTCAGGTCAGTGTGCAGGGACATCTTAAGAACGCCGTCGGAAACTCCGTATTGCGTCCAAAGGGCGGAAAGCCCTTCGGCATTTGCCGGCACCTTAGCAAGCAGCATCAATACCGTAATGACAGAGTAAAGACGCCTCATGTATTATGTTTTAAATCTAAAACTTCCATAGCACCCCCTTGTCTCTATTAATGTTAATTTGACATTAAAATTTTATCGCCCCATCCAGCCGCCATCCACGAGCATTGTGTGGCCTGACATGTAATCTGATGCTTCAGATTTCGAGATGCTTAATGATGACATCGTGCATTATCAAATTTCTAAATCAGTAGCTTCATCCCAAACCCCGCCTTGTTCGACACGTGCAATTTTCCGTCTTTGATTTTATAATCACCAAAATCTATCTCATCCGAGATACAAGTGACGCCTTCAATCGTCAGCACATTCCCGAGACCAGCGGAGAGGTGAGAGATGTAATGCGTTTTCAGCATATCACCCCAGGCATGTGGACTGGCTACTGCCTTATGTTTTCTTAAAAACGGTATCAGTCTCCGCCAGCGTGTGAATCCATAGTTCGCGATATCTGTGAGATGCATATCCAGGGTTCCTTCAATGATCATTTTTTCGACCAGGGGATAGTCGATATTTGCTTCACCGTCGCAATAGATGGTGTTTTCGCGGCCATTGGCCATCATCCACTTTTTGAGTGCGCGCGATTTTTTCAGATCCTCGTGGAATGGTTCTTCCACCCAGTAAATAGGGACGTCTTCCACGCCTTTTAGAAAATCAATCGTATCCTGAAGACTATACCCGTCATTCGCATCAACGAGTATGTCGACACCTTTGTCACCGAACTCATCATGTATCATCTTGATGAGTTTGATATCGGTCGCCAGGCCTTCATCATGCGGATACCAATTCTTGCTTCTACCTATCTTTACTTTGAATTTCCTGTAGCCGTAATCGTAATCCCATTGGCAATTCTTCATGACCTTGTCCAAGCTGGTCGGCTTCCCATCAGCATCAAGCTCATCGAAATAAATCATGCCACTATAAACACTAGTTGCTTTGGGACCGTGCGCGCCAAGCATCTTATAAACAGGTTTGTTCAGAATAACACCCGCTAAATCATGCAGCGCCGGGTCGAGCAAACGGTGAGCATCATCGCGGATGCCCTTCTCGGGAATGATTAATTCATTTACTTTTTTGCCAAGGACAGTCTTTTGCAAGTCTTTGTCTTTTAGCCGTTTCTTCGCACGGCCCCAACCCATAGCGCCCTGGTCGGTATACAGTTTCACACACTGGACATCATGATACTGTCCATGTATGCCGTCATCGCGACTGCCATGTGTGCTCTTGGAATTTCGCCCAACCAGGCGAGGATAGTGATACTTCGGTGAAACATATTCGACCTTATCAATCCGGTGATCGCTCAGGTCAGCGTGCTGCGTCGCGGGGGGGTTCTCTTGAGCAAATAAATCACCCGTGGCGATATTTGCGCCGCAGGTCAGTAAACCCGTATTAATAATGAATTTTCTTCTGTTCATGTGTTGTCTCTCCTGTTTTTTCCGTTCAATGGATTGGGAATTGATTAGTCATGTTCGCATGGATTCTGGCAATACTATCGCCCCATCCAGCCACCATCCACAACCATGGTGTGGCCTGACATGTAATCTGATGCTGCAGAGGCAAGAAAGACTACTGGTCCTTTAAAGTCTTCCGGATTCCCCCAACGCCCAGCAGGAATTCTACTAAGTATTGCCGTGCGGCGTTCTGGATCATCCTGAAGTGCTTGGGTGTTATCTGTAGCAATATAACCAGGAGCAATCGCATTTACCTGCACGCCCTTGCTAGCCCACTCGTTGGAGAGTGCCATCGTCAATTGACCAATCCCACCCTTGCTAGCTGCGTAACCAGGAACAGTAATACCACCCTGAAAGGTTAGTAGTGAGGCAGTGAAAATAATCTTACCACTTCCGCGCGAAATCATCTCCTTGCCGAGTTCCCTGGAAAGAACGAACTGCGCATTGATATTCACCTCCATGACCTTATCCCACAACTCATCTGAATGCTCGGCTGCTGGCGCACGCAAGATGGTGCCTGCATTGTTTACCAGAATATCAATTACTGGATAATCGGATTTCACCTTCTCAATAAAGGCATACAGAGCCTTGCGGTCACTGAAGTCACAAGCGTAGCCCTTAAAGCTACAACCTGTTGCCAGTACCTCTTTTTCTACTGCAGAGCCTTCGCTCTCCATGGTGGCGCTGACTCCGATAATATCCGCACCCGCTTCAGCGAGGGCGATTGCCATCGCCTTGCCGATGCCGCGTTTGCATCCAGTTACCAGGGCAACCTTTCCGTCTAGCTTGAAATTATCGAGTATCATTATTTCAGGTCTGTAATGGCAATGTGATCCATGTCATCAAAACGCTGATTCTCTCCGCCCATGCTCCAGCAAAAAGAATAGGACCCCGTGCCGCAGCCGGAATGAATCGACCACATCGGTGATATGACCGCCTGCTCATTTGAAATCGTAATGTGACGCGTCTCCTCCCTCGGTCCCATCATGTGAAAGACCCTGGATGCCTCATCCATTGCAAAGTACATGTAAAATTCTGTGCGGCGCTCGTGAGTATGGCAGGGCATCGTGTTCCACACGCTGCCGGGTTCCAGGACTGTAAATCCCATGACAATCTGACAGCTCTTGATGCCGTTCTCATGAATATACTGATAGATGGAACGCTTGTTGGCATCTTCTAACGTTCCTAGATTCAGCACGTTGGCGTCAGCTTTCGTGGCATGAGTTGTTGGGAATTCCGTATGCGCAGGGTAACTGACCAGATAGAAGCGCGCTGGATCATCGGCATCGGCACTGGTAAAGGAAACTTCCTTGCTGCCGCGGCCAATGTAGAGCCCGTCAAGATTTCCCATTTTGTATTCGATGCCGTCGACTGTCACTGTTCCGTCACCGCCAATGTTCAGGACACCGACTTCACGGCGTTGACAGAAATCATCGGCTGCCAGTTCCTTGCCTGCTTCCAGCGCCAAGCTCGAATCTGTGGGAACTGCCGCTCCGACAATCCCCCGTTCCACTTCGCAATAAAGCAGATTCAGCTTTCCTGTTTCGAAAATACTGATGAGAAAGGAATCACGCAGTTCCTCCGTCGTCATCCGCTTATATTCGTTTTTTCCAATTGTGTATCTGACGTCCATTACAAGTTCTTTTAATTGTTGAGGAAGAGAATTATTTTGTATCGGTCTGTGTTTGGAAACCATTGAGGTAAGCTTTCCATTCTGCTGCCGTATTGATTTCACCTGCCTTCTTCCAGCCGTATCCGGCATAAAACTGCACTTGACCATTTTTATCCGTCTTAGTGATAAGAAGGGTATGATCTTCATACTTTTTGCCTGTGACATAGAGCTCATGTTTTTCAATCCGTGAAGGATCCATAAGGACAGCTGTTCCGAGCTCGGAACCATCAAGCTTTTCCCACACAGAGACCCATCCCTTATCAAGATTCTTAGAGAGCTTATTCGATTTCTTGTGTCTTAACACACCAACTGCAATCGGTAGGTCTATAGCAATGTTGCCATTCTTCCAGAAAGTAGACTCTGTCTTAAACAAACGGTCTCCAAGCTTGAGAGAGATTTTCTTATCCTCCTTATAGCTGTCACCGTCATGCTCCCAATAGTAGGTCAATACGAAGACCGATTCCTCTTTACTGGATTTCACGACCTTCCATTCCCTAAATACGTTAGAAAGAACCATCTTCCCATTAAGCCATAGAGCGACTCCGCCACAACCGCGCGAAGCACCTACCTTATAGGGATCATAGCCTTCACCGTGATCCTTGTGATACGACTTGCCCTCGGCATTCTCCTTATACCACTTGTTGATGATTGGGTAATCCACGCGCTTCAGCCAGCAGTCAATTCCACTGTTCTCAGCCGAAGCAGATAAGGCCGGTCCGTAGGCACGAAAAGCAATTTTATCATTCTCCCAGGCAAAATCATCTGATCGTTCCGGCACGAAACGACAAAAAGTTTTTGGCTCAACAGCTCCCGCTGTAGCAAGTGAGATTGTTGCCAACAGTGTTATCAATATTAGTTTCTTCATTTCCCCCCCTTTTACTGTAATTAGTGTAAGTTCTTATAAATCGCTTTCCCAAATTACTTCTCGATTCGAATCACTGCTCAACGATAATGAAATTCAATGTCAAAGGAGTGCCGTCGACATCGTTTGCTACCGGAGTGGCCGTGATCGTGTGAGGCCCCGGATCCAGTTTCCAGCCAGTATAATTGCCATTCTTTTCAGAAGGGAAAGCATACGGATAACTATATTCAGTAAGAAATGAATCATCGCCGTTATAGGCGATCTTCACTCGATCCGGCGACATCGGGTTTGCATTGACACGGATACTCAGATTCCTGGTAGGCAGCGTAGAGTAATCCAGAACAGCACCTTCAGGGATGGGATCAAATGCCGGCATTGGATAATCATTATCCGCGTTGATCAGCGTAAAACTCTCAATGGAAGGCCCACGCTTGACGGGTTCTTTCAGCCAGGTGGGCTGGGTGAATGCACCATTGCGGGCAATGTCCCAGATCTCCAAACGCACCCAGCTCGCACGACTCAGGTCGACGGGGAAATTCATCTTTTCGCGACCAAACTCCCTGCTCTCCGACATGGTAATCGTATGCGTCTTTACCTGATCGCCTTCTCCCCAAATAACTTCAGTAAATCCCAGTGGAAAGGTCCACTCCACATCCACAGAAACCTGATTCTTCGAAATCTTATGATCATGCAGCAGCACCTCCCCGGTACTGATAAAGAAGTCACCACGCCTGAGTACGTCCAATACCTCTGACCAATCCCCATCGTCCAGCGAGGGAAGTTTAGACAACTTCAGGTAGTTGATATTCATCTGACTGTAGAGTTCAGATTCCATATCAAGATAGAACATATCACCAGCCCCGACCAATTTCTTCTTATGACCCCACTGACACATGTCATCCAAGAGCTTCAAGGCACGGCGACCCAAGCGAGGTTCAGAAAGGTCAGAAGGTATCGCCTTCCACTCGGCCCCCATAAAGACGTCGTCATCCTGAAAGAAATCCGTTGCGGCATAGTCATCGGGATAATTCCGTGCGCCTTTGACGCGCGGATGCGCGGTGAAAGCCAAACCGCCTTCACGTTTTAACATTTCATAGGTTTCCTCAGCGTTCCCAAGCCTGTAGATTGTTCCGTAGGGTTCCAGAGTCTCTACGAAGGGTTCGTTCTTCTTGCGGCTCTTCACGAAATAAACGGGCTTGGGGAACAAGTAACACCAATGACCTCCAAAGTGGGCGTTGGCTTCTTCTCCCGGCAGCATAACGAACTCATCATCGGAATACTTCTTAGCCAGATCGAACATCGCCTTGAGTTGTTCAAATCGCTTTACCCCTACGTCCCTGCCATTAAAATCACCACAACAATGAAACTCGGCCATGTGTAGGATTTGCACATTCAAGCTCTTCATTACTTCCTTGAAATCAAGCGCGGACGTGAACTCCCCATTCATCTTGTCCCCTTCCATCTCTTTCCGGGTCATTGCGGGATGGTAGTGCTCTGTGAAGGTCTTATAACCATCAATGATTTTGAACTGATCTCCATGCGTGTAGCGCTTAACACGTTCGAGCGTGTCCTCACCCTTGGTCGGACTCAGCAAGAGAAAGACACCCATACGCTGCACCGTGCCCGGAAACGCATCCACCCAAGGGGCATGCTTATGATCACCTTCCTTTTCCTGACGTATACCGATAAGCCCTGTACCCGCCTTCACATAGCCTCTATTGTGGGCATACTTGTTGACCGGCCAAGCGGATGCATGAGGCGGCGGGAAAAAGGCAATGGTGCCGCTAGGATACTCCGCCATCACAGCTCTGTGCACAACTTGCAATGGCTTGGCTTCCTTGGACGGGCGCTCACGCACGATCTGCTTAGTCTTATTGTCCTTATACACGATAGTGGGCACTTCGGTATGGAAAAGCCCTTCGTAAATATAGGCGACCGCAGATTGTTCGGTGCTCATAGCCGCTTCCCAGTAGAGCAGGGGGCTGCCATCATAAATATGACAAACCAAATCACCTGAGAAAGGCCCACTTCTCATACTTGAAAAAACGATGTTAACACGCCCCCCCTCTGAGCTGACCTTGACAGACTTAAGGTCTATGCGTGAAGAAAAGGATTCAGAAGGACGGTCGTTTGGCGTATCAAAAAAGATATATGGCCAAACGCCTTTAATTTGGCTGCGGCGGGAACCAACTGTGACAGGAAAGTCAGGCTGCATGTGCTCGGCTAAAGTCGTGAAAGGTGAGTCCTTACCCCCTGACAGCGAAATGGACCTAATCAGCTGTTGTGTTCCTGAAAGATCAAATACGACGCGACCTCTCAAATCCGGCCCAGCCTGCCATTCTGTTTCGAGCACATTGCGCTTGTGCCGTATACTGATAGGGCTCGAGGCCTCATTAGCAGAAGCATCCACAACTACATTAACAGCTTCCGCTGTAGTAAGTGAGATTATTCCCAAAAGTGTTATCAATATTAGTTTCTTCATGGTCCTGACTTGAATTTCCTGCATTGTGGCAGATGGCGAACACGATCCCTATTGCAGAACCGGCTCGAGGATCGCTGTTCAGGAGGTTTCTGCGCGGCCACCGGAGGAGGTGGAGTTATTCGCCGGCGGTTGATGATGCGTCTGAAATGCCCGGGCCAGCTCCGCTGCGGCCTCGCGAATGATGCGTGAGAACTTCGGTATCTGTTTCTTGGTGAACCTCACGGTTGCCGCAGTGAATCCGATTGCGCCCACTTGATTGCTTCCGGCGTCGGCCATTGGAACTGGAGCGGCCAGGCAACGGACGCCAATGATATACTCCTCATCGTCCATGGCGTATCCCTTGCGGCCGACCTGTTCGAGGTGTTTGAGCATGGACTTTGATGAGCCGATGGTATTGTCGGTCAGTTTTTCGTAGTCGAGACGGCTGCAGATTTCCTTGCGCTGATCGAGCGGCAGGGAAGCCAGGATCGCCTTGCCGGTGGCCGCAGCATGGATCCATGCCTCTGTGCCCGGGCGGCTTGCCACTCGCAGCGCATTGGAGCAGTGGTTCACGCTGACGATCAGCGACTTGTCGCGGGAGAGGACGGCAAAGTGGGAAGTCTCTTCCGTGAGCCGGGTCAGTTCTTCCAGATGAGGTTGCACGACATTGGCAAGCGTCGACGTCGTGTTGACGCGGAGCGCGATGCTCATCAGACGTGCCCCCGCGACGTATTTCGCGCCGCCAACGTCACGGGCAACGCCGGTTTCAGCCAGCGTTCGCATGACACGGAGCGCCGTTCCGCGGGTCAGGCGGGTCGCACTGGCGATCTCGGTGACGGAGACCGGATCGACCGCCGAAGCCAGATGCTCCAACGCCTCAAAAGCCCCGGCGACGGTCGGATTGAAGTATTGCATCCTTGCCGGATCGGCTTCGGCAGTGTTCATATGTTGACGTTTTTATTTCAATGTTGACAGGCCGCAGTCTGTTTCCTACGTTTCGTTTGTCAAGGGTCACTTGGGACCTGAGAGCTTAGAGCTGTAATGGCAAGCATGCTTATTGTCCCTGTAATACCGATGTGTTTTGACTCGAAAATACATCCATAACCATAACCTCAAGCATCAATGAAAACCACGAAAACACTGACTAAAGTTGTCATTGCAGTTCTTTCTGTAGGGTCTCTTTTTGCGCAAGATGCAGAAGTGCCCTTTGTAAGCTTTAACTGGAGTCAGGCGGATCCGGATCCGGCAACCGGCTCAGGCGAACTGACTGCCACGATAAACGGCATCGAATTCAGCGCGTCAATGCCAACTCCTACGATGAACCAAAAGAGCACAACTGGCCAGCCAATACCAGCTGATCTGGGAATTGTTGGTTTTGCGAACAAGGTGGACATGCCGAACCCGGGAACTCTCAATGGTTTCCATTTGGGCTGGTCGGGCTCCATCATCTTGACTGGATCGATCGACGACGCCGACGACCCCAATACGGACACGTCAACCGCTGGGCAGATCAATAATTACGTATTTGAGCTCAATCTGGCTTTTTCCAGCGGAGACTCGCCGCGCAGCACTTATAGCTATCAGGCCGATGTTTTTGACGATCCCACAGGAGAGCATGATGTCACAGGCGGGAAACACAGATTTGCCGCATGGGTAGGAGACGACGGTGCCGGGCATCGTCACTCAGGCACTAACAATCAAAATTATGGCGTTGGACCAGACACCTTTTCGCTCAATAAAAGCGGAGACATCGGCAGTCATGCTAAGGGGGATAATCTGGGAATTACCCTGAGCTTGCGTGATGGAACAGGAGGGACGGTTTTCGTCAGCAATTTGGTTTTTGCAGGAACCATCATAGTGGACGACAGTAATTTCATGCTGAACGAAAACAGCGATGACACCGATGGTGACGGGCTTGACGACATTGTTGAGACAAATACCGGCATCTATGTCAGTAAGACTGATACCGGGACCAACCCGTTGATGTCCGATACCGATGGTGACGGGCTTAAAGACAGTGATGAGACAAATACCGGAAAATTTGCCAGTTGGACCGATACCGGGACAGATCCAAACAATGCGGACACTGATGGTGACGGACTGTTGGACGGTGCCGAGCTTGAAGAACATGACTCAAACCCTTTCAAGCCGGACTCCGACGACGACGGATTACCGGATGGATGGGAAGTTAAGTACGGGCTTGATCACAATGACGACGGTTCAACTGATCCAGATTCCGGGCCGGATGGTGACCCGGATGAGGATGGTTTGATAAACAAGGTCGAATTAACGAAGAACACCAATCCATGGAAAGCCGACTCGGATGAGGACGAGCTTGACGACATTGTTGAGACAAATACCGGCATATTCGTCAGTGATACCGACACCGGAACCGATCCAAGCAACGCAGACACCGACGGCGACGGCCTGAAGGATGGGGCCGAGTTTGAAGCTGAAACCAATCCGTTCGTGGCCGACACCGATGGCGACGGTCTGCCAGATGGAGCCGAGGTCCTCTCGCACGGCACAAACCCGCTGGTGGCGGACACCGACGAGGACGGCTATACGGACAACGAGGAGGTGGTGGGCAAATCTGATCCCCTTGATCCCGAGGACATACCGGTACCGAGGACAATTGTCAGTTTCAGTTGGAGCCAGTCGGATCCGGATCCGGAGACTGGGTCGGGCGAACTGACTGCCACGATCAATGGCATCGAATTTAGCGGGGTGATGCCGGTTCCCGCTTTTGAGCAGAAGGATTTCACCGATGACCCGATCCCTGAAGGACTAGGAATTGTTGGGTTCGCCAACACGGCCTCCTCTCCAAACCCGGGTACCCCAAATGGATTCCACATAGGATGGGCCGACCTCGATCCCGTTACCCTGACCGGATCCATTGCTGACAATAAAGACACCAACACCGAAACTTCTATTCGTTCACAACTTAATCATTACGAGTTTCAGGTAACCCTTGTTTATCATGAGGATGCTATTTACAGCTATCAGGCCGATGTTTTTGACGATCCAACCGGAGGTGAGAGTGGAGTGGATGTCACTGGTGGAAAACATAGATTTGCAGGCTGGGTCGGCGACATTGAAGGTGGTCATCGTCACTCGGGACCAAACGATCAAGAGTACGGCGAAGGACCGGATACCTTTGCTATCAGTGCAGGCGGAAATCTCGGTGGTAACGGAACGGGGGACAGTGTCGGCATCACGTTTGGCTTGCGAGATTCTGCAAGCCAAACAATATCACCTGATGGAGAGGGAGGCACGGTTTTCGTCAGTAATGTGGTTTTCACCGGAACACTTGAGGCGGATATTACTCCAGAGACTTTCTCCTTCAAAAGATCGTCCGAGATTCCAGCTGAGGATCTTCCCACCTACATCACGACCGCGTCCATCGTCAGCTTTACCTGGAGCCAGTCGGATCCGGATCCGTCAACCGGGTCGGGCACGCTGACGGCAACGGTGGATGGCATTGAATTCAGTGCACCCATGCCGGTTCCCACCATGAACCAGAAGGATAAGACTGACGCGCCGATACCTGCCGGAAAAGGGATCGTCGGGTTCGCCAATACGGCTGCCAAGCCAAACCCTGGCTCACCTAATGGATTCCATCTTGGCTGGTCGGGTATCGTGACCTTGGAGGGAACGCTTGAAGGCAAAGATTATGCATATGACGTCGAATTGACTTATGAGGATGGCGACACCTATGGGTATCAGGCCGATGTGTTTGACAACCCCGATGGGGGGGTGGATGTGACCGGTGGAAGAAACAGGTTCGCGGGTTGGATCGGTAACGACGGCGCCGGGCATCGCCATTCAGGCCCCAAGCAGGATTTCGTCGATGGACCGGATGCCCTTGTGATCGATAAGAGTGGCAATCTCGACGAGAATGGCTGGGGTGACAACGTCGGCATCACACTGGGATTGCGCAGCGGGACAGGCGGCGACGTCTTCGTCAGCAACTTGGTTTTCACCGGAACCCTCCAAGCGGGGATACCTGTTGAGCCGCCGACGATCAGCGTTGTGAACAACGGTGACGGCACTGTGACGGTGACCTTCGAGGGTACACTTCAGTCGGCAGCGACGGTGGATGGTCCTTGGGAGAATGTGGATGGAGCGAGCCCGTTGACCATTCCTGCTGACCAGGCAGCGCAGTTTGGCCGCGCGGTGAAATAGGATTTCATCATGGGCTGGGTTCAAAAGGCGCCAATGCCCTGGCCGTCTGTCTTCACTTCTGCCTTGAGTAGATTCCATCCTCCATTATTGCTAATTTCAATTCCACCATTGATTAATGTGGAGCCTAAACGGAGACGATATCCACAAAGAGCTTCCATCGTCTTCAGATCAATACCAGTGCCCGCCTGCCCTGCATTCAGAAATCCAGGATCCTCGGTCTTGGGCTTCGAGTCGGAATTGTGAGGAGTGATGTTGAAGTAAAGGTTGTTCGTGAAGACAGTGTTTATGCCTTTCGCGTTCTTGCCCCACTTCCCTTTCCCCTCAAAGAAAAAGATATTGTTCTCAAATCGTGAATTGAGAGGGGTGCGTCCTTCAGCAAAGACGCTGACATTCAGCCCCTTTTTCACATAGTGAGTATTGTTGTAGATGTGAATATTGTGCGCTTGCCGGTTCTTTTCAAAGCCATAGAAATAGATGCCCTCCTTGTCGTTTTGACTCACATTATAACGAATAACCACGTTCCGGTTCTTCTTCTTCATGATGCCGCAAAACCACAGGTTGTCGTGACTGTAGTTATACTGGATGAATGTATTCACGCAGTTGTAGTCGGCATCAAATCCTCCACGATCCTTTCCGCCCTCACCCACGTTTCCATAGGCTTCATTGAACTGGATCTTGATGCCATCGGTATTGAAGCAGAAAATACTGTGCCCCGTG
>Ga0208391_1001207_pt1 | contig 12607 bp, 9 predicted proteins | sample Knorr_S23_td_Bot_FD_185612 | JGI IMG/M metagenome (GOLD analysis project Ga0208391, IMG submission 185612) | Marine microbial communities from Southern Atlantic Ocean transect - Knorr_S23_td_Bottom_ad_3770_LV_A (SPAdes) (version 2) | ecosystem: Environmental > Aquatic > Marine > Oceanic | place... | reverse complement strand
TCAAAATCAACTTGTTTGCGATTGGTTTAATGTATATAATATAACATATCATACAACATCATTTTAAATAATTGGGATTCTTATGGTTGATTTAAAAGGTAAAACTGCATTACTTACTGGAAGCATACAAGGCTTGGGCTTTGAGAGTGCAAAAACTTTGGCCCTTGCAGGTGCAAAGGTTGTTTTGAATTACCATATGGATGGAGATGCACTTCAAGCCAAGGTTGATGAGATAAAATCTGCCGGTGGGGAAGCCATTGGGGTTGTTGCTGATTGCACGAATAGAGCAGCTGTAGAAAAGTTAGTGGAAGAAACGGTCAATTTTGGGAGCGGTATTGATATTTTGGTGAATTTAGCAGGTGGACTGGTAAAAAGAGTACCTGTTGCAGAATTCGATGAGGATCACTTTAATACTATCATGAATGTCAACTTGAAATCAGCATTTCTGGTGACATCTGTTGCCATGCCACATCTGATAAAGAGTGATGCAGGTCGGATTATAAATTTTTCGAGTCAGGCAGCCCATGACGGTGGTGGTCCTGGTGCAGCCGCATATGCAGCTGCTAAAGGTGGTATTTGGACCATGACAAAGAGCCTGATAAAAGAAGTTTCTCAGCATGGTGTTACTGTTAATGCAATCTCTCCTGGATTCATTGCAGGGACAGCTTTTCATAATACTTTTACTTCAAAGGAAGTCCATGATAAGGTTTTGGGGATGGTACCTCTAGGTCGTCTGGGTGAGCCTACCGATATTGCCAATGTAGTTCTCTTCCTAGCTTCTGATATGGGTGCATACGTCAATGGTCAAAGTATTCAGGTAAATGGTGGCCTATACACGCCGTAGGGTAGAGGATTACATGAAACTATTTAGCCTATTAATATTATTATTTTGTATGATTAGAGCAGAAATAGATTTTAGACTAAGTGCAGATATTCATCCTAGCCTGATTACTACCAACGAAGAGGGATTATTGATTAATTCTTCAAAAATAAAATATTCTATACTTGATCAAACGTTTCAAAGTCTCTTTTTAGAAATTGAAGATGCAATGATGTCTACAATTGAAGTGCCAGAACCAGGTGAAGCAGGTGGATATGCCCATGAGAAACATAAGCAAAATTATAGGGATATGCGTAAAGCAGGTGAATTATTTGTAATCACAAGAGATTCAAAGTATGCTGATTTTGTTAAAGACATGCTGAATGGGTATGCAAAATTATATCCTACGCTAGGGCCACACCCATTTGCTAAACACCAGAAGCCGGGGAAATTATTTCATCAGATGCTTAATGAAGCAGTCTGGCTCACGAATGTAAGTATTGCCTATGATTGTGTCTATAATTGGCTTGATGAGGAATCTCGAAAAACATTTGAAGAAAATATTTTTTCGCCAATGGTCGATTGGTTTACAGTTATAAATGCACATGAATTTGATCGAATTCACAATCATGGTATGTGGGCATGTGCTGCAGTTGGAATGTATGGAATAGTTACTAGAAATGAAGAACTGGTTAATATGGCACTTTATGGAACCAAAAAAGATGGAAAAGGCGGATTTTTAAAGCAGCTTGATGAGTTGTTTTCCCCAGATGGATATTATATGGAAGGACCTTACTACGTAAGATACACAATTCGGCCTCTTTTGAAATTCTCAGAAGCTTTAGAGAGAAATTTACCCGAACTAAACATTTATAATTATAGAGATGGAATAATTAAGAAAGCGTATTATTCCGCAGTTAACACCACTTTCCCAAATGGGAATTTCTTTCCTATCAATGATGCTTCAAAGACTATGAACATAAAAGCTCCTGGAATGGTATTCGGGAATAGTATCATCAATTACAGATACGGAGAAGATCAAAACTTGTTAAAATTATGTGATATTCAGCAAAAAGTATTGCTCAATGAAGCTGGGTATGTAACCGCAAAAGCCTATTCTAATTTAGACGCTAATAATGAATTGTCATTAAATAGTATAGAATATTCAGATGGGAAGGATGGCAAAAAAGGTGGACTTGGAATTTTGAGAATGGGAGAAGGGGAAGAACAAACTGTTCTAATCATGAAATACGGCGTACACGGCATGGATCATGGTCACTTTGATAAACTGCATTTCATTTACTATGACCAAGGTAGGGAGATTTTAAATGATTATGGGTTTTCAAGATGGATTAATGTTGAACCGAAATTTGGTGGAAGGTATTTACCTGAAAATACAAGCTATGCAAAAAGCACAATAGCTCATAATACGGTTGTTGTAAATATGGAAAGCCAGAACAAAGGGAATAGAAATAAAGCAGATTTAGTTCATGCTCGTCGCCATTTTTTTGATGTTACAAATTCAAATGTACAAGTAATGAGTGCTAGAGCAGATGATCATTACTCAAACGTTAAGATGCAAAGAACAATGTTTCTTATCAATGATTACCGGTTAGAATATCCAGTTGTTGTAGATGTGTATAAAATTAATAGCCAGAAATCAAATACCTATGATTATCCAATTCATTATTCCGGACAAATCATTAATACAAATTTTAATTATGATAAAAGTCTTTCATCAATGAACGTGTTGGGGAATAGTAATGGCTATGAGCATATATGGATTGAAGCTACTAGTAGGCTAAGCAAACCTGCGAAAATAACGTGGCTAGATGGTAATAGATATTATACCCTTACAACCGCAGTTGATGACGAAAGTGATATTATTTTTGGTCGTATTGGCGCCAATGACCCAAGCTTTAATTTAAGATCTGAGCCAATGTTCATTGTTAGGAATACTTCCAATGACTTTGTATATGCTTCTGTAATTGAACCTCACGGGTATTTTGACGAGTCGTCTGAATCATCTTTAAATGCCTATGGAGTGATTGAGAAGATTGAAGTTGTTGGATATAACGATCAAGCAACAGTCATCGAAGTACTTGGAAAAAATAATTTAAAGTGGAAGATTATTATAAATAATGTCGAGTCCAAAAAAGGCAAACATAACAAAGTTCGAATTGAAAATAAGGTTTATCAATGGGTTGGAGACTACAGCGTTAAGCTGATTGATAAATAGAAAAATCAACATTGATAACAATTGAAATAATGCAATAAATGGCTAACCATATTAAAGGCGATGAAGTACAAATTGAAGATCTTGGAGATGGGATAAGAAGGCAGATAATGGGATACACAGATAACCTGATGCTGGTGAAGGTATATTTCAAAAAAGGCTCTGTTGGCTACACTCACAATCATATTCATCATCAGATAAGCTATGTTGAATCAGGCAGATTTGAAATAGAGATTGATAATAAGAAAAAAATCTTAAAAGAAGGAGATGCATTTACTGTACAACCTTATCAAGAACATGGTGCCGTTTGTCTTGACGATGGAATATTGATTGATACATTTTCACCTAAGAGGGAAGATTTTCTTATAGATGAATAATAACTCTAAAAAGAAAAATAAATTAGAAATACTGGACCAGATAGAATCTGTTGGTAATATAGCAGTTATCCGTTTATCTGGCACGGAAAAATTAGTACAATTGGCCACAACTTCAGCCCTTAAACAGACCATACCCTTTGACATAAATCATGTAGACCGAGCGGAAATATTGGCAATAGTTAATGGTAATTTGTCTGGAAGGATTCAGGGGTTAACCTAATCGGGACCAGTTTAATTACAATTAATAAAATACTGTTTACTATTTTATTAATTTACTCAAATCTTCTCATTGGTGCGTCCCAAACAGGAAAATTAGCAGGGAAGGTGACAGATGCCGTCAGCGGAGAGCCATTGATCGGGACGAATATAATTATCACTGCACAGTGGTTAAAAAGGCAGGAGGTGCCATTACGTGATTTGAAGGGTACTGCCAGTGATGCTGATGGGGAATATTTTATAATTAATATTCCTCCTGGATTATACACTGTAAAATCAACCTATATTGCTTATCAGGAGGGAATATTTACCGAGGTCATTATCAATGTTGATAGAACAACCAATCTAGATTTTATTTTACATCCTAAGAGCTTGGAAGGCCAGGAAGTATTAGTTACCGCTTACCTTGCGGCTAAGGTTGAGCTGGACTTAACCGCTACCAAAACTACTTATTCCATGGCTGATGTGGAAAATATTGCCGGTATGAACGATATCACCGATATTCTAGAGCTCCAGGCCGATGTTGTCGATGATCATTTCCGTGGTGGCCGCCTTGGGGAATCCTCCTATATACTGGGCGGCAGCACTATTAATAACCCGATCAACAACAAGCTGGCTTTCAAACCAATCGTCACAGGTATCGAGCAAATCGAAGTGTATACCAGTGGGTTTTCAGCCGAGTATGGCAACGCCCAATCGGGGGTTGTAAATATGGTTACCAAGGAAGGCAAGAATATTTGGGAAACCCGTTTCGAGGTTGCCATGGATCCCCCATATTATAAAACTTGGGGCGGAAGCATCTACGATGAGGACCATCTATATTTTTATGAAATTTTAAGTGATACCGAAGAGTGGCTTAAGGAGAACCCCACCCAGCCGGGCCGAGCCTTATTTGATCCCGGGTATGGATTTGGACCGCAATACCTGGTTGAGGAAATTGTTTGGCCCCCTAATCCATTGACTGTTGATGACTCTTTGAAGATTGCACGACTGGGACAAATTCAGTGGTTGCAGTCAGTCCGGGATGTGGGGCTCGAATATGATAACACTAGGGATTACCGCGTGGATTTCTTCACTGGAGGCCCCCTAGGTCCTAATTCTACAATTTTTTTAGCAGTACGCAATACAGTGGTACAGCCTTTTATCCCCACTCCCTATCCTGATCGAGCTCTGCAGGTGATTTCCAATTTGGTCTACCAGAAAAATTCCATGAACAAATTGAAATTCAATTATATGTATGACTTTGTGGCGGAAAATGAAATTGGGAGCAGCTGGGTGCGTTGGATGTTTGATCGAACTCTGAGTGTTTCTCAGGTTCGGCATCGCACACTACACTTTGGTGTTGATTGGACTCGGGTCTTCAATTCATCAACTTTTTTAGAAGTCCAGCTAAAAATGCTGGATTTGAAAACCCAGGAGAGAATCGAACTAATTCGGAATGATGAATATGTTGCAGATTATTCCGCTAATAGCAACTGGGTGGATTATACCGGACCATCCTACCATCGCGTGGGACGCCCTGAAGATGACCGTGGTTATGAATTTTCCAGGACATTCACCTTTTCTGGTAATCTGACAAGTCAGGTTGATAAATTTAATCTGCTGAAAGCTGGCTTCCAGTTTTATTATTATGATCTGGAGGTAGATAAAGATGAGAATGTTTATAATTTAGGCAATATCCGTCACCTTAATTACCGCAGTTTTCCCTACGAGGGTGCTCTTTTTATCCAGAATAAAATGGAGTTTGAAGGTATTATTGCCAATCTAGGACTGCGTTTTGATTTCTATAACCTGAATACGGAATACTATAGTGACCTGTATTCGCCGACACGTAATCCTTATTATGATGAATCGCTCCCCTACTCAGACCGCGGCCAATATTACGATGAGGAACTTGCCCTGAAAGAGAGGTCGAAGCCATATTTTCGGTTGCAACCCCGACTGGGAATTTCATTCCCGATAACGGAAAATTCGGTATTTCACTTGAATTATGGCACTTTCACCCAGCGACCAAACTTTACCCAATTGCTTGGACTGCGGTATTACGATAATTTCGTATTATATGGCAATCCGCGCCTTAGTCCTGAAAATACGAGTGCCTACGACGTTGGTTTGGTTCAAAGTCTTCCGGCCAACTTCCGGATTGATGTCAGCGCCTACTACAAAGATGTAAAGAATTTGATTGAGCGCGCTTTCTACTGGGATGAACAGCAGTCGGTATATGTTACCTATATCAATCGAGATTATGCCGATATAAAGGGTTTTCATGTAAGCTTAGAACGCTACGGCGGGAAATTACGTAGCTTTCTGCGCTATAATTACGAAGTAGCAACCGGTAAAAGCAGTAATGATCTGGATGTCCCAGTTACCTATTTCGAAGTACCAGATCCGGAATTTGGTCTAGTGAATTTGCCTGATGCAGAGGATGTCTTTCTAGACTATGACCGGACCCATAAACTGGTTTTCAATGTCCGCTATCAAACTGAATCCAAGGCCGGATTTTCAATTGGTGAATATTATCCCTTTGGTGGTGTAAGTGTTAGTACCACCCTTAGATACAGCACCGGCCGGCCATATACTTGGGATGCCACTGGCAAAGGTCTGAAATACAACCAGCGTTCTCCAGATGAACGCGAATTAAAATTACGGGTTGAAAAACGGATACGATTTACCAATTCAGCAATGACAATCTATGCTGAAGGTTTTAATCTGCTGAATGAGGCAATCTATCACTATTCGCGAAACTTTAATCATGATCGAAATACTCAGAGGTACGAATATTTTAAGGATCAATATGAAGATGATCTGCAAACCTGGCTGGATACCGGTATAGAAGAAGATCAAATACCCTGGCCTTATACGCCCTATGAATATGGGACCTATGATGAATACTCTCCCTATGTCAGCGACCAGTCTGTATACATCTATAATAATCAACCTCGGCACTTCCGTATTGGACTGATTATAAGCTTGTAGGCGCTATTATGAGATGCAATAAAAACATGAAATTGAAGCCGGTAAATTTTATCCAGCGATACCATCGATTTATATTCATTGTGGTTTTTCCAGTTTTATTGATTGGTCAAATACGTGAATATCGGATTCACGACCGGGGCATGCTCCATGAAACCGTATATAACACTGGTGATATTGGCCGGCCTTGGCAGACTGGTAGCGCTGGTAACGTGACTACCACCCCGCTGATGGAATGGCCTTCACGCTCGGCCACTAGTGTCAATAATATTATATACAGCGGACAGCACAACCTGATTGGCGGTGGAGTTTATGTGGGTGTGAATATTGATTCTCTACCCGGCGAAGGAAATCGCATATTCGCCCTCTGTGGCGGAGTGGGAGCCAGTACTCCTGAACCAGTGTATGGAATCTGGTCTTTTCCCTTATTCATGGAGGAAATCGAGAATTTCCCAGTTCTGGATAATGGTATCCTGAATCCGGACTATGATCCTGATGAAGCAGAAGAGATTATCAGTGCCGGCTGGTCAACACCAACAGGTATTACCATTACCCGCACTTCCCGGGCTTGGAGCTATCCCGACTACGATGATCTGATCATCTATGAGTATACCTGTGAGTATACTGGTGATACTGACGGTAATCTAGCTACAATCGAGATGGATGCCACCCTGCATGACGTGATGTTCTTATTCCAGTACGGTTTCGCACCCTCGATGTACGGTTATCAGCGTCATTATCAGGAATGGAAATATACTGGTGGCATCTACCGTGGTGATCAGAACAACTTCTGGGATTTGGATTACTGGCTGTCTTTCAATATGAATCTGAGAACAAATATCACCAACAAAAATTTATTTGCTAAACCGGAGCCCGACAGAAATTTATTTGAGCAGTTCGCCCAGACCGGTGAGAAAGGCGGCGGGTTAGGCAGTCCGCAGGCGCCTGGTTATTGTGTGCTTCATTATGATACCACACATCTGGCCATTGTAGTCCCCGAGGAATTGGATAGCCTGAACCGAAATGAATCAGAGGCCCAAAATATCCTTAGTTCATCTACCATTCTACCGGGTGACCCATTAACGGATGATATGGACCACTTCCGTGAAAATGCCGACGGAACCTATACTTGGTGGTACGAATTAGATGCTAACAGTCATATTAAGCAACCCTGGTCCAACAAGGTTAGTACTGGCAATACCAATAGTCAGAAAATGATGTACGAAAAGGATTCTTTCAATCCTAATCGTCGCTGGAGCGGCGTATACAAACCCGGCAGTACAGCTTGGCCGAATACCGCACCAGAATGGTTTGGCCGAGCAGCCTATCCTTACCGTCAGAGCGCCGATGCTGGTATGAAGCATCATGTTTTCGGACCCTATACCCTGCGACTTGGTGATAAACTTGAATTTGCCATCGCCGAGGTCGTGGGATACGGCGCTGAGGCGGGAAAATTTGTTGAGGGTGGTCAAGTTGCTCAGCAATGGGCACCAATCCCCAGCTGGGATAATCCGGTGATTTTCGATGGTGATACTATAACCCACAATTATTTGACTGACTATGGATATCCGGATTACATCAACTCTGAGTCGGTTATTAACGTGACTGAGGTAGCCCACAAGGCCTTCCGGGCTTATCTGGGATACGAGCCCACCGTTCCAGTATGGCCCGAGGATCACCCCAAAGATGGCAATTACCAGATCCCGGTACCGGTACCAGCGCCAGCTATTGTAATCGAGAATACAGATAACGGGCTGGTCAGAATTCATTGGACCCGCGATGTGGAAGGTTTTCAACATCCCCGTTTAATGGGCGACTTGAATAATTTCATTGTCTACCGCAGTAACAGCGGAATGGGGCCCTGGCAAGCCATTGATACAGTTATGGTGGGCGAAATCACTAGTGACGGGATCTATGAGTTCATTGATAATGATGAAACATTTGCAGTAGGTGACTCCCGTTATTACGCAGTGACTTCTCAGGATATTCATGGAAATCAAAGTGGTAAGACAAATATTACCAATTTTCAGAAAAATATCGGGGCGGTGGAAGTTATGGACAAAGTCTATGCAGTACCCAATCCTTACCGCTTATCCTCGGGATTTAATGACCCCAAATATGCTGGTAAAATAGGTTTCTACGGCTTGCCTTCCGAATGTACAATTCGAATCTTTTCTTATGCCGGACAACTGGTTCGTACCATCGAACATAATAAACCGGTGTATTCAACTGAAGAAGAATGGTTACAAGTGACCCGCAGTGGACAGGACCTGGCTTCTGGGGTTTATTTCTTCGTTGTTACTGCACCTGATAATAAGATGAGCAAAGGCAAATTCGTGGTGCTTAAATAACTTATGTGTAAGGAAAGAATTTTGTTGAGACACCATAAGCTGGTTATTCTATTAATTGCCAGTTTAGTCCTGAATACTTCGACTTTTGCTTTTGAAAAGGTTGGCACTACCAGTTTTCAGTTTTTGAAGGTGATGAATGAAGCTCGAGCTACCAGTATGGGTGAAGCATACACTTCGGTTGTCCAGAATTCAGATGCCATGTTTTGGAATCCAGGGGCCTTGACAGAAATATCCGGGACATATGATATATCGGTTTCTTATACTAACTGGTTTCTGGATACTCGTCATTTTAACTTTTCTCTTGGATATAAAACTAAACGATGGGGAACTCTGGGACTCATGGGATTAATGGTTGACATGGGTTATATCGAAGAAACTACTGTCAGCAATCTCGGGTTTGATAATGATGGTGTCTATAATCCTGGTCTAACGGGAGAAAAACTGTATATCGGTGCATTTGGTCTTGGCCTGGCTTATGCACGAAACATGACTGATAAATTTTCCTTTGGTGCCCTGCTGAAGTACGTAAAGGAAGATCTCCATTATGGAGATGCCTCAAGCGGGATAGTCGATATCGGTATGCTCTATAGAACCGGATATCGCTCGATCAAGATAGCGGCAGTGGTCAAACATTTTGGACCTGAAGTGGCCTTTACCCAACAACGTGATAGTGATTTAGTGCCCTATACTCCTGATGACAGTTCCAACACTATTACCGGAGAAGGTTATCCCCTCCCACAGACCTTTAATATGGGTATTTCGGCTTATCTGATCGCACCCGACAATAGTTTACTATTTACCAGCACTCAGCACAGCTTGTTGGTTAGTTTTGATTTAATACATCCCCGTGATTATGATCAGCAGTATGGTATCGGTCTAGAATATGGATTCATGGACAATTTGTATCTAAGAGGTGGTTATAAAATTAATTATGATGAAGAAGGATTATGTCTTGGATTCGGATTGAAGGTAAGTAATTATCGCATTGATTATTCTTATAACGATTATGGAGAATATTTGGGTGCCGTAAACCGTTTCAGCATTGGAATGTTGTTTCCATAAGCACGAACCGGAGTGAAAAGCTAAATGAAATACACACAGAATTATCTACATCGATCGATCCAGAGTGTACTTTTCTTCGGTTTGCTGGTAGTTGTAGGATTTGCCCAACATCGTGGAGATAACCTTGAATTCCAGGGTATTGCTCAGTTCCTTTCATACAAAGCTGGCTTTGGCGACGGCGGTGTTTATGGAGCAAGTAGTAATGATGTGAATACCTTATTTATCAATCCCGCCGGGCTTGGTACAATAAACCGTCCCCAGGCATCTCTGGTGTATAAAACGGGCACGGCATTATGGCGCGAGAATCAGGAATATCGTCCTAACCGCCTATTTGTCACGCTGCCGTTCTATCTGGAAGGCTTTTATATTCCAAATCCGGCAAATAATGGAATCATGGATTATGAATTGGCATTAGATTCTAATTATGTAGTTAATCCACCCAGACTTGGACAGGGAAAATTTACTGAAGCGGCAGCTGATTGGCAGAGGTCTAATGACGTGAACCTGGTTGCTTTTGATTTAGCTTTGGCAATGCCATTAAAGATCGGCAAAAAGAAAATTACTCTGGCTGCATCCTTTTCTAAAAAACCATTTGAAGAGTATGATCGCAATCATACCTATTTGGATCCCCATCTGGGATACAGTGAATACAACGATCTCACCAGATTGGAAAAAAATGATACCACGAATGTAAACTGGTATAATTTTATTCGTCTGCGGAATGGTGCGGCGAATCTATTGATGCTTGGAGCGGGTTATCGTTTAAACGATCAATTATCATTTGGCTTGAGTCTAAAGTCTCTGGCAGTTAATACAGACGATTCTCAAATACTTGATCGAATTGGTTATTTCCGGCTGGCAGATGAGAATGAATTCAGTTTCTCCTACGATACCTTGTTGAGCACGATCTCCGGTCAATCCGAATTCAGTGCCACACGTCTGACTATCGGCACCTTTTTCCAGCGTGAGATAATTTCCTTTGGTATCGCTTATACTTTACCCGGTAAAATCTCTCGAAAATGGGATTATTCTTATCTGGTATCAACACAGGACACCAGTATCCATTATAGAAGCGACCTTGGGGAGCAGATAGATGAGCTGCGCCTACCCGGTCAGTGGGTGTTAGGTCTCAGTGTTAAACCGCACGACAATCTAAATTTTTATTTCGATCTCGATTATGGGTCATTCAGTCAGTCCGAATTGGATTTGTATTTACCAACAGACGACACTTTGATAATTAATCAAGCCGATAGTAGCTATTATATTCCGTGGTCTTATACAACGTCACATAACTGGGTTGATAGAACAATTCTAAGAGCTGGTCTGGAATATACACCACTCAAACTTTTAACAATTTTGATAGGCTATCAGTATCAACCGCAGCTATTTGTCCCCGATGGTCAGGCCTTTTCCGATCAAGGTCCGATATCGCAGGATTATACGTTTGGTGTTCGACTTAACTTTCAGCGTTTTGGAAGTATTGCTTGTTTTATTAACGAACATCATCTCAAGTACTATGATTCTTATTATTCAAATACTAACTATGCCTACCAGTCAGCCAGAAACCTTTACTTAAGCTACAACATAGGGCTATAAGCATTGAGAAGAAACAAACTTACAGGTAATAAAACCGTATTTATAATGTTATGTATTATTGATATACTTGATGTTGAGTGAGTGATAGAAGGATTAATAAAAATATCGGGCAGTCTTTTCATAGGCGGAATAGGACTGCTATTAATACTAGTATATGTACTTTAATTATAGCAGTTATAGTTAAAGAAATAATAATAAAGATAAAGTAGTAATCATGGGATATGAGTTCATCATTTAAACTATTAAAACAGAGTAAAAAGTTAAGTAAAGAAATCGAAAAACAGATAGAGGACTCAATTCGTAATAAAATCCTTTTACCTGGGGATGAACTGGCGAGTGAGAATGAATTATGTAATGTATTTGGTGTTAGTCGCACAGCAATACGGGAAGCAATACATATGTTGGGAACAAGAGGATTAGTGACTACAAAACGAGGTAAAAAAACTGTCATCAATGAATACCATGAAGCGCTTAATCTAAGCCCTATACAGTTTTACCTTGAATGTAACTTGGATGATAAATTAATTCAACATTGGATCAACATAAGGGCAACTTTGGAACCAACTCTTGCACGTCTTGCCGCGTTGAACCGAACGGATGAAGATATAGCACACCTGAAGGATATTGTCAATAAATTGGATTTGGAAGAGGATAAAAAATTGTTAGCAACTCTTGATAAAAATTTTCACTCTTCCATCGCTGAAGCTACAAAAAACCCAATTATTTCAATAATTATGAGGCCGATCTATGACATGATGCCAAAAATAAAAACAATAATTATTAATAGAAGTCCGGCATCCGCCAAACACACAAATGAAGAACACCAGAAAATTTATAAGTGTATAGCGAACAAGGATGAAGATGGCGCATTTCTCAGCATGGTAGAACATATGACTTCTGCTGCTAAACATGTTTATGAGACTCGCATCTAATTATTTTGTCTAGATTAGTTTAATTTTTTTTTATTTCGAATTCA
>Ga0208391_1001205_pt1 | contig 12620 bp, 7 predicted proteins | sample Knorr_S23_td_Bot_FD_185612 | JGI IMG/M metagenome (GOLD analysis project Ga0208391, IMG submission 185612) | Marine microbial communities from Southern Atlantic Ocean transect - Knorr_S23_td_Bottom_ad_3770_LV_A (SPAdes) (version 2) | ecosystem: Environmental > Aquatic > Marine > Oceanic | place... | reverse complement strand
GGTCCCCACATGAAACTTGCAAAAGCTTCAATTGCTGATTCTATATTAATCAACTATACTTCCGGAGTTTTAAGTGGGTACAATCGGTTTCCCAATAAAGTGCATGATGGCCCAGATGATTGCGGTTCCAGACAATAATATAACCCAAACTGGTATACCAAATCCTATACCTAGACATCCTAAAGTTAAAGACAAGATGCCCACTGTAAGTGCATAGGGCATTTGGGTTTTTACATGGTCAATATGATCAGATGCACACGCTGTGGAAGACAATATTGTCGTATCAGAGATTGGGGAACAATGGTCACCAAAAACTGACCCGGATAAAACTGAAGCAAATGTGGCTAAAAATATGGGTGATTCAACAGTTGCATTAGGTGACATATTCAAAAGATGCATTGCCATAGGCACAACTACCGGAACCAAAATAGACATGGTTGCCCAGGAAGATCCGGTTGAGAAACTTATGGCTCCAGCCGTCACAAACGTAATGAATGGGAGCAGAGCCGGAGACAACACATTGGAAGAAATACTCACCAGATATTCTGCTGTTTTAAGATCTTTGCACACTGAACCGATCGTCCAGGCCAAAACCAAAATAATGCAGGCCATGATCATGGATCGCACACCGTTCACCCACGCATCCAATACTTTTTCCAAAGACAATATCTTTTTTCCTATGGATAATCCAATGGCAGTGATACTGGAAAAGGAAGCGCCCCAGATGAGACTGGCATAGGGATCCGATGCACCAATAATGTCACGGAGTGTTGGATTTGGCATGTCAAGACTTCTCATTCCCGTAATAAATAAACCTCCCATGGTCACAGCAACAACAACAAAAATGGGAATGAAGGCATTGCTCCAATGGGATGATTCTGTACTTTCTGTTTCAGCCATCAAACTGGGATCGGATAAGGGCTTTGCCGTATCTGATAATACTTTTCCCGTAGTCATGGCCCGTGTTTCGGCCTGGTGCATGGGACCATATTCCCTTTTTAGAAACACATTCAGGAATATGAAAACCAAGGTCAAAATACAATAAAAAGAAAAAGGAATACTTTGAATAAATGTGAAATATGGATTAACCGTAACACCGAATTGCTTATACGGAATCTCTAATAAACTCATTTGAAAAACAGACCAACTGCTGATCACGGCAATACTGGCAACCGGCGCGGCAGTGGAATCAACGAGGTAAGATAATTTTTCGCGGGAGATTCGTGCTTTGTCTGTAAAGGGTCTCATCATGTTTCCCACCAGCAAGGTGTTAGCATAATCATCAAAAAATATCACGAGTCCCATGAATGCGGTGGCCATTTGGCTTCGACGGTTGGATGTTGCATATTTCCCAGCGGCGTCCACGGCACCTTTCATGCCACCATTGACTGTTATCACACCAATCAACCCGCCAAAGGCCAATGTAAAGATCAAAATAGACGCATGGCCATGGTCTGTAACAGAGGCTACAATATACGTGTCTAATGAGGTGGTTAAACCGGAAAGTGGATTTCCGGTAATCATGGATGCCCCCACCCAAATTCCCATAAATAGAGCCAAATGGGCTTCATGGGTGATGAGTGCCAGAATGATGGCTATCAAAGGAGGCCCGATCGATAACCAAGTTAATGATTCCCCATTAAGAGGGGGTGTCCCATTATCACCTGCAACGCCAAATCCTATCAACATGATACTTAATATTGAAAGGATTTTTAACAGTTTTACTATTTTCATGGCGAGAAAGTTAAACCCTGAGTATGTCTTTGCAAACGGATAAACAAGGTGCAAACAATTAAGGAACTAATACAAAAGGTTGATTCCTAATAATGACAATAAAATTGTATCAAAATTAATTTTCAAATCATATCCTCAATTACCAGGGTAGATTCATGATCTCGTAAATGCCATTTAATGGTCTGGTCGTTTTGGACTGAATTAACGGTGTTAATTCTACGCTTACATAAGAAGCGTACAAGCATCTTTCCTTTTCCAGTAATTCCTTTGAATCTCGTTCCTCGATTCAGCATCAACACAATGCCTACATTTCATTACGGCAGGCAGGGGGTTGATGGACTCCATATGACTTAATCGTTTGGGGTCAGTAGTGTATAAAATAAAGTATCATTCCTATTTTTATTCATTATTGCTGTACTCATTAAAATTTAGCCTTACAAAATAACTTCGTCAATTTTGCATACGTTATTTCGCAACAATTCCAATGATCGTTTTATTTCATTTTAAGAAGAAGTTGGGGGAAATTGTCAGGCGATACAATGAACAAACTCGATCAATATCTCATTCGTCAGTTCTGGACCATCCTGGGAATTTTTGTTCTTGGATTTGTCTCTATTTTCGTTATTGTAGATCTCATAGAAAATTTAGACCGGTTCATGGATAACAAGGTGCCAGCAGGAATTGTTTTCCAATATTATCTCTATACTTTACCCTGGTTTGTGAGCATTGGGCTCCCCATGTCCATGCTTCTATCAACAGTTTTCAGTTTAGGGTCCATGGTAAAACAAAACGAATGGACAGCCATGAAGGCGTCCGGGATTAGTCTTTATCGGGCATCATTGCCACTACTTTTATCAGGAATTCTCGTGAGTGGCGGATCGTTTGTTTTAGATAATAAATTGGTGGCCATTGGAAATGAAAAACGATTTGAGATCGACCGGGATTATGTAAAACGAAAATCACGTCATAAGCTAAAGAACACACTCAAAAATATTTTTCTCCAGAAGAATACATCCAGCCACATTTCCCTCGGTAAATATTATATTAAAAAATCAACCGGGCATGATCTGACGATTGTGGACCTGGGACAATCAACCATCCGGAAAAGGATTGATGCTAAAAAAATAAAATGGAATCCCGATTCATCCCGATGGGCATTAACCGGGTATTCGATCCGTGAATTTAATGAAAATGGGGTTGAAACGGATGTTACCTTCGGAAATTCAGATACACTGATCACACTTGGTTTTTTACCGGAAGAGATCCAGCAACAAGCCCGAAAACCGGATGAATTGGATTATTTCAAACTCACTGAACGGATTAAGGAATTAAAAGAAAATGGCGTGGATACCCTGCGGTGGGAGGTGACACGATATTTAAAAGTATCCTTCGCCTTTACGAATCTGATTGTCGTGCTTTTCGGTATTCCTTTAGTGGTTTTAAAAGAGAAAAACAGTTTATCATTTGGGGCCGGTGCCAGTGTATTCGTGATCTTTGGTTACTATGCCTTTATAAAATTTGGCCAATCACTGGGATTTAACGGAATTATTGAGCCGTTACTATCAGCTTGGTTGGGGAATATTTTATTTCTGACCGGTGGAATAATTTTGCTGTGGCGGGCGAAAACGTAATTCGTTTTTAACCTGGACTATTTTTCAGTGAGAAAATATTTATCACAAGTACAGAAATGAGTGAAGATAGGAGAATTATTTTGGTAAATAATTATTTAAAACATAATTATGTAAAAGAGCACAATTTACGTTTTTAATATTTACGTTTTATTTTTGATACGATTCTAAAACTTCTTTTCTTTCAAATCCACACTATTTCAATGCTGGTGAATTAATGAGGTTAAAATTAATTTTATTTTTTTGAAGATGGTGAAGAACCTTCCTTTTCCGATTTTTTTGGAGATTTTCCAACCCATGTAAATCCAAAGGAGAAATTGAATCCTTTCATGGTATGCAGCCACATGCCATTTCGAAATGAAAAACCCAGGTCAAAGATCACAGGACCTTTCTTAACACCAAAACCCATGGCCAATTCTTTCATTTCTCCGCCAGCCCAGGAATAACCTATCCGCATGGGAACTGCCGGAATCCGGTTCCATTCTACCGCCATAGCCCATTTCCATTGTTGTCTTGCGTAATATTTATTTTCAAATCCGGCGACCAAATCCGTAGCGAATAAGAAATTGTCAATCTTTTTTGAAGCACCAAGCCTGAAAGTAGCTGGATAACGTATTACAAATTCAGGCCGTTTGCCATTTGCTAACGTATCCACAAAAAAGATGGTCTCATTCGTGAATAAAGAGTCATTTCCCATTTTATCCATACGAATCGTGTCAATATTAAATGTAAATAAAATGGATTCATTCAAATCCAGTGTATCTTCCCCAAAGGTAAATGGATAAAATTTGGACATAAGGGGGTTAATACTTGAAGGCTTCTCACCTCCTCCACTTTGATTCCATTTGATAGATCCAACCATATTGATAAATGATGCACCAAATTGCCAACCATTATAGGGTCGGGAAATCACGCCAATATCCAATCCGAATCCCGCACCACCCACGCCTTGCCGAATAATATATTTTCCTGAACCGTAGATCCCCAGATCATCTGTAATCAAAGTCGCTGAAGAAGAATCTTCATCAATCCCAAGGTAAAATAATCCTTGTAGATATTTGGCCGTAACTCCCCAGGACATGGATTTAAAGGGAATCCCAAACGAAAATCCGTATTCGTTCAAGCCCACAATTTCATAATTAAATTCAAGGTCCAGGGTCGGTCTTTGCCCATTTCCATAAAAAATGAGTTCCAATAATCCCATGGGAAGCTTGTAATTCTGTAAAATGATATTATTGGATGTAAAGGCCATATTCCCTTTCGAAATATTCATAAAAGGTATGGGCATATGGGTATCCACAAAAAAGGCCATTCCATCCGAAGCTTCCAATTGATCGAATAGGGCGTCCTTATCAGCAGTGTCCAATGTATCGCCGCTGTATTGTGCGATATTTTGAATAGAGAAAAAATTCCCCAACATACCCACATCAAGCTGAAACGCTTGAATCATAAACGGGTCATTTTGCTGGAGCCCAATAATACCCGGATTAAATCCAACGCAAAAAATTCCATCAGCAATGGTCGTATAGGCACCCGCCATGCCCACCATTCGTGGATCACGTTTGGTCTGGGCTTGAACTAAAAATCCAAGCATAGAAAATATGAGAATAATCCGCTTCATCAGTTATCCCTCATACTCAATTTTTGTTTTCCACGCAACAAACGATTTGATCTCGAGGAAGATCTAATCTTTAAATAATGGCCATTTATATCACAGGCCTTTCCGTTGGAGGACACAATTTTTAGTCGTAATGAATCTGTCTCTGATAATCCACTGGTAGACAGATCCCAGGAATAAGAACCAAGATTACTCAATCCTGACTCAATTTCTGTCCAGTTATCCGTCAGGACACAGTTTGCTGATTTATACGTAGCGGAGTCGCCTGTTGTTGAGTAGTAAAGATCCACTTTTTCTTCACTTTCACCACCAACGCTCCAGAGGATTTCATAGGTCTGATCGGTATATAATGTTTGTCCGCCATTGGGATAGGTTATTATTAATTCAGGATTCACAGCACCAAATGCTCCGGAACTGCTTAACCGAAAAGTGATGAAGGAACTGATCTCCAGGTAATCTTCAACAGATATAAAGACACCAATAGAATCCGTCCCGGGTAAATGAAATCTCGGCATGGTATAATGACTGCCATAATCTGTCAGTAAAAAGATCTGTGATGTATCGATGGTACTGGCATAGACGCCAAAACCTGGTACCGCTACCATACCTTCAGGATATCCTGTCGAATCATCGGCGCCATAATAGGATTCCGGATTTGGCAAAGAAAATTTGAAAAGCGTATCCACGTACGAGATGATTGTATCCGTTCCGGAGGCAGTATATTTCACGATATATGGTAAACCATCAAAACATTCTGAAAAATCAGTCATAACGTTGAAGATATAAACCAAACCGCTATCGGGTGAAATATCGCTGCATTTTCGGAGAATATATAAACTGTCTGACTCATTAAGTAAACCTCTGGCAGCGAGAGAATCCCGGAAAATACCCAATTGCTCCCAGGTTGTATCTGTAGGAAAAAGAGAGTCGTTACTCATCAAGACAGACACTTCTGCACCAAAGGGCAATGCATTTGTAATGGTTGAAACAAGTTCTGTTTCTAACAAACTGTTCCGAATTTTATAGCGTGTGTCATGTTCAAATTCGTCAATTGCAGTGGCGGTTCCGCCCATGAATGTCATGGGTTCTAACTGCAGGACAAATGGTATCGTTACCCGAAATCCACCTGCAATGGCCTTACCGCCTTCAATCGAACCGCGACCATCCACCTTCACCTCAGGTGTAATAATCAGACTTACGGGATTGGATGCAAGTAAATCAATAATAGATGAGCAGGTATCGCAAGGCGCATCTGTTTTTGTAAAGGAAGGCAGGCTATCTTCGACAGACTCATAGATTGTAATAGTTGTTCCCAGTTTGCTCAGACCAATGATGGTCATGGCAGTATCTGTATTGGCACTAGTCAATGGAAACCCAATCGTATCAACGATCACCGGGACATAGGTAAGCTCTCCCAGAGAATTATAGCCTTTGAATTCCATGATCATTTTAATGGGCAATCTGATCTGGTTCTTAAAAATAATCTCGAAAACTGCTTCAGTGGGAATGGCACCTGTAAAACCAGCCGGAAATTCCTGCTCCGTAGGTTCCGCAGGCATTTCCATATATAGATTTGCACCGATTGAAGAAAAGGATAACTGATCCAACCGCATATTCATGGTAAACTCACCTAGGGGAGAACCATCTAAGGGAATGGTTGCCTTTTGCTCTGGAATCGTCATATCCAGGACAAGGTCAAAACTTGTAAATGCACTGTCCGGCCAACCATCATTATCATTATCTCCGTCCGTGCTTTGTAATGTATATCCACGCAAATCAAATGTTTTGTTGATCTCAATCCCATTTTTCAAAACGGTTTCAATCTTTACGGAGTCACCACCGGGCGGGGGTGAAAAATTCTGGAAATTCATTAAGAAATTCATATCAAAAGGAAATGTACTGGCCAGATCGCTGATAATCAGTTTATTCTCATTGTAGGCTGCACCCTGGTTTTTAAGCACATTTCGATAGATTTCCATCTTGCTTATACCAGACTCAGACATATCCATCTCTGGTAATTCCATGGGCGGCATTTCAATGCCGTCTGACATGGAATAATTATTTGTTGTTACATCAATACTATCAATTCCGGCCATTTTAAATGTGATATTGAAATCGACATACAATGACCCAGGAGGAATTGTTACATAATCAGTCGATGCAGAACTCAAAGACATACTCGTAGCCATTTTTAAGAAACTTGTCAATCCCTTGCCAGATAAATCTGTGGTATCAGCATAAGTGACATCTTGAGAAATTGATGGGATCTGGTTATGGTTTGCCAATGTATCAGAGAGAGGTTCAGAAGATCCAGCGACCATTCTAGAATAAACACCCACTATATCAGTAGGGATCCCATTATTTTTAAATAGAGTCCGATAAACACTGTTGGTAGCATGGCTAGCAATAATAAGCGTATCTACACTTGCAATGATGGGCGGATCATCGGGGAGTGGTATTGAAGATAATCCGAGATCAATTGTTGTATCTAATGCACTGCTCAACAAATCCATTGCACCATTAAAAGCCGCTACAATTAAAGAATCGTAATGGTTTGCTTCCAATACATGGGAAACTGTATCGGGGAATGCGAATGGGGTATAAGCTGCGATCCAAATGGTTGTATCTAAGTAAACAGGATCCCCTGTAATGGGATCATTGTAAAGAAAAATGGATGTATCTATAGTCCAATCCGTAGTATCGGGGTAAATCTGTTCACCATACAGAACAACGTCAATCCGCTGACTAATTGTAATCTCCGGTAGCTCTATATCCATACTGATACCTGGAATTTCTCCCGATGATATTTCCTGATTGAGTCCCAGAGGAACGGAAGGAAGATCGGGAAGTTCTGTGGCCGGCATTTCTCCTTCCTGGACAATCTTGAATCCCAAGGAATCATCTGTCAGAAAAATACCAGCGGATGAATCAGATATATCAGACATTTCGTACCTGATTTGTACAAGCGGGATCTTCAGGTCAATATACCATGTGGGCATTTCGAATTTTTCAGGGATGTCAAAATCACACGCCGCCGTAACCATTAAAAAAATGGTCAAAAAAGTATGGAGAAATCCCGTCTTCCAACGAGATTGGGTCTGTTTCGGGCTTACCTTCATTTTATTGCCAATAGTGTTTGGACTTCCGCATTCAAATTTGTGGAATAAATCTGAGAGAACCAAAAACAAAAAACCCCACAATTTCTTGCGGGGTTTTTATGCGTTTTTATTGAAATTAGATCAATATCGATAATGTTCCGGCTTATAAGGGCCCTCTTTAGAGACACCAATATAGTCCGCCTGCTCGTCGGTCAATTCAGTCAAAATAACTCCCAAATGATCTAAATGGAGACGTGCCACTTCTTCATCTAATATTTTTGGTAACATGTAAACACCGATTTCCGGTGTATCCTTTGCCAACGCAATCTGTGCTAAAACCTGATTCGTAAAGGAATTGGACATGACAAAACTCGGATGTCCTGTGGCACATCCCAAATTCACCAATCGGCCTTCTGCCAGAATAAAGATCTGATGTCCATCTGGAAATGTGTATCGATCTACCTGTGGTTTGATTTCTTCCCGATCAATATCTGAATCCTGATTCACTGCATTAACCTGTATTTCATTATCAAAATGACCAATATTGCAGACGATGGCTTGGTCTCTCATGCCAAGCATGTGTTCTTTGGTTATCACATCTTTATTTCCTGTTGTGGTCACAAAAATATGAGCTTCGGATAATGCGTTTTCAACCGTGGTAACTTCATATCCTTCCATGGATGCCTGGAGCGCGCAGATGGGATCAATCTCCGTGATCAGGACTCGGGCACCATATCCTCGCATGGATTTAGCACAACCGCGCCCCACATCACCATATCCACAGATCACAACCGTTTTACCTGCTACCATTACATCCAAAGCACGTTTGATCCCATCGATCAGAGATTCACGGCAGCCATACACATTGTCAAATTTTGATTTGGTGACAGAATCATTCACATTATAAGCAGGAAAAAGAAGATATCCGTCTTTTTCCATTTGAACCAAGCGATGAACACCCGTGGTTGTTTCTTCAGAAACTCCGATGAGATTCTTGGCAACATGATGCCAATGGTTCGGGTCTTTTTCTAATACATCCCGAAGCAATTTTTCGATAATTTGCTCTTCCTCAATGTTTGTTGTGATTTCAGGCGTTTCACCATATTTGGCAAAATACTCTTCCAACTCATATCCTTTATGGATCAAGAGTGTTGCGTCCCCGCCATCATCTACGATCAGATCTGGACCGGAACCGTCCGGAAATGTGAGTGCCTGTAGTGTACACCACCAGTATTCTTCTAATGTTTCTCCTTTCCAGGCATAGATGGGGATACCGGTTTTTGCAATGGCTGCTGCTGCATGATCCTGGGTAGAAAAAATATTACAACTGGCCCAGCGCACCTCAGCGCCCAGTTCCACCAATGTTTCAATGAGAACTGCCGTTTCTACCGTCATATGGAGAGACCCCGTCAGTTTTTTCCCAGCTAGTGGTTTTTCGGGTCCATATTTCGCACGCGTCACCATGAGACCGGGCATTTCTTTTTCAGAAATACCCAACGCTTTTCTTCCAGCCCCAGCAAGAGTGATATCCCTAATTTTATTTGGTAAAGATTCAACAATGGTTTGAGTGAGTGTTTCAGCCATGATTCCCTCTATAATTTGGACCGAAGTGTATCGGCCATGTCAGTTTTTTCCCATGTAAACAATTCCAATTCCCGACCAAAATGGCCATAGGCTGCTGTTTGTCTGTATCTGGGTTTTTTCAAATCTAAATATGCAACGATCTCTCCCGGGCGTACCGGAAATACGTCTCGTGCAATTTCAGTGAGTCTTTCATCACTCGTTTTTCCTGTTTCAAATGATTTCACATAAAAGGATGTGGGTTCCGCAACGCCAATGCTGTATGATAATTGGACTTCACATTTATCCGCGAGACCTGCAGCCACAATATTCTTAGCAATATAACGAGCCATATAGGTTGCACTTCGATCCACCTTTGACGGGTCTTTCCCTGAGAAGGCACCGCCACCATGAGGGGCATATCCGCCATAAGTATCAACGATGATCTTCCGTCCGGTTAATCCCGTATCTGCTTCGGGACCGCCATAAACAAACCGGCCCGTTCCATTCACAATAAAATCTTCGGAGTAGGGATAATTAAAAGAATCCAAAACAGGTTTAATAATATGTTGAATGACTTCCCCTCTCACAAATTCCAATTCTTTTTCTTCTGTGCCGTATTCAGCCAACATATCATCGTGTTGTGTCGCAATAACCACTTTATCCACAGAAACGGGTTCTCCATCTTCATAACTTACAGAAACCTGGGATTTTCCATCAGGACGAAGCCAAGGCAATGTGCCGTCTTTCCGCAGGACAGAAAGTCTTTCTGTTAATCGGTGTGAGATCTGAATGGGGAGTGGCATGAGCTCAGGTGTCTCTTTGCAAGCATACCCGAACATGAGTCCCTGATCACCGGCGCCCTGTTCAGAAATATCATCTGAATCAACACCCTGTGCGATTTCCGGACTTTGCTCATGGAGCATAGACAAAACACGAACTTCATTAGGATCTACGCCGCTATTGCCGTTACGATACCCAATTTCTTTAATAGTTCTTTTTACTATTATTTCAACATCAACTGTGCTTGTAGTACGCACTTCGCCAGAAACAACAATCAGACCTTTTGTTGCAAGTGTTTCGCACGCTACATGAGCCTCGTTATCTTTAGAGAGAATATCATCTAAAATTGCATCTGATATGGCGTCGCAGGCCTTATCAGGATGCCCTTCTGTAACGGATTCTGATGTAAATAATATTTTACTCAATTTATTTTCCTTTTTTATGTGTCGATCTTGGCTTCTTAACCGAATAGAACCGGCGCGAAATTTAACAAAATCATTTTATGAATACTGCACTGATTTAATACAAAATTCCCTGTAGATCCGCGCCAATTCCTGGAGCATTTCTACCGATGACTGGAAATTGTATGACATGATATGTTCCACATTTAATCCGATCGGAACTTTTAAATTTTTCTCCGTAATAAAATTTAGCGTATCGTTTAAAACTTCGATGGCTACATCCAACGATCGTTCAATCATGGAGCCTGGCCTACCCTGGAGATATCGTTCTGTTTCGGGAGGAATTTCAACACCAAGCCACTTTAGAAAATCAATATTCTTTTGGGATGAAACGGGTGCAAAACTCAACAACAACCGACGTGGAAATGTATTCAAATCATCACACCGTTCTTGGTAGTGGTCAATCATTTTTACAATATTGGATGAATCATACAAAACTTGCGTTGTGAAAAATTCTGAACCATGCTCACTTTTTTTGATCAAATTTTTTGATTCGATTTCCCGGCTTGGAATGGCGATCCCACCACAGAAAATATCGCCGCCATTCGAAATATACTCTCGGGAGACAGACCTTAAAACTTCATTAACTGTTGGACCCGGATATTCAACTTTGCTCGACTCACCCCCAACAATGATCAAATTTTCGATCTCATAATCCCTGTTCGTTTCTTCGATCCATCGCATCTGGGCATCAAAGGGTTCGTGAACCACGACTCGGTTTACGATGGCTTCCACGCCAACAATATCCTGAAGGAGTCGCCCAAATTCCCTAGGTTCGCCACGTTTTTGATTGGTGACAGGCCGGTCACCACGCCCACTTTCATCATGGACTTCAGGAATATTGATGGCGTCAATATGGGTTTGGGAGAGAAGCGAACTAATGATCTCTGCATAGGAATTCAATGTCCCATCCTTTTCCAATGGTGGTAAAATTTCATAAGCGACAACCGGTCGCTGCGGTTTTTTTACTTTATCTCGTATTCTCATGCGTATTGTTCATTTTTTAAAACACTAAAATAAATAGAGTCCGGATGAGAAAAGAACCACCCGCATATCGATGCTGCAGGCCACATGGCTCGGGTTTCAGTCAACAAAACACCGATTGCATTTTCTACATCCAACAGGTTCCAGATCTTATCTTTCTCTTGATGATCCGGACAACTGGGATAGCCCGGTGCAGGACGAATCCCCTGGTATTTTTCTTTGATCAATTCTTCATTAGAATAAATCTCATCAAATCCATAACCCCAGTCATCTTTCCGGATTTTTTTATGGAGCCATTCAGCAGCGGCTTCTACAAATCGATCTGCCAAAACTTTCACCATGATAGCATTATAATCATCATGATCTGATTCAAATTGCTCAACCAGTTTTTCCAATCCATGTCCAGCGGTAACGGTGAACAACCCAATATGATCATCACCATTTGGAGAAATAAAATCTGCGAGACAAAAATTGGGTTTATTCCCTTTATCGATCAATTGACGGGGAAAATTGAACGTAATCTCATTTTTTATTAAATGCACTTCTTCTTCTTTGGATTGAGCAGGAAAGATCCCAAACACAGCCTTGCTTATTAATGAATTTTTTTCGATGAGAGATGCCAACATATTTTGAGCATCATTAAAAAGTTTTCCCGCTTCGACTCCTTTTTCAGAGTCATTTAAAATTTCTGGATACGTCCCCTTGAATTCCCACGCATGAAAAAAGGGGGACCAGTCGATATAATCCTTTAATT
>Ga0208391_1001204_pt1 | contig 12623 bp, 9 predicted proteins | sample Knorr_S23_td_Bot_FD_185612 | JGI IMG/M metagenome (GOLD analysis project Ga0208391, IMG submission 185612) | Marine microbial communities from Southern Atlantic Ocean transect - Knorr_S23_td_Bottom_ad_3770_LV_A (SPAdes) (version 2) | ecosystem: Environmental > Aquatic > Marine > Oceanic | place... | reverse complement strand
GCCTGCGCTTGCCTGCCATTGATGCCGATTGCTGTGCTTTCGGGAACTTTCGCGACGGGTGCGCCTGGAGAGGATGCGATGACCTACAACAAATTCCTCTTCAGCGGCCTGACCGCTGGCTTCCTCGCTTCGATGATCATCGGCCGCTGGCGTTTTGGGCCCGCAATCTGGCTCGATTCGAAACTGGGTCCGCTGCAGACCGTCTGCGCCGTCGGAGCCTTGGGCTCTATCGTCGTGCTGGGCTCGATCGGCTCCAAGATCACCCTCGGAGAATCGACATTGGACTTCCTGCCGTTCTGGCCGGAGTTCGCTACCTCGATCGCCGTCAACCAATGGTTCGGACTGGCACTCTTCCTGCTCTCGATAGGCTGCGTCTTCTCCGCCTTCAAGCTCGGTCCTGCGACCGAGCGTCTGTCCTAGAGTTCAGTCGTGGCCGTTCGAGTCGGATGCATCGTCGTCTGACTCGTCATCGATCGATTCATCCTCTTCATCGACATCGCCGTCAGCCGAGTCGTGGTACTCATCGGACTCGGCTTCGTCAGATTCGTCCTCATCAGAGTGCTCGTCCTCGCCGTCCCAATCATCTCGGTCTCCACAGGGATTCCAGTCGTCGCCGTGGCGGCGATCTGTCTGCTCGTCGTGGCGTGAGTCGCGAGGCTCGTCATGAGCGGGAGAATCGTCGCTGTGCGCGTCGTTTGCTTCATCGGCCTCATCCTCGCTGGATTCGTCTTCGTGGTAGCAGTCGTCGTCCCAGTCGCCCAAACCACCACCGTGGTCGTTGCCATGGGCCATGCCACCGCCCATGCCCAATCCTGCATTGTTGACCATCGCCATCATCATCGCAGTGCAAGCATCGACCAGAGGTCCGAGGCCGTGTGTGAGTTGCTGTATCGAGGCGCGTGAGATGGTCTCTGTGACCTCGTTGCCCGCATCGTCGATGGTGGTGATTTCGAAGCCGTCCTCGGTTCGGACGACTCCTTCGCCGAGGTTAGCGAAGAATTCCTGATGAATGAATGAATCACACATCTGTCGGATGATAGGTTGTAGATTGGCGGGTCCATTCATCGCACCGAAGCCGATGAGCATAGCAGAGTCGCCCATTCCGCCGCAGTCCATCTGACCGTCGCGGACTCCGAACAGGTTGGTGTTCCTATCAATCGATTGTGCGGTGAAGGATATCGCTCCAGACGCGGTCGTTGCAGTTCCCGTCATCGGGGTTCTAGGCGTGCCGGCGGAGTTCGGTCGATCCGTCTGGGTATCGCGGTCGGTTTCGCCGGCTGCGTCACGAGGTTCGTCATCTGTTGGCGAGTCAAGTGGTCGGTCGGCCCCGAGACAGTCCTGCCAAGAGAAGGTCATCTCACCATCTCGTCCAACATCGGCGCCGTTCAGTGCCATTTCTCTGTCAGTCGTCCGGTCAGCGCCTGAGTCATCCGCTGCTTCGTCGCCGTCCGCAAGGCGCGAGTCACCTGCATCACCGAGGACTCCTGAGCCCAAGACGACTGATGCGAATAACAGCAGCCCAACTGCTACTGCTAGTTGGCTGCTGCGTTCCTGCTTGTGTTCAGATTGCTCGTCGAGCATGAGAAAAAGCATACAGCCCTGCTCTATCAACGGTTCGTCTTCGCGTGTGTGCGAGTGTCAATTGCTGAGAATCTCTTCGATGACGGCCGAGATTCTCGCCGCGTGAGCGTCAGGAGAGAGGTTCAGTGCGTCGATTTTCGCTCTTCCAGCGTCTGCCCATCTCTTGCGCGTGTCGACATCGAGCGCCTCGTTCAGCGCCTCGTTCCAAGCCACCATATCATCCCTCGGCAGCAGCCTGCCATTGACACCATCTTCGATGCTGTCACAAAAGCCGCCTTCATCGACGAACAGAGCAGGAGTTCCCACGGCGAATGCCTCGATCGGAGTCAATCCGAAAGGCTCGCCGTGAGCCATGCTGACGACCGCCACCGAGCGGCGCATCAATCCAGTGAGTTGCAGGTTGGAGAGCCTCGGTGGCGTCCACATCTTGACACCCTTCACATCTGCGTAATCTCGCAGTGCCTCCAACTCCTCAAACTCACCGCCACCGACCAGAACCAGTCCCAGTCCACTGCCGGCAAGCATGGTGATTGTTTCCCAGCCGCCTTTGACCCAAGCAGCGTGGCCGATGGTCGTGACCCAAGGGGGGTCGGGGAGTTCGTCGAGGTCGACCCAAGCCATGTTCTCCTCCGCGGTTGCCTCGGGCGTGTATTCACCGAAATCGACACTCGGATGGATGAAGCCGGCCTCGCATTTGTAGACCTCCCGAATTTGTTCAGCGCTGTAACTTGAATTTCCATTGATTCGCGAGCGAGGCCGCTTGAGAAAGCCCGCGATAATCTTGCGATCATCCCTTCTAGCCTTCGTGAGAGCGAGTCTGGTCATGCCGATGTTGCGCTTCGGCTCGCCCTTGACATCGAGGTGGAGAATATCTTCGTACAAGCCCCGATGAGGTTCTAGCATGTGGAGGTGGATGGCCTTCTTCTTTGGAATGTATCGAATCAAAGCGAGTGAACCGTCCCCGCTCACCAGATGAATCGCGTCGGCTTCAACAATCGCTTCTTTCAACCCGCCAATCCTGCGCCAAGCGCGATAGGATGACTTCAGATCGCTGTTGAGTATCGTTGCCAGCGCGCCACCACCTGGATACCAAGCAGGGTCAACCGAAAGGAGGCGAATCCCCGATTTTCGAGCGCAATCCTTCAACTCGGGGCTCGGTTGCAGTGTCGCCATCGTCAGATCGAAGATTCGAGCCAATGCAGGCAGATTCCGAATCAAATCTCGCTCGGCCCCTCGCATCGCTGCGAAAGTGCCCTTCGCGACGAGTAGTTTCCGCTTCATTCGGCGTCCTCCAGAACCCTTCGATAGACGTCTAGAACGCGTTCTGCCACCCTCGGCCATTGATATTGCGCAGCCGCTTGGTTGCCCGCTTCTCCCCATTCCTCACATTGCTCCTCGCTCGCCTGCGCCACCGCCGACATGGCCATCGCGAGTGCTCCGACATCGCCGGAGGGAACCGATAGTCCCGCACCTGGTTCAGTGACCAATCGGCCTAGATCGTTGACGTCTGACATGATGACCGGGGCTCTCGCGTGCATCGCTTCAAGCATAACGGTCGGGAGGCCCTCGAAGCGCGACGGGATGACGATTCCCGTCGACTCCTCGAGCAGCCAGCGCTTCTCAGCCTCGCTCACAAGGCCCAATCGATGCACACGTTCCGGACACGACGCCTGCGCGCACCGCTCAACCAGCCAATCACCGAGCTCCCCCTTGCCAGCGATCGCGAGGTCGAATCCGGGGTCGCTGTTCTCAGCGAGCAGATCCCAGGCATCCATCAGGACATCCAGTCCCTTCTGCTCGCTCAACCTTCCGATGAACGTCAATAATGGGCGCGGCGCAGCCCACGCCGCGCCCACAGGAATCGATGCGGGACGGACGGCAGTTTCACTTATCGGAGAGAATCCGTTGGGGATGATATCGAGTGAACCCTCGACGCCTTTCGAGCGTAGAAGATCTTGGAAATACGGCGTCAAAACGATTCGGGCCGCCGAGGAATCCAGCGTATTGCGCCCCTGTATAGCCCACCGCAGAGACTTCACCGACTTCGCTGCGAAGCCATGCTTTTCGTAGTCATTGTGATAGGTCGTAACCACTGGAATAGCGGCGCGTCTGGCCTTTCTGAGAGTGCGCCGAATCAGGATTGGAAGAGTGTCATGCAGATGCACGATATCGAATCCATCAAGAGATAGGCCGGAGATGGAAACCACTGGATCGACACCTGCGAGCACTCGCTTCGGTGGGATGCGAACGACATCGATTCCGCCCATTTTGAAGTGCCGCGGTTCGTGCTCGGGAACATCTGCGCACCAGACCGTGACTCTGTGGCCGCGTTTGACCAATTCTCGGCCCAACATCTCGACGTGCTGGTCGCCTCCGCCGACGTGTGGCCAGAACCAGACATGGGCGATGAGGATGTGCAGTTGGCGCCCGTCATCTGTGGCAGCCATCGAATCCGCTCCTCTCTCGCCGGATGATAAACGGCGCGGCACTCTCGACAGCCCCGGCATCATTGGCGTGTACATGGTTGAATCATCCGTTGAGGTCTTATCATTGGGCGGCTGAAGCCGCGCCGATGAAGCGCGTCCTTCTCGTCACCTCCGACCCTGAGGTGGCGGATCATCGCTATGTCGAGGAGTCGCTCGACCGTGCCCGCATTCCCTTTTGCACGCGTGCAGGGACGGTGACCGATGCTGCCGGCATTCGAGATGCACTGGCTACCGGCAACATCGACATCCTTCATTTCACTGATTCACAGTCGGCCCGAATGATCCCAGTCGGTTGTCCGGTTGCGACGGTTGTGACCGTCAATGAGCTTCCGTGGGACAAGGAAAGGGGACGATTCTCGATAGGTCACCTCTCCGACGACCTCGCACTGGCTGATGTGATATGCTGTGAGACGCCAGCGATGGGTAAGGCACTGAGCGAGGTCGTTCCAACGCCCGAATACCATGTTGTACGGCCGGGCGTTGACGTCGATCTCTTCGACCCGGATATCAATCAACTTCCGCGCGAGCATCTTATCGATTTCGATGACGAATCGAAGATGCTCGTAGCCATCGGCACCTTCGACACGCCGACGGTCCTTGTCGATGCCATTGAGATGCTTCCCGAGGAGGTGGCCGAGGACCTCAACCTGATTCATCTCGGCCAAGAATCGAACTTGGTCCCCGAACAGATCATCTCAGTTCTCCAGCACGCCGAAGCCATCCTCTTCGCCGACCTCTCACGCTTCCACCGCCACGCTCTGCTCCATGCTGCAGCGGCGGGTTGCCCCACTTTCGTGACCGATTCAGAGCCGGCACTAAGAGTCCTGCAGGATGAGGACTTGCTATCGTCCGACGATCCCCGAGAATGGGCCGATGAGTTGACTAGAATCCACACAGAATGGCGCCGGGCCGGAGGTGTCCCGCGCCACCCCGACGAAGAACTCATCGGCAGGATGCGCCGCATGTACAGCCTCAACACAGCACCACGAGCAATCGAACACGCCTACGATGCCGCCGGTACAGCCAATGATTTGAGGAAAAATCAGTGAGAAACGAACTTTTCTCTCGGTTCTGATTCACGCGACTTCTGGGCGGCGCTTCGATAGCACCGAACCGGTATCTTATTAGGAAAATCGCAGGGCGAAAGGCTCGATGCTGCGGGTTTCAAACCTCAAACGTGGATTCGGTTCAGGTGCGACTCGCCTCGAGGTTCTCGAAGGCATTGACCTCCAACTCGAGAAGGGCGAACTCGTCGCCCTGATGGGACCATCCGGCTGTGGTAAATCGACGCTGCTGAACATCATCGGCGGATTGCTTGAGGCCGATTCAGGCTCAATCAATCTGGCGAGTTTCGATTACGGCACCGACCACTCGAAGAAATTGGTCGACCTGCGCCGCCGAGGTGTCGGTTGGATATTCCAAGACTACCATCTGCTCGACCACCTCTCGGCCCTCGACAATGTCGCCCTCGCTCTCGAATTATCTGGATTGGAATCGAACAAGGCTGAGACCCAAGCCAAACTCGCCCTCGAGAGGGTCGGACTCGGTGACCGTGTCACCTTCAAGCCGGACGAATTATCCGGCGGTCAGCGACAGCGTGTCGCTATCGCGCGTGCCATCGCCGGCTCTCGCCCACTACTGCTCGCTGACGAGCCGACAGGGAACCTGGACATTCAAACCGGCGAGGAGATTCTTGCATTGTTCAAGGAACTCTGTCAGGGCGAAGATGCGTTATCGATTCTGATGGTCACACACGACCCGGTTCTCGCCTCGAAAGCAGACCGAATGCTTCTGCTTCGGAACGGCAAAGTAGCGGCTTCTGATGTCAAAGAAGCTTGGGGCGAATCGGCTGGAGGGGCGCGGTGATGGACTTCAAAGACCGCCTCACTTCCCTGCCCGACGCGACGAGAATCGCTGTATTGACCGCTTGGCGCGGCCGCGCACGAGGAGCCGCGGTATTCGCTGGAGTATTCCTCGCGAGCCTGGTCATCACCACCGTCCTGGCATATGGATCCGGCCTCATGTCAGCCTTCCTCGAGGAGGGATTGAAAGGTGAGGAGTACGACTACCGCCTTGAATTCCATTCCTCCTCGAATCTACGCTCAGACGACCCAGCCCTTCTCGAAGAATTATGTATTGAGATTCTGAAAATCGACAATGTTCTCGATTGTTCAATCAGTGCCGGCAGACAGGCTGCCTACGGCGCTGGCTTCATCGGCGACCGGCAAACTCAAGCTCAACCCTTACAGTTGGTTGGAATCGAAGGATTGGATTCGGATTGGGATTCAATCGATATCATGTTCCCCGAATCCACGGACAACGGGCCGCCAACTCACGGTTATCGCCCGGTCCGTCTTATCGGTGAGGGTGGCTATGACGGCGAGTTGTACGAGCGCCATTCTTCTCGCACGATATCTGGTGAATGGCCGACTAGCGGCGAGGAAGCTGTAGCCAATCGCAGCGTGGTGATTCCAGCAAAGTTGGCCGCTGCGGGCTCGGTCGATATCGGCGATACTTTCTCAAAATTCAATTTCACCTACGATGCTAACGGCACCGAGCCGTGCGAAGGAGAAAATCCGGTCGGCTACTATGAGACGCTCTTCGAACACCACGAATATTGCCGTGTGACAATCACTCTTGAGAACCTGACAGTTGCAGCGATTTATGACGACAGAACTTTCTCCAGCCCGCTTATCTCCAATCAACCGGTCTACATTCCGTGGGATCTCGTCAGCCTTGTTGACAAATCAGAGATCATCGACGGTGATCATGCATATCTCGCCGTCGCGATGGACCGCCTGGCGCTGCCGACCAGTAGCACAGACGCTGCGACCTCACAACTTCGGGAATGGGAGTCTGCGATTGGTGGGGAGTATGAAGTGAACGGTGAAACCGTTAAACTGCGAGCCGTTGACATGGTGGCTTCAGTAATCGTTTTCTTCAATATCATCCTCTATTTCGTCCAAGGCTTCGACTACATCATCATGGTTCCAATCATCCTCTTGAGCCTCTCCGTCCTCATTTACGGACTCCTGCTCTCGCTCGAACAACGCCGCCGTGAAATTGCCGTCAATCGTGTGATGGGGGCATCTTCGGCGGGTCTGTCGAAGATGGTTCTCGCCGAGATGGGCGTGATTTCTGTCAGCGCATGGTTGGCTGGATACCTGTTGGCGGTCGCCGCGATTCCGTTCGTTCTATCGGCGACCGGTTTCATGGAATTCAGATTCGACGACCTGAGTGATCCGCCTGTCATGTCGACCAAAGCGACGATTGGCACAGCAGTAGTGACAATTGGCATCGCTCTGCTGTTCGGGCGCTCGCGCACGCGAGCCTTCATCGATACAGAGATTAGTGAAGGTGTGGCGAAGGTCGTCGAGAAGAAAGAGCCGAAGTATTGGCTGCATTGGCTGGTCTTCGGACTTGGACTGATTGCTCTGACTGATTCGGTGATGGAAGAGTGGTTGATGTTCGATTCTTACAACAGCGGCAAAGGCATCGTCACGAACGCCTTCGCCAACGCAATTCTCGCTATATTCGGGCCATTCTTACTGTGGATCGGCGGTGCGCTGGTGCTTTCTCGCCTTGGCTCGCGCGGGCCAGAGTTGATGCAATTCCTGCTCGGCCGAACGCCACTGCTCAAGGATGTCAAGCGCGGGCTTTCGGGTTCCGGTTCGGCAGAAGGAGTCGGTCGGCTGGCTCTCATCATCGTCCTGACTCTATCGATCGTGACGATGGCCGCCGTGCAAGGCCATACTGGGACCATCGTCGACGAGAAGGCCACCGACCAGGCGGTCGGCGGTGATTTGCATGTCGAATTCGCCGAGTCGATGACTGAATCCCAAGCGGTCGCTGCGGTGCAAGCCGCTTGGGACCAAGGTAGTGGAGATTCGTCCGCAGAAATCTCTGCGGCGACTATTCTGCAGTATTACGCGACCCTGACCAACGACGAATTCAACGGCGTGCAGGTCTGGGTCGTCACCGACGAAGCATTCGAACTTCTGCACTGGACAGCCCAGGCTTTGCCGGGAACAGACCTCGATGCATCGAAGGCTCGGCTGATGCGGGAGGGAACCTTCAGCCATGGTTCGAATGCGGGCTGGCAACTCGAGGTATCGAAGGGAAATTCCTACAGATTCGAATTGGTCACCAATCCCTTCACCGGCGCCTCGACCAACAAGACTCTCGAGGATATCGGTCGGCATCTGTGGGTTCCCGGCATGAGCGGTCCCGATGCCGAGAATGTGATTTTCATCGGTGAGGCAACGGCGCGTGCGTGGGCCGGCTCAATGTTCCCTACAGACGAGACGATGACCTCGAAAACCTGGTTCTTCGACTTCGGCGAAAATGCCTATGCGAATGATGGACAACATCTGCGCGACCTCTCGGTGCAACTCTCGACGGAAGGTTCCGTAACCAGCGCTCAAGATTGGTCGTCGGCGCACCGAGATGTCGAGAAGAATGGCGGAATAATCTACGGAACTCCCGGCTTGCTCAGTCTGCAATTCGTTATCGCGGCGATGGCTGCGATCGCCTCATCTTTCGTCTTCCTGAGCCTCGTCCTGAGCCAACGCCGCAAGGAACTCAGCATTCTGCAAGCGATTGGCGCCAGCCCATCGCAAGTGATGCGACTCGTGCTCTTCGAGATCCTCTCGATCACAGTCGTCAGCATGGCTCTCGGAGGCTTGCTCGGAATCGGAATCTCATATGCCTTCAACGGCTTGTTCAACCTCTTCGGTCTGATCTTCCAGACCATAACCGGTTCGGGCGGTTCCGGAATAAGTCGAGACCTGGTGTGGCCGTTGATCGACTTGTTACAGGTCGGTGGAATTCTCTTGCTGGCGGTTTGCATCGCGCTCGTCGCGACGACTCGAAAGGCGATTGGAGCTGACCTTGCAACGGTTCTGAAGGGGGAGTGAAGATGACTGACAGCATACCAATCCTCGAAGCTGATTCCTTGTACCACGTCTATGAATCGAAGGCAGAAGGGGGCAATGTCGTGGCTCTTAGGGGGCTCTCTGTGCGGGTTGGAGTCGGTGAGGCTGTGGCAGTGATCGGGCCTTCTGGTTCTGGAAAATCCACACTTCTCAAATCCCTCGGTGGCCTGATGTCACCCACTGCCGGTCGCGTCTTCCTCGGGGGGACGGATCTCACGAAGCTGGAGGGTAGCGATCTGGTCGAGCACCGTCGCTCGACGGTCTCGTTCATCTTCCAGGAAGGCAATCTGCTCGGTGATTTATCGGCGCTTGACAATGTCATGCAGCCGCTTCGGCACGCCGGTGTTCCGGCGCGCGAAGCGAAGCGTCGAGCCATCGAAGTACTGGAGCGGCTCGGCATGGTTCCGCGCATGAAAGCGCTTCCTGAGCAGTTGTCAGGAGGCGAGCAGCAGCGTGTTGCGATTGCTCGCGCGCTGGTCACTAAACCGAAGTTGATTCTCGCCGATGAGCCGACCGGCTCACTCGATCCCTTCACTTCGCAGAGCGTTATCAAGTTGTTCAAGGAACTCCACAAGGAAGAGGACGTCGCTTTCCTCATCGTCACCCATAGCCGTGATGTCGGCGAATTCTCGGACCGCTCGCTGGAACTGCGCGACGGTCGCTTCGTCGCCCAGCACGGCGAAGGTGTAGAACTCGACGATCTGACTCAGAATCGGGAGTTGATCGTCGACGATCTCGGCACAGTCAGTTTCCCACCCGACATCCTGCTGGAACTAGGCGGGCCCGGCCGGTATTCTGTCGACTCGGTCGAACCCGGCCGAATCGTATTGCTGTCTCAAGACGCCGCAACCGCCGCTGCGGCCGGCAATCGGCGACAATTAGTTGCGGATTGCCCCGCCTGTGGCCATGAGTACTCCGATGCCGAAGCGAACCGCTGCCCAGATTGCGGTTCAAGCCGCCCGAAGGCCTGAATCTCAAGCGATTGGCAGCGAGAAGTTTTGTGGTTTGGCAGTCCCCAGATCCTTCGGCAGTTCTCGGACTTTCGTAGGCAAGGTGATTGGAATCATCTCGTGTCCAATCAGTGCAACTCGACTCTCATGTCTCTCCGAGAGAACCTCGCGCCCGACCAGAGGAGCCAATTCGTGCGCGAATTCCATCACATCGCGGTGGTAAGGCATATTCTCGATAGTGTGATTCGAAGTCGATTTTCCAACGTAGACGTAGCCTTTCGCTTCGATGAAATCGGGGTCGGCGATATTGTCGAGGCGCGCGTACTCCTCCGTGTGGCCGAGCGACTCGCCCTTGATCAGCGTGTGACGGCAGACCGTGCGCGTGTCCAGCGAGGGTAGCAAGGCGAGGGTCTGCTCCAGCTTGTGAAATGCAGCCTTGTCGAACTTCGGTTTGCACAAGCGATCGAAGATCTCCTTGTTCGGCGCATCGACACTGACGTACAACTGGGTCGGCAAGGTATCCAGATTCTCGATCACCTTCGGCAACGAACCATTCGTCACCAGGAAAGTCGAGACGCCATGCTGGTGACAGATATCCAAGAATTCGGCGAGCCGCGAGTAGAGAGTAGGCTCGCCGTTCAATGAAATCGCTACGTGCTTAGGATCTTGGGCATCCAACCATTTTTCTCTCGGAACTTTCGGATGCCCGCCAAATCCTGTGATCAATCGACGGTGAGCCCGGACGCTTTCGAGGAACAGATCGTAGGGGTCATCGTCTATTTTGGTGAGCTTGTCCGAGTGTGGTTCTCTCCAGCAATAAGTGCAAGCGAGGTTGCATGTATCGACGTTCGGCGCCATCTGCATGCAGCCATGACTCTCTATGCCGTAGAAGGTTCCCTTGTAGCAAGAACGGTCGTTGATTAGGCTCTGCTTAGTCCAATGGCAGACCTTGACGCCGCCGTGTTCTCCGACCAGATGGTAACTCTGTTTGGCCAGTCGCGCAGCCAACTTCGGCTCTATTTTCGTCACTGGTGCACTCTGCATCTACATCGACTCCTGACTTCAGATTCCACAGAGGGGCTGCGTCGGGGTAGCGCTGGCGTGCACCCCCTCAGACTTGAAACTGTCTTGTGCGGCTGGAATAATAAACAGCCAGCATCGTTGCATCCAACATGCGCTCTGCAATCGCATTCGGTGTGACTCTCATGCTGATGGCGACAGCGATGGCAGGTTGCTTCGGTGACGATGAATCACCAGAGGTCAAAGCCGGGGATCTGATCATCGGACCAGCGGTCCTCGAAGGCGCTGAATTACAATCGGTTCAGTTCACTGCTATGAGTTCGATGAGCGTTCATGTTCCGTACCTCGTGATCGATGCTGAATCGGGTTATTTCGTCAACGGCACGACCTTGGATTTCTCTCGACCCGGTACGGTCACAATCGAGATTCTCGCCCCGTCCAACAGCGGCTCAACCTGGTTCTTACTGGGTCAGTCGGGCCGGACGAATTGGCCCTTGAGGGCGACGAATCAGAGTTGGTCCGAATGGTTCGACTCAGCGGAATTCGCCGAGTCGCCTCACACATACATCGAACATCCAGTGCTCCGCCAGAACGATTCCACCGTGACGATGGAGATGGGTTCGGCGCATGGCGAGGGTATAATCGACGGACTGAACGTCTACGAGTGGTTGGAATTGTTCGCCAACGAAGACGCAGGATACGTCGACCGCTGGGGTCCATTCACCCTCTATGATCCGATGTACGAGAGAGCGGTCGCCTTCATGGAGAATGAATTGGAAGCCATAGGATACGATGCTCAGGTTCATCGCTATCGCCTCTCGACATCACCCTACGCGGTCAATGTCTGTGGCTATCTCGAGGGCAGCATGTATCCTGATGAATGGTTGGTTCTCGGTGCGCACCTCGATGTGGCCGAGCCAGGCACGCCTCCGGGTGGCGGAACTCGTGTGGGGGCACACGACAATGGCGCGGGCGTTGCGCTGATGTTGGAAGCCGCTCGCGGTTTGGCTCAGTTCGACCATCGCAGAACCATCGTCGTCTGCTTCTGGTCGAACGAGGAGAATGGCTACGACGGTGTCGACAGCTGGATCGACAACCTACCTTCTGACGTGACGATCAGCAACTACCTGAACGCCGACGCCGTCGGCACCAATTGGCCAGGATACTACACGCTGGTCGTCGATATCATCCCCGAGACTGACAACCAGATCAATGAGCAGTGGCCGATGGTCAGACTGACCGAGTGGATCGGCTCGAACAACAACGACATCGCCGAGGCTTTGCGGCTGGGCAGAGAGATCTACCACAACGAAGGCTATGCCTCGATGAAGGATGATGATACAAGTGACCAGAAGCGTCTCTCGATTTCAGTTCACGAGTCGCAAAGAGGTCGCAGCGATTACGAGAGAATCGCTGATCAACTCGGCGTCGTGTCGATGGATTTCGGCTCACTGACAGGCGGTTCCGACTGCTATCACGCGCCATGTGACACCCTTGAGACGATGGTCGAGATGATGGTCACCGACAATGGCAGCGGTGTGCAGAATCTGGTCGAGTCCTTCGATCTCATCACTTGGTGGATCTTCAATCTGGCGATGTACCTCGACGAGACACCGATCTATGATGAATCCTGATCAAGCGTATTTTACTGC
>Ga0208391_1001203_pt1 | contig 12624 bp, 7 predicted proteins | sample Knorr_S23_td_Bot_FD_185612 | JGI IMG/M metagenome (GOLD analysis project Ga0208391, IMG submission 185612) | Marine microbial communities from Southern Atlantic Ocean transect - Knorr_S23_td_Bottom_ad_3770_LV_A (SPAdes) (version 2) | ecosystem: Environmental > Aquatic > Marine > Oceanic | place... | reverse complement strand
TGGTCTGGTTGGTTCTGCAATTTACAGGTTACTCAAAAAGAGAGGATTTGAAAACCTCATTACCCGCACTCATTCCGAACTGGAACTGATGGATGCAGTGGCAGTTCAGAATTTTTTTGAGGAAACAAAACCTGAATTTGTTTTTCTCGCTGCAGCAAAAGTAGGAGGTATTCACGCAAACAGTACTTACCCTGCTGATTTTATGCGTGAAAATTTAATCGTTCAAACGAATGTTATTCACGAATCATGGAGGAATGGTGTAGAAAAATTAATGTTTTTAGGCAGTTCATGCATCTATCCTAAACTATGTCCTCAACCAATTAGTGAGGAGTCTTTACTGACTGGTGAATTGGAACCAACTAATGAGGCATATGCTCTCGCAAAAATTGCTGGTATCAAAACCTGTCAAAGTTACAATCTCCAGTACGGTACAAATTTTATTTCTGCAATGCCAACCAATCTTTATGGAATCAACGACAACTTTCATCCGGAAAACTCACACGTCCTGCCGGCCTTGATACGGAGATTTCATGAAGCAAAACTCGCCGATGCAGAGTCGATCAGCATCTGGGGGACAGGAAATCCAAGGCGTGAATTTTTGCATTCAGATGATCTTGCAGATGCGGTTTTGTTTCTGATGGAAAATTATAATGATTCTGAAATAGTCAACGTCGGCTGCGGTGAAGATCAAACGATCAGGGTTTTGGCAGAAACGATCAGTGAGGTCGTTGGCTATTCCGGGTCCTTGGCATTTGACTCGTCACGTCCGGATGGTACTCCGCAAAAGATTCTGGATATTTCCAAAATCCGTGTTCTGGGCTGGACACCAGAAATTCCTTTAAAAAAGGGACTTGAACAAGTTTATCAGTGGTATACAGAGCAGTGATCTTCTGCTACATGAGTATTATTATACTGTTTTGGAAAAATGCTGATGCGAACTTTCTTCAAGATACCTGTCAAAAGGCATGGCCAGGTTCCTGGTAAATAGTATTCCCACAGGTGTCAGCTCAATTTTTTCTAAACTTAAGTTCACTAGTCCTTCCTGTTTGAATTGTTCCAACTTTTTCCAGGCCTGAGAAAAATGATCCTGAAATTCTATTTTATAACGTGTTTCAAAATCCGTAATTGAAATTTCTCCATGACACATCAGAGTTTCAATTAGATCACGACGTAACAGATCTTCTTCATCCAGTGTCATTCCTTTGCGAGGTATGAGCTTTTTTTCTGTGGCTTCGTTCATGTATTGATCAATTTCTTTCGTGTTCTGCCAGTAACTGTCTCCAAAATCTGAAATTGCAGATACGCCCACACCTATCTGAGCCATGTTGTGCAGAGTTGTGTAACCCATGAAATTTCGATGCAGAGTTCTGTTTTTTGCTGCAAGAGCAAGTTCATCTGTGGGAAGCGCGTAGTGATCCATGCCGATCATTACATATCCTGCCTCAGCCAAAAAGCGGATAGTTTCCAGATATATTGCTATTTTCTCTTCAGGTGAAGGTAAATCTTTCTCCCTGATTGCACGCTTATGTGTTTTGAACATTCCGGGTAAATAGGCAAAGCTGTAGATCGCCAGCCGATCCGGGCGCATTTTATAGACTTCTTCAAGGGTTTTTCTAAAACTCTGTCTTGTTTGCAGCGGCAGTCCGTAAATCAGATCCATATTTATGCTTTTATAACCCAGATTGCGGGCAGTTTCCAATGTTCTCCATGACTGTTCCACTGTCTGATTTCGATTAATTGCTTGTTGAATTGCCGGATCCAAATCCTGTACTCCAAAACTGATCCTCCGGAAACCAAGTTCATAAAGCAGTTCCAGTTGTTTGTTAGTAGTTACCCTCGGATCGGCCTCCAAGGCCCATTCTCCATCTTCTTGTACATCAAAGCAGGAGTGGATCATCTCAACTACTCTTCGGAGTTGTGAATGGTTAAGAAAAGTCGGAGTTCCTCCTCCAAAATGAACTTGTGCTATTTTTTTTCGAACGCCCAGGAGTTTAGCTACACCAGCTATTTCCTGGTCAAGAGCATCGAGATATCTCTCGACTATTTCCTGATTGTTGGTGATATATTTATTGCAGCCGCAAAAAGTACAGAGTTGGCGGCAAAAAGGTATATGCAGGTAGAGAGAAATCGGTTGCTCATTCAGCCCTTCTTTTTGCAAACAGGCTGCATAATCCTCGGAGAAATATCCTTCGCTCCAGACAGGAACAGTTGGATAACTGGTATAACGCGGTCCCGGTCTATTGTAACGCTGAATGATCTCCGGTGTAACTGCAAGCAGGTCTGCTGTCATTTTTGTATAGCGGATTTTTATTATTTTTCTTTACTAAAGAATGATGCCGTTTTAAAACCAGTGCCAAGAATCTTTAAACAATTTCTATTGAAATTTACGCAGAGGAAAAAGATTGGCTGCGAAAAAAAACAGTACTGCAGCAATAACAATTGAGGGACCGGAAGGTGTGTCAATCTGCAGTGATGCCCACAAGCCAAGTCCAACTGAGGCCATACCTATAAGTGCACCTCCAAGTGCCATTTGTTCAGGAGTTCTACTGAAACGCCTCGCTGCAGAAACAGGAATTATTAAAAGTGAGGTGACCAGCAGAATTCCGATTATTTTCATGGATAAGGCAATCACAGCTGCAATCAAAAGCATGAAGATCAGTTGTACTCTGATAACTGGAACTCCTTCTGCCTGGGCAAGTTCACTGTCAAATGTAAGAGCAAGTAAAGGTCGCCAGAGCCAAAGAAATATCAGCATAATCAAAAGACCGCCGCCATAGATCCAGTAAAGATCTGTCATGTCTACTGCCAAAATGTCACCAAATAAATATCCCATTAAATCAACGTGCACCCAACTCATCAGGCTGATTGCCAACACTCCCATGGCCAGTGATGCATGAGAAAGTGTACCTAAAACAGCATCGTTTGCAAGCTGTTTTTGTCGTTGAAAAATAAAAAGAATCATTGCTACGGCGATGGCAACAACAAAAACACCGAAAATCAAATCAACTTCCAGAAAAATACCAAGTGCGACTCCCAGCAAAGCTGAATGAGCCATGGTGTCACCTAAGTAGGACATTCTTCGCCAGATCACGAAACAACCCAGTGGACCTGCAAGAATGGCAACTCCCATCCCGGCAATAACAGCCCGCCAAAAGAAATCATCTAAAATCATCACGGTCTGTCCTCACGCAATGTTCCGGATAATTGATGTGTATGGTCGTGATGGTGACTATATACAGCCAAAGCACTTCCGGAGTCTAAACCGAACAGCCGCAAGTATTCCGGATGCTGGCTCACATCTTCAGGTTCTCCCTCGCAGCACACATGGCGGTTCAAGCACAACACACGGTCTGTTGAAGCCATTACTACATGCAGATCATGTGAAACCATCAGCACACCGCAACCATGCTTATTTCTCAGGTTTCCAATTAGTTTGTACAATTCTGACTCTCCCATGTAGTCTACTCCCTGTACCGGTTCATCGAGAACAAGAAGTTCCGGATTTATCAAAAGTGTACGCGCCAGCATCACACGCTGAAATTCTCCTCCGGAAAGCTGATACACAGGCTTGTTTTTCAATGATAAAACACCGGTTTCATCCAGGACATTTTCAATTTGTCGAACGGAAAAATTTCCAGTCAAATTCATAATTCGGCTGACTGAAAGAGGAAGAATCGGATCTACAGTAATTTTTTGCGGCAGGTAGCCAATTCTGAGATTTGGTTTTTTATATATACTCCCGGTATTTGGAGGGATCACTCCCAACAAAACGCGGAACAGTGTGGTTTTACCGGCTCCGTTTGGTCCGATGATAGTCACAATTTCGCCAGCAGAGACAGTAAGCGAAACATCGGACAGCAACTCCTGTTCTCCGGCGAATAGAGACATATTTTCGGTTTGAAGCAGGATTTGTTTTTTTTCTTTTGCAGTTGAAAAATTTGCTGCAGTTTCTATCTTGGTTGGCATTGACAAATGAGTTAGTCAGAGTTATCCTGAAGTAAGCAATATTTATAACATATTTTACTCTTCAAAGCAAAGCCGCAAAGCAAAAACTGGATTTTGATGAAAACTGGAATTTGCTTTATTATTGTTATTCCACTTCTCTGGTTTAATCTGGCAATGGCAGCTTCAGATTTGAAAGTTGTGGTTTCAATAAAACCGTTTCACTCACTTGTTTCTACAGTAATGCAGGGGGTTTCAGAACCTGCTTTGCTTTTAAATGGAAACAACTCACCACATTCCTATTCCCTGCGGCCAAGCGCTGCCGTCAAGCTTCAAAACGCAGATCTTGTTTTTTGGGGAGGAGAAAATCTGGAAGGATTTTTGGCCAAAGCAATTCATTCTCTGGCTGCAGGAGCCAGGGTGGTTTCATTTGAAGATACACCGGGACTCATACTGCGGCCCTTTCGCTCAGGTAAAGAGTGGCAGAAACTTGATCCTGAATCTGAAAATGATCAAGACCATTTAAAGAAACAGGAAATTCACAGGTTGCCCGGAAACGATCCGCACATTTGGCTGGATCCACTCAATGCTCAAAAAATCACCCAGAATTTAGTCCAAATATTGAGTGAGTTTGATCCTGAAAATGCGCAGACTTATCACAGTAACGGCAAAAAAACAATACTCCGACTTTCTGATTTAAACATACAATTGGAAACAAAAATGAGTTCTGTTTCATCAAAGTCTTATATTGTCTTTCATGATGCATATCAATATTTTGAGAAGCGTTATCAACTCAATCCAATTGCTTCAGTTATTGTCAGTTCAGGTCCTTCAACAAGTGTTGGCAGGTTGATAGATATCCGTAAAAAAATAAAAAATAAAAACGTTCTTTGTATTTTCACGGAACCGCAATTTTCTCCCAAATTGGTGCAGACTGTTATTTCGGGAACTGCTGTAAAAAAAGGAATACTTGATCCTATTGGTACCAGCATTTCTCCGGGTCCAGAGATGTATTTTACTTTACTAAATAATATCAGCCATTCAATTAGTAATTGTTTTAAAAAATGATGTACGTGGAATAAACTATTTTCCATTAGAGAGATGATCCAATGTCCAAAATTAAGAAGATAAGAGAAGAAAATACTTTGGTACAGGATGATTCCGATAATTCGGTTTTTGATCAGTTTATCACACATTTTTTGCGTGGTATGTCAGAACGAATGCGTGAGACCTACAGCAATTCAGAGTTGGAAGTCTTTCTCAAAGATCGATTTGCTTTTTTCAGGAAAGCAGTCAGCAGGAGTGGAATGGTACAAGTCGTTCCTCATAAACTGCCATCTAACACACATGAAGAATCATACTTTGCCGGGAATGTAATAATAGAAATAGTTTCTCCAGATGCACCGTTTATCGTCGTTACTGTTGAGGCACTGTTGCGTCAGTTGGATTTAATGATTCATCGAAAACTTCATCCTATAATGGGAGTACGCCTGACTGCAGAGAAAGAGATTTTGGGAGTTATTTCTCCAGTAGATACATCAGAAAAATTTGATCATCTCTATCTGGAAATTGATGCTGATGCAGACATCGTTTCCTTGAAACGTATTGAAAACCTGATTGCCGGTCACATGCTGGCAGTTCAGCTTGTCCAGAATCAGCGTCAAAATATGTTGAAGCGGCTGGAATCAATGGAAAAAGAAATTGATACAGTTACTGTCATTTCCTCTGATACAAAGGAAGAGTGGTCGAAACTTTGTGGATGGTTGAAACTGGACAATTTTACTTTAATGGGTTTTATCACACTTGTAGCGCAGGATTCAGATTCTACGAATTTCATTAAAACTATAGACAATTCCGGACTGGGAATTTTGGCAGAGACCTTTCTAGCTAAATCCTCCAAGACTCTTTTGAATGTTGTAACTGCACGTCTTAGTAAGCGCCGTCACTCAGAATTCCCTTTTGCATTGGACCTGATTCGTTTCACCAGTCCGGTTTTACGTTTTGAAAACTTGATGATGCTGAGTATCCGTGTTCCGGATAAGAAATCAGGTATGGTTGAACATGTTTTTCTCGGTCTGCTCAGGGGAAGCTCACTCCAAGTAAAAAATGTTGAAACGCCTCTTATTCACCAGAAGATGGACTATATTTTCAAAAACCGGAATATGCTGGTGAACAGTTATGACTACAATGAAGTCGTCCGGATATTCCGTGCAACACCAAAATTTGAATTATTCCGTTCATCAAGGAAAGAATTGATTCAGGTTTGCGATGGACTCCTTTCTGTCAACAATCCTAATAATATTTATTGTTTTCAGATAAATACCAGAGTTACAGGAGTATTAAAGTTGATGATAGTGATGCCCACTTCACTTTTCTCTGAGGAAGCGATTGAACACACTGTTGTTTTACTCAAGGCAAAAATTCCACATCAGCACTGTGACTGGTTTGAAGCACGCGGAAGTGAAAAATCACGTCTACATCTGGAATTTGAACTGCAGGAAGACACACTGGGAAAAAGTGAATTGCCTAATGTTGATTTGCTGCAGCTTGAAAATGAAATCAGCGGACTGATAAAACCGTGGAAAATTCAACTGCGCGAACTCCTGCAGAGTAAAAATACAGGTGATGAAGGTGCACGATTATATGAACGTTATGTCCCACTGATGCCTTCTCATTACAGTGCCCGTGTTGAAATATTGGAAGCCCTGGAAAATATTCAGTTCATGGAATTGCTGACCCGGGATGATGATCTTCAATTCGACTTAAAACACTTCTCAATTCCATCAGTACTTGGCAAGTCTATTTCCCTGCTCTATGTTTACAGCAAAGAGAAAATACATTTGATTGAGATCATGCCTGTCCTGCAAAATCTTGGACTGCATGTAATCGACCAGTTGACGACAAGGATTGGAAATGATGAAAAAACTTTAGCTTTCATCCAGTCTTTTAGAGTAGTACGCAGTGACAGGAGAAAAATAGAAGAAGAGCATTTCAAACCATTGTTGGCACCAATAGTTAAACAGGTCTTCAAGAAAAAAACAGAAAATGACCCTTTGAATGGTTTGGCTTTACTGGCAAATTTAGCATGGCGGGAAATTAATGTACTTCAGCTTTATCGCAATCTATCTCTCCAATTAAGTGCACCTTTAACCAGTGAAACGATAAATGGGGTTCTGCTCAGGCATCCCCTCTGCTCACGCTTGTTGTTTGAGACATTTGCCTGTCGATTTTCTCCTGAATCTTCTTTTGGTAATTTGATTTATCGTCAAGAAGTGCTTTTGCCGCAGAAAAAACATGAGTTCATTGAGAGTTTAGTAACAGTAAAACAGGTTACTGATGATGAAGTATTGCGTCGTTTGTTTGAATTGATTGAAAATACTTTGCGAACCAATTATTACCTGCAGCAAGATACTGAAGAAACAGGTATTTCCATCAAACTTGATTCTCGAAAAATAGAACAGATGCCGGACCCGGTGCCTTTCAAAGAAATATATGTGCATGATGTGGGGATGGAAGGTCTGCATTTACGTTTTGGACCAGTTGCACGGGGTGGACTTCGCTGGTCAGATCGGCCGGATGACTTCAGAACGGAAATATTGGGGCTTGTCAAAACACAACAAACAAAAAATGTGGTGATTGTTCCAGTTGGATCAAAAGGTGGTTTTGTGCTGAAAAACACTCCGGCATCACGTGAAGAAGCAATTACAGAATCTAAAAATCAATACAGACGTTTCATTAGTGCAATGCTGCAGATAACCGACAATTTTGACGCACAGGGTAAGATACAAACTCCAAGTCACGTTCTTTCCTACGATGATCCGGATCCATATCTGGTTGTTGCTGCAGACAAAGGGACGGCGACTTTTTCAGATATAGCCAACGAAGTGTCTGAAAAATGCGATTACTGGCTAGGCGACGCTTTTGCTTCAGGCGGTTCAGTCGGTTATGATCACAAAAGAGAAGGAATCACAGCTCGAGGAGGATGGGAATGCGTTAAACTGCACTTTAAGGAAATGGGGCGGGACATTCAGGCTGAACACACCACAGTAATTGGCATAGGAGACATGAGTGGAGATGTTTTTGGTAACGGGATGCTGCAGAGTAAAATGCTCCTTCTCAAAGCTGCATTCAATCATATGCATATCATTCTTGATCCTGATCCAGATGCTGAAAGTTCATGGCAGGAACGAAAACGTCTATTTGATTTGCCCGGATCCAGCTGGATGGATTATTCTAAGGAAAGAATCAGTTCCGGAGGCGGAATCTATGAGCGTAATGCAAAATCCATTAAGCTGTCGCCTGAGATAAAAGGAATGCTTGGTACAGATGCAGACAGTTTAAAAGGTGAAGATGCAGTACGGCTTATTTTACAAATGGACGTAGATCTGCTGTGGTTTGGCGGCATAGGTACATACATTAAAACTGCTGATCAAACTCATTATCAAGTTGGAGACCAGGCAAACAACTCTTTACGAATTGATACTACTGAATGTCAAATGAAGGTTATTGGTGAGGGGGCTAATTTAGGCTTGACTCAATTGGCGCGCATTGATCTTGCTAACAATGGAGTTAGACTGAACACCGATGCTGTTGACAATTCCGGTGGTGTAAATATGTCGGATTATGAGGTTAATCTCAAAATATTACTCCAGCAGCTTCTTAGAAGAGGCATTGTAGGGTCAAAGGAAGAGCGAAATGATCTGCTTGCATCAGCAACCGATGAGGTTTCTGAGCTTGTATTAGCCAATAACCGCGGACAGCACCGTTTGATCTCAATGGACAGCATTCGTTCCAACCTCAATTTCCGTTTGTTCCGTAAGCTGATTGCGCACCTGCAGGAACAGGGTATGAATAAACGCGGCGAATACATTCCAACACGTACAGAACTTGATCAGTTGGAACATGCAAACATGCCTTTGCCGCGTCCGGTCCTTTCAGTATTGATGGCTTATGCAAAAATGGAGATCTACGAAGCGCTTACCTCTTCAGAAATGCCGCTTGAAAAAGAACTGACTGCAACGTATTTAGAGTATGTTCCTAAAACTTTAAAAAGTCACTTTGGTGAAAATGCCAACGATCATCCTCTGAAAAAGGAAATTGTTTCTACGGTTCTGACGAACAATATCACTAATCAGGCAGGTTCAACCTTTGTTTCCAGAATGGCACAAGTCACTGAACGGAGCATACCTGATATAATAAGGACCTATCTGATACTGGAGTCAAGCCTTGGTGCAACAGAAATACGGGAGCGTCTGTATTCTATGACAGATATCAGTGAGAAAGAGCGTTACGAAGTACTGATAGATTTGGAAGATGTTTTGAAGATGCTTGTTCGAAATGTACTGCAGAGTCAAGCAGTTCCACCGGGTTTTGAACAAATCGACCAATATCATGGATTATTGAGTGAACTGGTGGAGCATCCAGATAATTCTGTAGATACATTAAATTCAGAAAACGATCAATCTCCTCCAGATTCCGAGCGGGAAAAAGTTCAATCAGAAGATTTAAGCGAACAACGTGCAATTGACGCTGTCAGGACCTCACTGCGGCGTTTAAGATTAGCTCCGGATGTAATTCATTTGTGCATTAACAAAAAACTGGGTGTCTCTACGGCATATCGTATTGCAGAGAGTGTAGAACAGAAATTTGGACTAGACTGGCTTCGAGAACGTCTGATTTTGCAGGAGCCAGGCAATGATTGGGAACTGGAATTTCAGGACATTCTTTTACGTACATTGGATGCAAACAAATTGAGGCTGTTGGAAGTACTGCTTGCATCTCACAAAATTGAGACAATGAAAGAACAGGATTTCTCAACTTTACTGGAACCGCTGGAAGAAATGAATGCTGCCCATTTACGGGCATATATTCAGTCACTTGAGCAACTGAAAAGCGGTTCATTGATCAGTCTGACTTCAATTGCAGTAAATCTTAGTCATTTGGATTTTCTCAAAAACATCTCTTCAAAAATCTGAAAAACCTGACAATTAACTGGTATAAAAAATATATGATTGCAATGATCCTTGCCGGAGGAACAGGAACACGTCTCTGGCCTTATAGTCGCAGTATGACTCCCAAACAATTTCTCAATCTTGGTTCAACTCACGAATCCCTGTTCCAGGAAACATGCAGGCGTTTGGAAACACTTATTGATCCGGAGAAAATCTATGTTGTCGGTTCTGCATCACATGAAGGAGAGCTTCAGCAGCAGATGGCGCAAATATATCCGGACTATCGTCCTGAACAGTTGCTTATTGAACCGCTTAGCCGCAACACTGCACCGGCCATACTATGGGGGATTCTTCAGATTCCGGAAAATCAACGCGGTGAGCCGGTCGTCATTTTGGCTTCGGACCACCTGATAAAGGCACCTGAACATTTAATCGGTGCCTTAAAAAATGCGGAAACTCTGGCAAGTTCAGGTTATCTTGTGACTTTTGGTATACGTCCGGACCGGCCGGAAACAGGATATGGTTACATCAAGGCAGGAGAAGCACTTGAAGTCGGTTTTAAGGTTGCAGATTTTGTTGAAAAACCTGACCAGTCAACGGCAGAAAGTTATCTGGAATCCTCAGATTATACCTGGAATGCGAGTATTTTTATGGCAACCGCAGAAACCTGGCTGGATGAATTTCGTAATCATGCACCGGGATTGCTGGCTGTATTTGAAAACGCAACGGTTGATGGAAAGGAGCTTGCGGATCCGGAAGTAATCCGGAAAATATACCAATCCATCGAGTCTGACTCAATTGATTACGCACTGCTTGAAAAATCAAAGCGGGTTGCGGTTTTGCCTGTTGATATGGAATGGAGTGACCTTGGCAGTTGGGAAAGTATTTATCAGGTTTCAGAGAAAGACAAACAGGGTAATGTCATACGGGGCAACGTTATTTCCCATGAAACGCACAATTGCCTGATCTTCAGCAGCAAAAAGCTGGTAACGAGTATTGGTGTTGAGAATTTGATCATTGTTGAAACTGATGATGCGCTGCTGGTATGCGACATGACGCGTTCCCAGGATGTAAAAAAACTCGTGGAAACACTTAAAAGAGAGGAACGTCACGAATATAAGTTTCATGCACGGGTAATGCGTCCCTGGGGCTCTGCCACGACAATTCTGGAAAATACGAGCTATCGTATCCGCATGCTGGAAATCCAGACAGACAAAAGTATGTCTCTACAGAGCCATCAACAGCGTAGCGAACACTGGGTTGTGCTTGAGGGAACAGCTGATGTTCAGCGTGGTGATGAAAAGGTGATTCTGCAAGAAAATGAATCTGCATACATACCCAAAGGAATGCGGCACCGTCTTGGAAATTCCGGAAACACAACTCTGCAGATAATTGAGGTTCAGCAGGGAGAATACCTTGGTGATGACGGTATTGAAAGGTATTAGCTCTATGATGAGTTGAACTCCCAACTTAAGATGTTTCACAGGATGCTCAGAAAGGTCGTGAGTTAAAGAAATACGAGTGCCAAATTTGCATTTTTACAGGAAGATATATATTTTGGCCTATCTTGTGTAGACACTATACATAGATAAATAATTTTCTTAGTCTAAATTAAATTGAGGAAGACAATGAATGACTGGAACATTTACGTAATTCTGCTGAATTGCGCTTATACAATTTGGTTAGCAGCTTTTTTGGCAAAAAAAATTGTCTGGCTGAGGATACTCACTATTACAGGAAATATCCTAGTTGTACCCTATTACTTATATTTCCTTGAAACACCTCTGTGGAATACCATTGTCTGGGTTGGTGTCTATACTGTAATCAACTTGGTGATGCTCTTTATTATTTACCTGGAAAGCAGGCCGATCAAACTAAGTGATTTAGAACAGAAGATCTATGATCTGACATTCAAATCTCTCGGACCAAGGGTATTTAAAAAATTGATCGATAATGGATCTTTGGAGGAGCTCCAACCTGAGATGAATCTTGTCACCCGTGATTCAGAACTGGAAAGTCTGATGCTTGTGGTAGAAGGTGAGGCTGAAGTAGTGCTCAAACATGGAAAACATCTAATTATCCCTACAGGCGGGTTCATAGGTGAGCAGTCCTTCATAACTGGCGGAAAAACCTCGGCGGATGTCACAACCGGCAAGGAGGCAGCTATGATTTTACGCTGGAATAGCCAAGTACTGCGGAAGTACCTTGCAGATAAAGAGACTCTGAAAGACCACCTCGATCTAATACTCACTGCCGATTTGATCTATAAACTGAGGGACATGGAAGAGGATCTTGATGTAATCAGACATTCCCAAGATTTGAACATCAGTTAAAAAAAATTAAATGAGAGGATACTTTAATATAACGAAGACAATTATCTGGTCACATGAGTCCTCTCTGAAAATATAAAGACTTAACTGATAGAATCAATAATTGAGAATCCAATGCTGTCTTTTACACGATAGATTTCAAGTTTTACAACCTTCCACAACCTACTACCCCTTCACTACCTCGCAGTTTCAATCCCCTGTCTTTACCAACCAACAAAATTTTTTATTTTTGTGAATAATGAGTTTGCCTTTATGGCGTGAAATTAGCAAAGCTAGTTGGGCTGATACTAGCCAGCACTTTGTTTTAAATATATTGGGAGTTTTTTATGAAAAAATTTATTTCAGTATTTAATTTTACAATCTTAGTGGTACTAATTCTATCTATCCCACTCTTGGACAAA
>Ga0208391_1001194_pt1 | contig 12693 bp, 11 predicted proteins | sample Knorr_S23_td_Bot_FD_185612 | JGI IMG/M metagenome (GOLD analysis project Ga0208391, IMG submission 185612) | Marine microbial communities from Southern Atlantic Ocean transect - Knorr_S23_td_Bottom_ad_3770_LV_A (SPAdes) (version 2) | ecosystem: Environmental > Aquatic > Marine > Oceanic | place... | reverse complement strand
ATTTTTCCATCAGGTCTTTTTCGGTATCCTTGGCAATGCCCAGGTAAACGGGAATGCCGCCCGCAGACTTGATTTGTGCCGCCAGCATATGGCCGTTGCTGTTGAAAATCTGTGGGCCTTGGGGCGTTTCATCCAGTTCAAGAATCTCATCGCCGGTGGATAAAATTGCAACCGTGGGACGTTGGCTGACCGCGATCTGCGACCGGCCAATGACCGCCAACATGCCGATATGAGCCGGGCTCAGGGTAGTTCCCTTTTTAATGACTCCTTCACCGATCTTCACATCTTCTCCCGCTCTACGGATATTTTCTGCCACGTCGGCTTTGTCCAGGCACAGAATGGCGTTGCCGTCTTTTTGGGTATCTTCCTGCATGAGTACAGCATCGGCACCGGGCGGGATGGGCGCACCCGTCATGATGCGCATGGTCTGACCCGGTTTCAGCGTGCCCTTGGCTGTGTAACCGGCGGCGATTTCCTCGACCATTTCCAGCTTGACCGGGTTCTCCGGGGTCGCGGACTGAATGTCTCCGGCAATCAGGGCATAACCATCCATCGCCGAGTTGTCCAGCGGCGGGTTGTTGATGCGGGAGACGACATCTTCCGTCAGCACTCTGCCCAGAGCCTGACCCAGGGGAACTCGCTCCACTCCCTTGAATTGAATTTGGCAAAGAATTTTATCCAGCGCTTCCTGGACTTGGATCATACTCATGATGGTTCCTTCTCTTGATACAGGATTATTCTTAAGTTCCTCTTCTCATAATCTTCCGTTGTGTTGATGTTCATAAACTTAGACCGGTCCGCTTCGTCGATCTTTAATTTTTTAAATGGGAGCGCCTCAATAATCCTGGACAAGGAAAGCTCTCGTCTTGACATGGCTTCAAAAAGAGGAACGATGAATTTTGGTTCGTAAATGGCGCACATTGGCTCATAACCGAAACGGCCTTTTTGAACATAGCAGGTACCATATCTTAATGGGTCTCGCTTTTGTAATATTGTCGCGAAATCATCTTCTTTTAAAAAGGGCATATCGCAGGCGGTGACCAACCATGCCTTTTCCGGGAACCGGCTCATCAGGGTAGCGAGTCCACCTACCGGGCCGAGTCCGGTATGATCATCGTTGATCCGTTCGACATTATTGATTTTTGTCAAAGAACTCATATCTAGATCGGCCCGCGAGGAAAGAAATACTTTATTGCAAAATTTGCTCAACAGTTTGACCGCCTTCTCTGTTCCCGATATGCCATCGTAGGTTAGCGAAAACTTTGGTTTTCCCATTCGCTTGCTTTCACCTCCTACAAAAACAGCTCCAAAAAGTTCGCTGGCACATCTTTTGAAATGACCATTAACAAAGTCAAAGATTTTTTCTATCTCGTCTCGATGGAATAGAGGAATGCCCTGCTCAACAAACTGTTTCAGTGGTCCCGTCCCTTGATGCACAATTGCACAAATTCCCTTGCTGTCAGGGGGAATCGGCAGTTTGCCTACGCCATCAAGAAACACAATTTTGTTGAATGGAGACTGCTTGTATCCTTCTATCAATATACAGTCACAGCGTTCTAATGCATGCGTGATCGTGAGTTGCTTGAAATCATTATCTGCCAGCACTCCAAAGTGGGTCGGGTCATTGATAGCCACAATCCCGGCGCCAGCTTCACGAACACGCGCGGTGTCTTTCCCGGTTTTGTCCATCTTGAAGCGGTGCGAATCGTGTTTGTAATAACCAACACGAATGTCTTCTTCAGCAAACCGCTTGGTCAAACGCTCAAGTAAGGTGGTTTTACCTACCCCCGAAAAACCGGCAAAGCAGAGGAAAGGGGTTTTGAACTGTTCCCAGTAAACGTCCATGAACAGAATTTATTTCAATAAAAAGGGCCGAACCGGAATGCCCCGGTCCGGCATTTATAAGTGCTTAAATAATAGTGAATTAGCTTATTATTTCGCAGGCCGGGTGGCCTGTCAACCCCTATTCTTCCACCACTCGGCGTGGGGCCAGTGTGCCGTCGCTTTATTTGGTGGGCAAAGAGTTGTTCGGCTGAACAACCCCTTGCCGCCGGGCAACGCCGGGTGAGTTGTTTTCGCCAGAACTTAGGGCTTGTGATAACATTCCCATCGCCGTTAAGAAAAGGCAGTTTTTCATAATTTGTTGTTTTAAGAAAGGCTAGAAATGCAAGGGATTAAGCTAATTTTGTTGTCCTTCAGCCGAGATAACCTTGTGTCAGCCAACAAGAGTAATTACCCCTGCGGGGCACGAAAGCTTTGGAAAAATACCACGTGCACATGGGCCCCACGCCTAGTGGGTTTGTTGTTCGTTATTCTTGTTGGTAGTCCGGCGTATGCCTTGGAGGCTGAGATCACCACCGCTCCCCATGTCCCGTCTTATATCACCCGCACTTTGCCGGAAACGGTGGTGGTCAAGTTTGAGGCCAGGGAATTTGTCGGAGCCTTGGCCGACGGAAAACAATACAAGTTCTGGAGCTTTAATGGGACAGTGCCCGGTCCCATGATAAGGGTGCGTTTGGGAGATACGGTAGAATTTCACCTGACCAATCATGCAGATAGCCAGTTTCCCCACAATATCGATATCCATGCGGTGAACGGTCCGGGGGGCGGCGCTGCTGTGAGCCTGGTCGCGCCGGGCGAAGAGAAAATCTTCCGGTTCAAGACACTGCATCCCGGTCTGTATATATATCAATGCGCGTCTCCGATACCCAACATCCCGGCGCATGTTGCCAACGGCATGTATGGATTGCTCCTGGTGGAGCCGAAACACGGCTTTCCCCGTGTCGATCATGAGTTTTATGTTTTTGAAAGCGAGTTCTACACTCAGGAATCGGCGGAGCAAGTTTTGTCAGAGCCGAAGGCAGAAAAGAAACCGATAGAGCCCGAGAAAATGGAAGAAAAAATTGAACCGATCTCAGGGAAAAAGGAAGGCTTTCTGGATTCTTTCGTGAATACATTCTTCGGTAACTCCTCTGAATCCCCCGAGCAGGATAAAAATTATACTCAGGAAGACCTGCCGGATACTTCCGTGAAACCATCCTTCGATGAACCAGCAGATTCTCTCTGGGCAGATAAAAAATATGTTCTTGAGTTTTCGCTTGAAAAAGGTTTGAAAGAGCAACCGGATTATGTGGTGTTTAACGGCAGGCAGGGAGCCTTGCTGCGGCAAAACGCGCTGAGGGTAAAAGTGGGTGAAAAGGTCCGCATCTTTTTTGGCAATATTGGCCCCAACGGAATTTCATCTTTTCACATTATTGGAGAAATTTTTGATCAGGTCTATCTTGAGGGAGCGGTCAATGGAGTTATCAACAGGAATGTGCAAACTACGCTGGTCCCTTCATCCGGGGCCACAATCGTGGAATTCACCATTGACGTTCCGGGTGACTACCTGCTGGTGGATCACAGTATCTTCCGAATAGATAAAGGGGCTATCGGCCTCATCTCCGCAGTCGGTGATGATAACCCTGAGATTTTTGAATCTATCAAATAAGCCCTTCTCTGGCTTGCTCAGGTTTTATGTTAAAGCGATGCGATCAGCCCGCGAATTTCCTTTTCCTGCGATGCCTGAATGGAAGAATTGCCGAACCGGTGTTTTTCATAAAATTCAGTGATACGACGTATCGGATCGCGCTTGGTATCTGGAAGGCTGGAAGTGGATGCTAAAAATTCCCGCACAGTCCATGAAGGCTTTTTTACTAGTCCCGACTTTTTCAACTGTCTCAACATGTCTTGATAAAGAATGACGGAAAGAGGCGGGTGTGGTGAGAGGGTGAACCGCTGCCAGCCATAGTGGCGCTTGAGGACAAGGAAAAATATTAGTATCAGGATCAGGGCCAGAATAATTGGACTGAGCGTTCCATTAACCAGGGTTTGCCAATTCCAATCTGCCAAACCCTTGAGTTTTTGCAAAATGTCACGGCCTCCGGCTCTAAAAAAATGTACGACCCGTACCTGGTCGTGTACGGAATAGCGAACGACATGCCTCTGCCAGCTCATTCTTAGGAAGTCCAGGGATTGTGCCAGTGGGTGCAGTAAGCTTGGGGAAACCAGAGCGGGGTCTGGAGGAGTGGGATCAAACACCGTCCAGCCTTTTCCCGAAATAAAAGCCTCGACCCAGGAATGGGCGTGTTTCTGGCGGACGATCAGGTAGTTTCCCCATTTGTTCCACTCAACCCCGACAAAACCGTTGACGAGGCGGGTGGGAACCCCGGCGGACCGGAGCAGGATAACCATAGCGGAAGCAAAATATTCACAATGGCCTGCTTTTCTTTCAAATAAGAAATGTTCCAGCGCGGTTTTGTCCGGATTGTTCTCCATTTTCAGTGTGTACCTGAAATCCGCGAAGTGGTTCAAAATGTTTCGTGCCCGATCCCTATCAGAGCGGACCCCTTGGGTCAAGCGGTCGGCCAGATCAAAGATTTTGGGACTGACATCAGGAAGTTGGAGAAACTTTCCCGGAAACAGTAAAGGCTCGCTATGAGGCATATCGAGGCTGTAACTGATATCGGGATCTGAAATTTCCGAAATCAAAGTATATTTTCTGGGACCCGAACGGGAATCGCCGGTTTTAAACACGAAATTTTTATCCATCTGCACATGGATAAAATTGCCATCCAAAAACAACGGTACTCCGTGAGTAAACAAATAAGGGGCGTTGAACGATCCCATATATATATTTTGTTGCACCACCTCTTTTGGATTGGACACCTTAAAAAGGCTGAGTCCTGTCCCGGGCCGGTTACTGGTTTCAAATTCCGTGGCCAAGGTGGAGGTCCAGGTCCTGCCGTTGAAATGATCCAGCACCACCCCTCGCCATAAAATTCGGGATTCAGGCTTATAGTTTTTCCCTCCCTGTGTATGCTCTACGCGCATAACCACTGCCGAGTTCAGCTTGATTTTTCCCACATCTCCTAAAGTGACGGTATCGGAAAATCCGCTGATAGGAGAAGAGGAGGTGTTCAGGGAGATGAAACCTAGACCGAACCGGGGAAAAGAAATAAAGATTACGGCGGTCATGGCGAAACTGAGAATAACCAGACCCGTTGTCCAGCTCAGCAAGGCAGAGCCGGGAGATTCGCTTTTTCCGGTTTTTTTGAATTCTTTGGGGGGCTATTACTTCCGGTCCTTTCCGACATCAGGGTATAAAAAATCAGGCACCAGCTTAAGACCAGGTTGAAACCGAGAAAGATCATTCCAAAGGCTAGACCCTGTTCGAAAATAGCCCCGATCAGCAGGCAGACGATTGCTATGAGGTAACCGAATAAATAATCATTGAACTCCGTTTTAAAGATGAACCGGGCAAACAAAGGTAAACCAGAAACCCCGCCACCAATTCCAGCAGCTGCAGGTTGAACGAAAAATATAAAAAAGGAAGCAGTAAGAAACCCCAGTTGGAGTTTAAAATCCGCGTTGTAGGTTGGAATGGGATGCGTTCCGACTGTTCCAGGGATAAGCAGAGGATCAGGCCAGCGAAGAATATCAGGCCTGTTAGAAGAGAATAAATCTCGCTCAAAACCAGGCAGGCCAGGGCCAGTCCAGCCAAAAGGTAATTGCAAATGAGAAACGCGGATTTAAGGGTCATGACAATTATTGAGACTTCCCCGGCAACCTGCTAGAATAGGCCCCTTAAAATTATTCTGATCAAATCATTTTTCCCGGAGACATATTAGATAAAAATCGGGAAACAAATTAATATATCTGACTATTATCCCTTTTTTATCTGGAGGTTTCATGAATTTGTTTGTTAAAGGGATTGCTGTGTGTCTGATGGGGGTTCTGATGACTGGAACCTCGGCGTTCGCCGGTGAGATTGCAGTGATTGAGACGACGCTTGGAAACATTGAGTTTGAGTTCCTGGAAGACAAAGCACCTGGGCATGCCAAAAACTTTAAAGACCTGGCCAAGAAAGGTTTTTATGATGGGACTACGTTTCACCGCGTGATCCCTGGTTTTATGATTCAAGGTGGAGATCCCAATTCCAAGAGCGCAAACCGCTCCATGCACGGAATGGGAGGACCAGGCTACACGATCAAGGCCGAGTTCAATAACACGCCTCATGACCGGGGAATTATATCCATGGCGCGGTCACAGGATCCCAACAGCGCCGGTTCGCAGTTTTTCGTCGTGGTCAAAGCCTCGGATTTTTTGGACAATCAGTACACCGCTTTCGGCAAGGTGATTAAGGGAATGGATGTTGTCGATAAAATCGTCAATGTACCGCGTGACTCCAAGGACAACCCTGATGAAAGGGTGGAAATGAAGTCTGTAAAAATTGTTAACCGTTGAGGAAAAGTTTTTCCTTAGAGAGCAGGATAAATATGGAAGACGAATTCAAAATCGATGTTTATGAAATCATGGGCACCTCGACTCCGGCGGGAAGAACGTCAGAGGACGGGTACCCTGCCGGGGACACGATCAAAAACCTCATTCTTGAAAATTGGGACAAGTACGAAAAGCTTTCGATCTATGTTGAGGGTATAGTTCAGATGACCAAGCCTTTTGTGGATGAAGCCTTTGCCAAAGTGCTTGAAACCCATTCGTTGGATCAGTTCAACCAGAAACTGCATTTTCCGGATGCCAACGACCGCATTGTCGCTAGCCTGAATGGCGCGATCAAGCTCCGGTTGAAGATCATCAAAATGCATAAAGAAAGAGAGGAACAAGCCTGAGCCACTCGGCCTGGGGCTGTGATATCCCCTTTCATAAATTTCATGCCACAGTTATATCCTCTTCCTTTGCCTTTACCCTTTCAGGGCATGAAGACTAATGAAGAGGACATCAGGCATGCCCTGCAAAGGTAAACTAAAGATATTGTAGTTTACCACCAGCGTTACGCTTGCGCAGAAAGTTATATTTTAGGGGTTTTCGCTACTTTTTCGATGAATAGGTTAAGAAAAGCAGGAATACCGCTTGCATCCTGTACCGTGAAAATACGGTCGTTGATGGTCATTGCCTCGTTTACCAGGACTGCTTTGGAATCTTCTAACGCCGCCACGGCTTTTTTGTTTTCGGGTTCGGTAGTGACTTCAAGGCTTTGCAGGAGCCCGGCTTTTCCCAAGCAGGGAACGGCACTTCCGATACCCGCGACTACCATGCGGGAACGGTGGCGATCGTTGAGCAAGAGCCGTAGAAGCTCATCTTTCCAGAGATAGGATCTGGCCCCACTTCCCCCTATTAGAATGACCCCGTGAAAAACCCCTTTAATCTGGCGCACCCCTTTGGCGGCAGAGACATAACTGTCACCGGTAATGCCTTCTATCGCATCAACAATCAGGACATCCGGGTTGGTCCTGCCCCCCTTCATTCCAACGGCTTCTTTCAATTTGGCGGAGGCGACTAAAACCTTGGCTCCCTCCGCATCCATGGAGTCCAAAATAGGATCCAGTTGGGCCTCCATATAATAATCTTTGGGAATAACGATCAGAATATTCTTTCCGGCCAGTCTTTCTTCCATTTGTGAGGGTCCTTTTTTAAAAACAAAAAGCCTGATATCCAGAGGATATAAGGCTTGGCGTGAAATGTAAATTTTTAAGTCATTAGTTTAGCATAAAGCGGTACAGGAAGAACTCGTTTTTTACCAGTATGCTTTGGGCGTGCTGGTTCAGGAAATTTTTCAGGATTGCCCTCTCTCCCAGTGACAATGCCGAGGACTTCCCAAAAACAAACTCATGATTGAATAGGATATGGGTGATGCCCAATGTTTTGAGCCGTTTAATGATATCTTTCGCATAAACCTCTTCATCAATGATTTTTTTCAAGGTGTGGGCTTCAAAAAAAGTATCACTGAAAAATGGCCGATCCATCAAATATCCCAGGTTTCTCATATAAACTAACAACACTTTATTCTTTTTACCCGTTAAATGGTTTGCGGCCCAGTATAAGGGGTAAGCGCTAATTTGCCGTGTTAAAAACTGCACCCGGCTTTCCTTCTTAAAGAGGTAAGAAAGCGGTTCGATACGAAACCATTCTTTCATGATTGTTGAAATGTTGAACAACAGGCCCATTGCTAGAATTAAAGATAAAAAAAGCTTTTCTTTTTTCCCAACCGAGGCTTCATATTTTTGAAACCCCTGTTCCAGTCCGGTGACTAATAGTATTGAGAGAAAGGCAAACGCCGGAGCAAGCAGGCGGATGTACTGAGTCTGGATGAACCAGAAAACCAGCAGTACCAAAAAAACGGCAACCATGGGCAAAGATCTGCGACGTAAACCCAAAAGAGCAGGAAGAAGTAATAGATAAAGGATCCCGATATGACCATCGAATTTGAGGGAATGCGGCGCACTGAAAAATGTCAGGTTGATGGGCAGAAGTAAAAAATCCTGGATGCCGTGCCCCATTCCAAAGGAAGAGTAATATTGAAACTGTTGATGGGAACGCTCGATATCCCAATTCATTCCATTTTCCCTGCCGAAAAAATTTATGAAAAATGGAGCAAAAGCGTTGCCGGTAAAATAATAGTTCCTTGCCAGCCAGGGGAGAAGAAGCATCAAGCAGCCCAACACCAGAACCAGGCATTGGCCCGCTACTTGACGGGTATTTTTATGTGATCGACCGTGAATTGCCAACCCCAACAATGCCAAGGGTAAAATAACAACCGTTGTCAGTTTGGTCGCCACCGCGGCACCGGTAAACAGGGCCATTAAAAAAAACCAACCAGATTGTTTTCGAGAGCATCCGTTTTCCCAGGAATAAAAAGCCAGGAAAACGTAGGTGGTTGCTTGCAGGTCTACGTAGGCAGATGAGGCCACGCTGAAGAAAGTCGGAGTCGAAAAAAAAATTAGCGGAACCAGCCATGCATAGGCTGCGGAACCTTTTTGCCTGTAGTATTGCCAAAGGGCAAGCAAAAGCAGAAAAACGATTCCCATGCCCGTAAGTTGTGCCAGCGAATCGGAACCTAATGCCAAAGCAAACAGGTAAAGCATTTCCATTTGCTGAGGGAAGAAGGAGTAGATATTGTTGGGAAGGTTGACCAGCCCTCCCGCTTGAAGGAATGCTTTGGGAACTGCAAGATGGTAAACTAGGGCATCAGTGGAAAATGCCGGAGCCAGAGCCAGGGCCAATGAAAGAAGGACAAGGAGCCCAAGGAAAGACTGGGCCATTGTTTTTAATCCGTCATCCGCAACTTCCTGAGACCCAGAGGTCTTGAGAGAATGGAAGGAAGCCACGGCATTTTTTAAATGCAATAAATTTTTCCAACCCAGCAGGAGTAAAACCCCTAGGACGACCCAGCAGGTCTCAGATTTTATCCAGCCCAGAAATAACAGGGCCGTCATGATGCCCGAAATAACAATGGAGCCCAGCGCAACGGGAAACAGAATTGCCTCACCTGAGCCGGTGAATTTTATACGCCATAGTTTGTGGGTGAGAAATTTTCCGGAATTATAAAAAGCCAGAATTATAAGTAGGAATAAGGCAAAATCCATCTGCAATAGATTTAAGAGGGCCTCTGGAAATTGAGGCACTCCCGGCCTGCAATTAGCCACCCCTTAATTTTTAAGGGGCGGGCTCATGGCAAAGTTGATTTTTAATAGGTCCCTTAATTTTTCAGTTTAGGCTTTAGGCTTTGGACAGGAGGCGATCATCAGACCTTCCTGCGGAACGGGGAAGTTCATATTAAAAATTTTAACTTGAAATCCCTGTTTCGCATGTCTTGTTGGAAGCAAACAATGAAAACTCCTCCGAGGCTTCCTGATAATCATCAAACCAGCAGGCCTCAGGGTTTCTGAAAAAGGCCATGAATCGGGCGTCGTTAATCTTGTCTGCAGCCCGGAGAAATTTGAAGAATATCTGGTCTTCGGTCATTCCAACGGCTTCAATTTTGCCGGACTCATGAGACATGACTAGACGGGCACGTTTGGCCAGACCTGAGCAAAGGGTCCGGGATTTTTCAAATATTTCGTAGCCACGCTCAACCGGTACAGAATAGGTTTCGTTTCCCAGGGTGGGACGGCACAGAAATACATAATACGGCGGAACGCCAATATAAGAAAGTTTGGAAAACAACTCCGCAAGCACTTCAGGATCATCGTTGACGCCTTTCACCATGGGGGTCTGATTTACCAACGAAACTTCGGATTTCATCAGCAGGTTCAGCCCTTCGATAGCTTCCGGGGTGAGTTCCCTTGGGTGATTAAAATGCGCCATGATGTAGATTTTCTTTTCGTCCGTGCTGTAGGTTTTGAACATTTCCAGCAATGACGGGTCATTCAAAATTCTGAAAGGGTTGAACGCCGGCACCTTGGTGCCAATACGGATAATCTGTACATGGTCGATCTCACGAATTTGCTTGATAATGGGTTCCAGCTTGCTGGTGGACATGACCAGAGGATCGCCCCCGGTCAATAGCACATTATTGATTTCCTTATTATTCTTGATGTACTCCAGTCCTTCCGAGATATCTTTAGTCACCTCATCGTTTTCATTCATGAACAGGCGTTTGCGAAAACAGAACCGGCAGTAGGCGGCACAAACCTCATTGACCAAAAGCAGGGCAGTGGAGGTGTATTTATGTTCCAGGCCGCGAACTTTGGTGTATTTTTCTTCGTTGGAGGCATCCAACTCGCCCCATTCGTTGAGTTCCTGGAGATCCGGCATGATGATCCGTTTGATCGGGTCATTGGGGTCGTTCCAGTCAATCAGGGACTGGTAATAATCATTGGTACGGAATACAAATTTATCGTTAACCTTTTGCAGTTCCCGTTTTTCAGATTCGGTCAATTGGGGAATCTGGTCCAGTTTTGTTAAATACTTGGGTTTTCTCTTATTTGGCTTGAGGTGTTTAAAAAAAACATTCATCATTCACCTCCAACTGGTATCATTAATATTAAGCAACTTACTGGTATTCGGTGTGTTTAACGAAATCAAACATCCCGAACCTTCTCATCCAAAGACAAAATTTCCCCTAACCTCTCAAGGTTGAAAAGCGGTGGGAATGCCTATACTTTGGGGAGATTATTTGGCAAAAGCCTTTAAAAATAAAGGGTTTGTGCGCTGGTCAAAAGGGAAGACCCCCTCAAAACACATTGTATTGTGGCCTCATGCCGGGCCAATGTTGTAATAGCCGTACTCCAAGAATATTGAATCCTGAATCCCTACAAAATCTGATTTAATCTCAGCTATTGATTTGGATCATACGTGATTCAAACTGGGCTATCAAGAAAAATTGCCCCCAGGCGGAGGTATTTACCTTTCTGAAAATAGAAAACTTCTTATTTTTCAATGAATTAAAGGCCCCTCAGAAAATGGGAGAAAATGGCTGACGGCTGTTCTAAAACCAGGGGAAAAAGGTTGGATTTTCGGTGAATGTTCAAGTTCCCTACCGGGGTTTTTAGCCCGGGAATTTTCTATTGACAGGGTATTGGAATGGATTATAATGCGGTGCTCTTTTTTCAAATGCAAAGCTGTGTGATAGCACTTCGGAGGTTATTGGTTTAAGGCTCTGAATTTTCAAGTATTTTTTGTTTTTTTTTGATGAAGTGTCTTGAGCCAGACCCGTGATTATTTGACAAGTTAGACCCGATTTTAAACGTTGGGGTGATAAGTTTAGGTTCAATTTACTTAAGTTTCGATGTAATTCACTATTTAAAGAGGAGATTGTTAGATGAAAAAGGCTTTGATACTGAGTGTGATGGTTGTATTCAGCTTGTTTGCAGTCAGCTCTTCGTTTGCGGGCAAATGTCCGCAGCCGCGGAAAACCAAATCGGCTCCCGCTGGAACCGCCAGAACGGATAAAACCGCAAAAGCTAATGCGGCAAACGGTGAAAAGATTTACATGAAGAAAGCCAAACCGATGGCTTGTCAAATGTGTCATGGTAAAAAAGGCGATGGTACGGGAAAGCTGGGTAAGGCATTTAAACCCCCTAAGGCTCCCAGAAACTTCACCTGCGCGGCAACCATGAAAAAGGTTTCCGCCGGCCAGATGTTCTGGATCATAAAAAATGGTTCTAAGGGAACCGGTATGGTTGCTCATAAAAAAACCTTGAAGGACAAAGAAATCTGGGATGTTGTGAAGTACATCCGTAGCACCTTTGTAAAATAAGAGAATTTCTTTTAAAGGGGGTAAGCCGCTTGCGCGGTTTACCCCCTTTTTTGTACCTTTTTCACGGGTGGGGCAAAATGGTATAATGTGCTCGGTTTAAATCTTCTCTGGAGTATTCTTTGATTACCCGCCTTTTTTGGGTTTCCCCGTTATTGCAAATGGCACTTCTGTTTTGGGTCGTGTTGCCGTTGATTTTAGCGGCGCCATCGCCGGGAAGTGTCGGCAGTGCGGAAAATCCTCTGCGAATGATGTTTGTGCCTTCTGGAGATACCCAGGTGATCCTGAAGGGCGGCAAGGAAATCGGCCGACTTTTGCAAAAGGCTACCGGACTGCATTTTAAAACCTCTGTGGCAACCAGTTATGCGGCGGTCATTGAGGCGATGGGTGCCGGGAAGGTGGATATCGGCTGGCTGGCCACCTTCAGTTATGTCCTGGCCCATGACAAATATGGGGTAGAGCTTTTGTTGGTGGTGCAGAGATTTGGCAGTCCTTTTTACCGGGGCCAAATTATGGTTCGGGCGGATAGTGGCATTCAGGACCTGGCCGGACTGAGGGGAAAGCGTTTTGCGTTTGTCGATCCCGCTTCCACGTCGGGGCATTTGTATCCCAAAACCCTTCTCATGTCACAAGGATTTGATCCGGAGCATTTTTTCAAA
>Ga0208391_1001188_pt1 | contig 12751 bp, 12 predicted proteins | sample Knorr_S23_td_Bot_FD_185612 | JGI IMG/M metagenome (GOLD analysis project Ga0208391, IMG submission 185612) | Marine microbial communities from Southern Atlantic Ocean transect - Knorr_S23_td_Bottom_ad_3770_LV_A (SPAdes) (version 2) | ecosystem: Environmental > Aquatic > Marine > Oceanic | place... | reverse complement strand
CCCTGACCACAGCCGTCGATGGTTCTATGTTCATAGTTGTAATCAAATAAACTGGGAACATCCAGTCCATTCGGGTCATGCACACCGCCAGTGACATCACTGACGGCAATGATCTTACAGCCATATTCATCTAAGAATTTTGCTGCAAAGGAGCCCACATTCCCAAAACCTTGCACGACGACCGTTGCATTCTCTAAATCAACATCGTAATTCTTAGATGTTTCCCGCACTGTGATGGCTGTGCCCTTCCCGGTCGCATGCTCGCGGCCTTCCGAGCCACCCAGCTCCAATGGCTTGCCGGTCACACACGCCGGTGTATAACCGTGTGTTTGACTGTATTCATCCATAAACCAGCTCATGACCTGAGCATTTGTATTTACATCAGGTGCAGGAATATCGATGTTCGGCCCTATGAAGGGATCAATTGCCCTAAAAAATCTCCTGGACAGGCGTTCCATTTCATAACTGCTGTACTTGCTGGTATCTATCTGGATGCCGCCTTTCCCGCCTCCGTAGGGAATATCGAGTAGGGATGTTTTCCACGTCATCAATGCGGCTAATGACCGGACCTCTGCCAGGTCAACGTGGTGGTGATAGCGGATACCGCCCTTGAAAGGGCCCCGGGTGTTGTTGTGCTGCACTCGGAAACCGACTAAACTTTCCACTTTACCACTGTCCAGCCTAAATGGGACTTCTACGGTCAGTTCCCTGTCTGGCATTTCTAACGCCTTGGCAATCTCAGGCTTTAGTCCTAGCAGTTCTACTGCTTTTTGGTATGATCCGGATGATGAGGTTATACTAGAATGCTGCATATATTATCTCCAATTATCGGTGTTATTTAAAAAAGACTATAGTTACAAATGTAAGATATTCAAAATCATCTAATCAAAAACTGATATTTGTTATTTGAATCGGCGCAAGATATGCTGCCGGAAAAGCCAAAAGGGTATACCCATCTGCTTTCTCATTATAGATATTGGCCAATGCTAGAAGACCAGAACTACCCGGCTTGGTATGGACAATAATTTTAACAGGCTTATTTAGATATGCAGCCTGCAGTGAATAGGTGGACAGGCAAATAAGAAAAACTTCGGTTATAAATTTTTTCAGCATAGAGATTTATTTTTCCCAGGTTGTGTAAGGATTTTTTAAGAGCATCATATTATAATATTTTACCTGTCCAGTCACTTCTTCACCGATGAAATCCGGTTTTTCAAATTGTTGATCTTCGCTTTCCAGTTCAACTTCGGCTACAACAAGTCCATCATTAACACCGTGGAATTCGTCAATTTCCCAAGTCAAATTTTCATAGTCGTATTTATAGCGCGTTTTTTCAATCAGCGGTTTATCACATAATGAGAGCAGATGATCTGCGTCCGGAACTGGGATTTCTGTCTCAAATTCATAACGGCTCATCCCGCTTTCGCTACCCATGCCTTTTATGGTAAGGACACCTTTTTTGGATCCGTCTTTTTCAACGGTCCTTACGCGGACAGCTCGTTCTTTTTCCGGCTGAAGGTAACCTTGTCGCATGGTGGTTCCGCTCATGCCTTCCGGTAAGAAAGAAACCAAAAACTTACATTCAATTTCTTTTCCCATTACAATTCCTTTCTAATTCGCAAGTGGTTTATCGATCCAGCCAATTACACGTTTTATAGTCTGGAGATAATTAATGTTTTCCACGCCATCAAGACCTACATCAATAATAGTTATTTTAATATCATCTACCTCTGTGGATTCAGAATTAATTGTCATTACTTTTGCGCCGTTAATCAGAATATTCCCCACTTCGCAAATGGTGTCATTTACCATGTAGCCAAACCGTTCTTTCACCACACTAACAGCTTGTAAATCAGGGTGTTCCTTAACCACAGCCAGAAATTCATCCATGGTGTATTCGGTCTTTTCAAAGACGGGCATCTCTACTTGAAATGCGGGGAAAATGTCGCTTTTTAAAAAATGAACGGGTACAGGAAATTCTGTTTTCGTCAGCGGATTCCATTGTTCCAATCCGTCAACAGTTTGGACGTATGTTTTAATATCCATTTTCCCGTCACGGATTTTAGTATTGTTGATATCATTGGTACGTGACATGATATAGGTTTCCGGAGAATGACGCACCCAGAGTTTTTCCGGGATAGGGACAGATAATCTTGCCATTCTTTCGGCTTGCTTATTAAAATCCCGCCCAAAGGATCGAAATTCAAATCTGGGTTTGGATATTTCACCAACTTTTAATTTTTCTTTACCCATAATTTGCTCCTTGTTCGTTATATAAGATATTTATACTGGTATAAAACGACTTGAAATTACATATGTGTTATAATGATCAATAGTATAGAGACAAATAGTGTACCAAAAAGGTATTCCGTCGATAAAGTATTAATTTATAAAATAATTATTGCATGGGAGGGATAAAGTTAACTGGTAAAAAGCCTTACCCAATTTGCCTTCCAGATCATCCGGATCAAAAGTATAAAGGTAAAGGTTGGCAAGGTTGGACCGATTTTTTAGGATACACTTTAGGAAAAAAATATGAAAAAACCGAAATTCATTGAACCGGAAATCATCCGAATCCCTGAAGGAAATTTTTTCATGGGAAGTAAAAACGGCACAGTAAATGAAATCCCAATCCATAGTGTATGGCTGGATTCGTATGCTGTTGCTAAGTACCCAGTGACAAACCGCGAATATGCAATCTTCGTAGAAATGTTGGGACATTCACGACCACCATTTTGGAGGGAACCAAAATTTCTGGATCCGGATCAACCGGTAGTTGGTACAAGTTGGTACGATGCTGTTGCTTACTGCGATTGGTTAAGCGGGTTGACTGGAAAAAATTATCGTCTGCCTACGGAAGCAGAACGCGAAAAAGCAGCACGGGGAGGATTAGTAAACAGTGTGTACCCGTGGGGAAACAATCTGCCGGCAGATCACTGGGGAGGACGGAATGCCCTCCATTTACCCGTAGGCACTGAAGGTCCGAATGGCTACGGTCTTTACAATATGTCAGAGGGTGTCCATGAATGGTGTGCAGATTGGTATAGTCGTGTTTACTATAAGGACTCACCAAATCGGAACCCCACAGGTCCCCAGCATGGACATCGACGCGTAGCACGAGGTGGCTCATGGCGGCACCTCATCCGCTTCGCTCGCTGTGCAGCACGAAGCAGTCTCGCCCCTGAGAAACAGTTTAATGATTTCGGGTTCCGCACTGCGATGACCATTGATTAACACCCATTAGCGGGGTTTTTTGTTACTGCTTTGCCCACAGTTGCCCATACCTGTGGGTTTTTTGTTTACGGGATGATGAGTAGATTCACTTAAATGAAAGAGATATCTCAATTATGATTGACATAATATTAAAAAATTTTGAAAAGCCTGATGAGACGAGAAATTTTACAAAGGGAAAATTTGAATTGGTTGATTTAGGGAAGATGACAATTGGAAAAGCTACCTATGAACCTGGCTGGAAATGGTCTGAAGATGTTTCGCCTTTAAGCGGTACAAAGTTCTGCGAAGTAGAGCACCTTGGTATTGTTATCTCTGGAAGCGCTACTGTTGCATTTGAAAATGAAAAAACGCATATACTAAAGAAAGGAGATTTATTTTATGTACCACCCGTGCCCCATGATAGTTGGGTTGTAGGTGATGAGAAATATATTTCACTGCACTTCCTTGGTGCAGAAAAATATGCTGATTAGCTATAAGGTCCAGCCCAATGTCAGGGTTTTTTGTTTATAAGAATGATGGGTAGATATTGGTAAATATTATGGATTATGAAATGAAAAAAGTTTTACTTTTTAAAAATTGTTGGAAATCCAGAAAAAAATGAGTAATAAATCAACTGAATGCTGAACGATACAATAATAATCTGGCGCTTAGACCTAAATCGTCTAATACTTTATTATAAGAATAGAAAATCTCAAATTGAACATTTTTTTATTTATCTATTTATATTTTTTGTAATTCTAAATATCAGCTGCTATTGGTTCGCAATGATTACAGCTTTTCCAAATCTGGTTTTTGGGAACACATTCGGTTACTACTTTAAGATACAATTTCCAGTAGGGATTTTAGGAGCATTTTTTGATTCTCTCTCATTTTTTATAACCATCTATATAATTCAAAAAGCCCTGAAAACAACAGATGACAGGGTTTATATTGCCCATCTTTCGATTGATGTACTGATTGCAATTCTAGCCACTTTTTGGGTTATACTTGTTTTTATTGTTTCAGGATGGGTCGTAAGTTTTTTTGAAACTTTGAATCAGTCCATTGAAATGATTGAACAATACAACCACGAAACAGATTTACTTGAAAGAACTAATCAATATGCTAATACAGTTAATGATGCTGTTAAGAATCCTATTCAAAACTTGCAGAATATTTATTTTGGATTACTTATGGGTATGTCTGCGATGATACCCACATTAATACATTTTTCCATGTTTTGTAAAGCTGTACTTGCCAAAATAGGTTTATGGGGTTCTATAAGAAGTATTAACAATCTTTAATGAATATCAAAAAAGTAGATAAACCATGAACAAGCCCAGGCCACCTGTAGCTGAGTAACGGGATTTTTTTGTAAAGATGATGAGTAAATTTGAGAATAATAATTTTTTTCATAATTGGACAGAAAAAATTATTATGACTAATTATTTTGTAAAAAAGGGTAAAAAATGAAAATCAATATCAAAATAACATTAACGGGATTACTTTTTGTTTCCCTGGCTTTTTCAGGTGGATTAAATAAAGCTGAAAAGGAAATAAAAAAATATGTGGACCAGCATACGGAAGAAGCGATAGGTCTGGTTGAGAAAGTGGTGAATATCAATAGTGGAACACTCAATATTGCTGGTAATAAAACTGTCGGAAAAATATTTCAGGCTGAACTGGATCAACTTGGATTTAACACATACTGGGTGACTTATCTTGAAACTGTCAAACGCTCCGGGCACCTTTTTGCAGAAATGCGTGGGGGTAAGGGAAAAAAAATCGTTTTGATTGGTCATTTAGACACGGTATTTGAACCTGATCATCCATTCCAGAAATTTACACGGGATGGGGATACTGCTTATGGGCCAGGTGTTTCTGATATGAAAGCGGGTGATGTATCCATGATCTATGTTATGAAAGCACTAGACAATGTAGGTGTCCTAAAAGACCTAAACCTGACACTTGTATTTATTGGTGATGAAGAAAAAACAGGTGGCCCCCCATCTATTGTACGCAAAGAATTAATCGAAGCAGGGAAATGGGCAAATATTGGATTGGGCTTCGAAGGGGCCCATGGCCTGAATACGGGAACGGTGGCCAGGCGCAGTTCTTCCTCTTGGATGCTGACGACCACAGGCATTCAAGGCCACTCTTCTCAAATTTTCAAAGAGAAATTGGGCTACGGTGCCATTTTTGAAGCAGCTCGTATTGTGAATGCTTTTCGTGAAGAACTGGTAGGAGAGGAATATCTATCGTTTAACCCTGGCACCATCGTCGGTGGTACGGATGTAGATTATGATCCTGTAACGGCGCGTGGTACTACTTTCGGTAAAACAAATGTCGTGTCGCAAGCTGTAACGGTTCATGGTGGTATCCGGACTATATCAACAGAACAATTGGACAAAGCCATGGCACGTATGAAGGATATCGCGTCTCAAAATTTGCCTGGCACAACTGCAAAGATCAAATTCAAAACCAGTTACCCGCCAATGGCCCCAACAAAGGCAAATTATGCACTGTTAGATAAATTGGAATCTGTAAATATGGATCTTGGATATGGCCAATTGGAACCTCTTGACCCTGGAAAACGCGGCGCAGCAGATATTTCTTTTGTGGCGCCGCATGTAGATGCTTCTTTAGCTGGGATGGGCCCTGATGGATTTGGAGAGCACTCGGAAAATGAGAGCTTAGATTTGACATCATTTCCGAAGACAACGGCTCGGGCAGCCATATTGATCTATCGATTAACACGTTAAATTAAGGGCGTTAATTGTAAATATTAGATTCTTTGTTATAGAGGAAAATGCGCTTTTGATGGGCTCTTCAATTTTTGTTCAGCTGGTTGACAACCAGCTAATTAGTAGCCAATAGCCGTATTTTCTCCTCGGGTATCTGCACCGCCAAGTAGCGGTTTTATTGTTTGTGGGATTTTAAGTAGATTTGAAAAAAACAAGGAGTGAACTATGAATACATATGTTGTTTTAGGTAATTATTCCGCGGGTGCTTTAGATGATATAAGCGCTGAAAGGAAAGCAAAAGCGACCCAAATTATCGAAAAAGTGGTGGTTCGGTTGACTGTCTTTATGCCCTGTTAGGCAATATTGATCTAGCGGGTGTGGTGCAATTTCCTGACAATGAATCCGCATTGAAAGCGAGTGTTGAATTAGCCCGTATGAGCGGTATCTCTTTTACGACTTACCCAGCCGTGGATGCTGACCGATTCGATGAACTCGTCGGATAAAAAATTATAGTCCAAAGAAATTTATTTTAGTTCTCTATTTGACTTTATTTCTTCCAAGGAGTACATTTAGTTAAATCAAACTTGGAATAAGCCATGAAGGAAAAGGAAATTGGGTATGTATCTAAATTTTTTGGGCAGATATCTGTCGCGGCCATTGAAATCACTGCAGATGAACTTAACGTTGGTGATACGATTCATATCCAGGGTCACACTACTGAATTAAAAATGGAAGTAAATTCCATTCAGATCGAACATGAAACTGTCGACACTGCTAAAAAAGGCGACAGTATTGGCGTCAAAGTAACTGGCAAGGCTCGCCGAAAAGACAAAGTATATAAATTGGCTGACTGAATCAGATTCCGTCGGGGATCAGTTACATCAAATAGTAATCAAGAATCGCCTTAAGAAAATTATCTAAAGACCGGTTTCATAAAATTAATGGCACATTTCCCAGACTTGTACTAGCTATTAACTCAGTAGCGGCGGTTTTTGTTTAAGGCATTAACAGTAGGTTTTTTTTATAAATATAGTAAAATTATATGTATGCCCGGACTGTTCTGCCCCAAATGTTCAACCGTTAAAAACGTAATCCCAATCGAATACGGCTTACCCGGTGAAGAGTTGTTGGAAGATGGATTGTCCAGTAGAGTCCCCCTGGGCTGCTGCATACTAGGGTGAGATACAGCTGATGGGGCGGGAAGGGTCTACCAAGGTTTATTCAATATAGGTAAGAATAAGGAAAAACTATGGATCGAAAACTGACAACAATATTTGCTTCGGATGTGGTCGGCTTTAGTAAAATGATGGGCACAGATGAAGTCAATACATTAAATATATTAAAAGAGCGGCGAAACGTCATAGACAGCCTCATTGATGAGCATGGCGGCATCATTTTTGGCAGCGCCGGCGATAGCGTGATTGCCGAGTTCTCCAGCCCCATAAAGGCAGCGGAAGCAGCGGTTGCAACGCAGCTGAAGATGAAAACCATGAATCAGGACCAGGCTGAATCGGATCGAATGACGTTTCGTGTGGGCATCAACATTGGCGATGTGATGATCTCCGATGATAATCTTTTTGGAGATGCGGTCAATATTGCTGCCCGGCTGGAAGCGGCTGCCAGGCCATCAGGGATCTGTATTTCAAAAACAGTTTTTGATATGATCAACCGGAAAATCATGGTTTCCTTTGAAGATGCAGGTGAGCTGGAATTAAAGAATATAGAATTCCCCATCAAGGCGTTCCACGTCATCAACAGTAAGGGAACGCCACGCTTTACGCAGGACTCCAATGAAATCCAGACCGTAGTGAAAGAATCGGAACCAGGGTCTGTTGCTGTGATGTTCTTCAAGAACCTGAGTAATGATGAAGAACAGGAATATTTCTGCGAAGGATTTTCTGAGGATCTCCTTTCCATGTTGTCCCGCTTTAACAAACTGGTGGTGATCTCCAGCCATGCAAGTTTTGCTTATAAAGATAAATCAAAAAGTTTTAAAGAAATTGGTAAGGAACTAGGAGTAAAATATGTTATTCATGGAAGTATGAGAAAGCTCGGACCCAAAATACGTATCAATGCGAATTTGGTTTCTACGGCTAATGAGAATTCCATTTGGTCTAATAATTTTGATTTATCGGTAGATGAAATTTTTGATGTTCAGGATGAAATTGCTGAACAAATTGTCTCCACAATTGTGGGTAGAGTTGAGGCAGATTCTATAAACACGATAAAAACAAAAAGACCTGATAATATGGATGCGTATGACCTGGTACTGAAAGGCCTGGAATACGCGAAAAACGGCGGTGTTTTTAAAGAGAATACAGAGAATGCTGTAAAACTTTTTGAACAGGCAATTGAAGTAGATCCAAACTATGCCCGGGCGTACGCCTGGAAAGCATGCTCATTGGCGAATCTTTCAGACTGGGAAGAAGATCCTGATCCAAATATGCTCAGCGAGGCGATTGCTTCTGTTAAAAAAGCATTAGAGCTGGACCCCAATGAGCCAGAAGTTCATCGCATCATGGGCGCGATCAAACTGTGGTTTGAAAGGGATCATGAATTAGGGAAATATCATTTTGAAAAAGCACGGGAGTTATGCCCCAGTGATGTGTATATCATTTCCCGCTACGCAGTCATGCTGAATTATTTTGGAGAATTTGAAAAAGCTCTTTCCGAATTAGAACGGGCCATGAGATTGGATCCATTTTCTCATGACCTGTTATTTGGGCCGGAAGGTATGTGTCATTATTGGCTAGAGAATTATGACCAGGCCATTGCCAGTTTTAGGAAAGTCAGGGTTCCGAGCCGAAATCTGTTTTATTTAGCTGCTACCTATTTTAAAAAAGGTGACAAGGAATTAGCACAGGAAAAATTGAAAGAAGCAAAGGCAATTACCGGAATGGATGTAGACACATTTGTGGACTCCGAGCCCTATGAAAATAAGGAAGTGGCCGATAAGCTAAGGGGAAATTTGCAAGCCATACCGATTTAAAATCCTGATATATCAGGAGCAAAAGATACATCCCGCAACCGATACTGGTTGATAGCTTGAAGAACAAAACCCTGCCCAGCGGGGTTTTTTGTTTGTGGGATGATGGGTAGATTTGGATATGATTGAACGTTTCATTACCCTATTCTTATTTATTGGGTATTTCGAGGTAGAAAGGTGCTAGTGTCGTGATGAAAAACCGTATCACATCAATCGTATCAGGTCCTGCCAATTAGCATGTTTTTTGTTTATAGACATTTATGACTGGTGGAATGAAATATTGCTTTAATGAAGCGATTCCTGCCACTATTTCTTTAACTGGCTTTACCCTGAGTAGATTGGTTACGACAAAAATAGGATAAGATAGCATGTGATTTACTACCTGGCTTGTGCACATTATTCACGCAAGAATTTAGTAAATTTGGGAATAACTCAACACCTGCACTCCCATGAAACTAGATGCCAATAACGTACAGGAATACCTTGACAAGGTACCTGAAGAACGTAAGATGGCTTTTAACAAGTTAAGACAAACCATTATCGACAACTTACCCAGTGGGTTTGCAGAGGACTTTAGTTACGGATACATCGGATTTAATGTACCGCACAGCCTGTATCCGGCTGGGTATCACTGTACTCCTGAAAAGCCGTTACCTTTTACCGGCATTGCCTCACAAAAGAATTTTATTGGTTTATACCACATGGGTATTTACGCCAATCTGGAACTCTTAGAATGGTTTATTAGTGAATACCCAAAGCACTGCAAACACAAGCTGGATATGGGTAAGAGTTGTATCCGCTTGAAAAAAATGAACGAAATTCCCTACGAGTCGATTGGTGAGTTGATGCAGCGCATGACGGTGGATGAGTGGATTGATCTGTACGAAGCGACAACCAAGGCATTTTATGAATAAGGACGAAATTCGATCTCCCCATATAAAGCATCTTTCTTGGGGTCGCATGGAAGTCGACGGTGTTGGTATTGGTAAGGATTTCAAGCTTTGGCCTGGCGGTGGCCGGGAATGGAACTGGGGAGAAACCGATACCCATCATGTTCCTGGTATTCAGCCGTCGGACATCAAGGAATTGCTCGAGAATGGGTGCCAGACGATTGTTCTAAGTCGGGGGATGTTGCTGGCACTACGCACCTGCCAGGAAACGATAGACCTACTTGAAGAGCAGCTTATTGCAGTGCATATCGCCGAGACCAAAGAGGCAGCTGAGATTTATAACGACTTGACCTCGAGCGGAAAAGCTGTGGGTGGCTTGTTTCATTCCACATGTTGAGATTCTCTAACTTAATCGGTTAATTTTCTTAAGGGGTATTATTATATCAAATAGTCCTCCACAATCATTTCGACCACCAAAATCGCTGATGGTGTGGGATGGGGAGTGCAATTTCTGCCGCATGTGCGCGGAGCGCTTCAGTTCTTATAAGCAGCAAAAAGTGGCCTTGGTTCCGTATCAGGAATTACCTTCAAAATATCCCCAGGCCCCGGAAAAAGACTATGCCGCCGCCGTAGTCCTCTTTACGCCGGCAGGGAATTCATACCGTGCTGCTGCTGCTGTCTACCGCTTCTATGCGGAATATCCCTGGCGGGGATGGGCTTTTTGGGCTTATCAGAAATTTCGCTGGTTTTCTGCTCTCTCTGAGTGGGGATATCGGCTGGTAGCCAATCATCGGCGAATTTTCAGATGGCTGGTGACCCTTTTCTGGGGCAAGAGTTTTGCCCTGTCATCCTATCGGGCCAGTGGCTGGGTTTTTGGCCGCATGTTAGGTGTTACTACACTCATTGCTTTTCTTTCTCTTTGGGTCCAATCTGCAGGACTAATTGGGCCGGAAGGCATTGTTCCCTTTCAGGAGAATCTTGATCAGGTGCGTGATAGCAGTGCAAACGGCACATCTCCATGGCTGTTGCGGCCAACCCTGTTATGGCTAATCTCCGGCACAGGCGGGTTATCCTTCCTGTTTACGATTGGCACATTGGCGGCACTGCTGTTGATCATAGGTTTTGTCCCGCACTTTGCAGTAATGACAGGTTGGGTATGTTACCTGTCAGTAGTAGTGGTTGCACAACCTTTTCTCAATTTCCAGTGGGATATACTGCTTCTTGAAACGATGTTCCTTTCGGTTTTCTTTTTGCCTTGGTTGGTAAGAGAAAAACCCAGTGCGCTCAGGGAACCTAATTCCATCGGGCGTTGGCTACTGTGGCTCTTGCTATTCAAACTCATGTTTGAATCAGGTTTGGTGAAATTCACTTATTTTGGGGCGGGTGGATCAAATACCTGGTCTGATTTTACTGCGCTGGACTATCATTACTGGACCCAGCCTATCCCCTCCTGGTTTAGCTGGTATTTTCACTGGCTGCCAAGCTGGTTTCACAAAATGTCTCTGGCAATTACTTATGTGGTGGAGCTCATACTGCCATTTTTCATTTTACTTCCCCGCCGCTTTCGGAATATTGCCTGCCTGGGTATTGTTTTTCTACAACTCATGATTATTATCACCGGGAACTATGGTTTCTTCAATCTGCTGGCAATAATTCTTTGCTTGACGTTGCTGGATGACCAGACAATTCCCGATCATTTCAAGCGAATTGTGGGTAGGTCCAGCAAAGACCGGCCTAAGTTCGTTTGGCTGAGGCGCTGGAAATCTGTCTTGGGAACCCTGGTGCTGGTTATATTTATTATTACCGGAGGCTATTATTTGAGTTTGGATTTTCGCGGGAATCGTCCGGGAGCTGCAGAGCAGCGTTTCTCTCCATCGCCCGTTACCAAGACACTGGTCCGCGCAGCACAGTTTTCCCGATCCATGAATTCCTATGGTCTGTTCCGTGTTATGACGACCACACGCCCGGAGATAATCATATCCTACAGTACAGATGGAAAAATGTGGACACCTTACCAGTTTAACTATAAGCCGGTTGATCTCCAGGTGCCTTCTTCCTTCTTTTTCCCACATATGCCGCGGCTGGATTGGCAAATGTGGTTTGAAGCACTCTACATCGAACGGATCATGGATACTCCTTTTTCATTATTACTATACAAGCGTTTTTTGGAGGTGATAATTACGGGTAAAATGAAAAAGGGTGAATTACGTATTGAGCAGTTTTTCACTCCCGGCGAATTGCAGGACTTAAATACCATGGACGGCGAAAAGCAGCAGCAAGTTATCCGGAATTTTCAGGTGCACATAAACAGTTATCTGGATCATTCCTACTGGTTTGCGAAGTTTTTACGCGCTCTGCGTCAAGGAAATTCAAATGTGTTGGGTCTCCTTGCTGATAACAGCAATTTGGCGGAGAAACCAAAAAATATGCGTATTACTTTTTATTATTACAATTTCTCAAGTCCCGAGGAGCAAAAGGACGGTTACTGGTGGTCCCGGAAACCGCTGGAACAATTCTCACTGGATCTTTCCTTTGCAGGCAATGGCGAATAATAAAGAATATGGTTAAATAAAACCGTTTAAATGAGTTTTCTCACTTAAGTAAACATCAAACTTCGCTTTCCGGTCAAGTTAACTTATCTGGAATAGGTGCCCATGTATTCCGCCGTCCCCAGGACATGACCCGAAAAAGCCTTTTCCACTTGAAACCATGTGGCGTTGGGCGGCAGCGAAAGTGATTCCGTGTCCAAAGCGTAAAGACGAAAAAAGTAGCGGTGGTCGCCGTGGCCCAGTGGTGGGCAGGGTCCGTAATAGCCAACACGGCTAAAGGAATCCACACCCCAGCAGGCACCCTGCAGGGCTCCGTTTTCAAGTTTTTCTGATTTAGGAAGATTCTCATCCAGACTGCTGGCTCCTGCC
>Ga0208391_1001187_pt1 | contig 12760 bp, 10 predicted proteins | sample Knorr_S23_td_Bot_FD_185612 | JGI IMG/M metagenome (GOLD analysis project Ga0208391, IMG submission 185612) | Marine microbial communities from Southern Atlantic Ocean transect - Knorr_S23_td_Bottom_ad_3770_LV_A (SPAdes) (version 2) | ecosystem: Environmental > Aquatic > Marine > Oceanic | place... | reverse complement strand
GCCGAGTTGGAAGAGGAATCCGGGCGCGACCTTTATCTCCAGACCGGCGGAATGATGTTTGGCTCGGACGGCAGCGATATGATCGCAGGGGCCGAAACCAGCGCAGTTACTCACAATCTCACCTTCGAAAAACTGTCGATGGATGAAGTTCGGCATCGCTACAAAATCTTCAACCCCGACGTCGATATGACAGCAATCTTTGACCCCCGATCTGGCATTTTGTATCCAGAATCCTGTGTTGAAGCGCATCTGGAACTTGCGAAGCGTCATGGCGGGGAGTTTTTATTCGGCCAACCTGCGGTATCGTGGGACTCGAATTCTGACAGTGTGACGGTTAGGACCGAAAACGGCGCTTACACCGCTCAGTTTCTGATCCTCGCCGCCGGATCATGGTTGCCACAGTTGCTCAATGGCCTAGAAGTTCCATTGCAAGTTGAGCGCCAAGTTTTGATGTGGTATGAACCCACCGCGAATCAAGAGTTATTTCGTCCTGAAAATTGCCCCATTTTCATTTGGGACACCGGGCCTGGAATTCACTTTTACGGTTTCCCGGATTTGGGAACCGGCGTCAAGGTAGCCAGAATGCACTTCGGCGACACCGCCACTCCTGAAAACCTGCGCCGCGACGCTGATGCAGACGACGACGCGCCTGTTCGGTCGTTCCTTGAACATTTCATGCCAGACGTTCCAGGCAAGCTGCTGTCCTCTCAGGTCTGCATGTTCACTAACACGCCAGACGAGCATTTCCTCATTGACCTACATCCAGAATATGGAAACGTTGTGATTGCCAGCCCATGCTCTGGCCACGGATTCAAATTCGCCAGTGCGATGGGCGAGATTCTTGCAGATTTAGCCACGACCGGCAAGTCAAATTTCGACATCAGCATGTTTGGACTAGATCGATTCGACAATATCAATGAACAGGAGATTTCATGAAGACCGTAGCCGCAATACAAACTGCCCCCGAACAACCCTTGATCGTCGATGAACTCGACCTGCCTGACCCACAACCCGATCAGGTAATCGTAAAGTTGTTTTCGAGCGGAGTGTGCCATTCTCAGCTTCACCAAATGCATAACGCCACCGCCGAACGTCCGATGGTCTTGGGTCACGAAGGCACGGGCGTTGTGACTCACGTTGGCAGCAACGTGACACACGTTCAAGAGGGCGATCACGCCATCGTCACCTGGGTTCCTCGAACGCCGAACCGGGGACGCGGCCTTCAGACAACTTCAGGGGCGACTTATCAAGACAAACTCGTCTCTGGCTCCGTGTACACATGGTCTCAGGACGTGCTGTGTAGCGGCGAATTGGTAATTCCGATTGGCAAAGAACATCCGACCGACATAAGCTCCATCGTCGGGTGCGCTGTGCTGACGGGAGCCGGAGCAGTGATGAACACCGCGAATGTCGGGCCCGGAGACTCGGTGGCGATATTCGGAGTCGGCGGCGTCGGGATGTCTGCGATTCAGATGGCCTCCATTCTGGAAGCGTACCCAGTGATCGCGGTGGACCTTAGCGACGATAAGTTGGATTTCGCGAGGGAGTTCGGCGCAACACACACCGTTAACGCATCTCAAGTCAATCCGGTGGAGGCCATCCAAGAACTCACGGGAGGAGGCGCGGATTACGCTTTCGACGCCATCGGTGTCCGCATTACCAACGAACAGATACTCCCCTCAGTCCGGGGCGGTGGTTCTGGCGCTGAAAACCACGGCGGAATGGCAGTCCTCATCGGCATCCCCCAGCAGGAAATGACTATCGACCCTCGATTGTTCATGGCCCAACGCACTTATCGAGGAAGCCTGGGAGCGACTTATCCAGAGAAGGATTTTGAAACGTTCTTGCGCTTGCATCGGGAAGGAAAATTCCCCCTGGACAAGTTGGTGACCCGGCGGTACAAGCTCGATCAGATCAACGAAGCATGCGACGCGTTGGAAGGCGGACAGATATTGGGCAGGGCGATACTGGAGTACTAATCCGGCGTACTACCTGATGGCGACAAGGTCGCCCACGAAGATGCTCGATGCGTCTGACAACCCGCCTTTGATTTGGATTACATACGTCGCTGGCGCCGATGGCCGATAGACAAGTAACTCGGAGTCGGGAGTTCCGACCAATTCAATCAGCATCGACTCGATGTCCACGATTACGAAATTCCGGCCAAGGAACACGATATCCAGTGGAACCATCACTTCGCGCGTCCGGTGCGGTCAACGGCCTTCCTGCGGATGGTCGTACAGCAGAGCTTCATCGTCAAATATCACGACCATGTTCTTGAACTCTGTCGAGCGGACGTAAACGTCCGCTGCGAGCCGAACACGGAATGTTTTGCCGTTCACCGTCGCGCGACGGGTCATTTCAGGCGCTATTGACGGTGGAGGCGGAACCGTCGAGGCGTCGCAGTGGGCGTCGCTGGCGGTCGTTTCGTCGGTTAGGCGCGGACGCAGAGCCGCCTGCTCCCTTAAGCATGGCGGCCAGGAGTTGGTCAGCATCGCTCAACGGCACTTTGCCAGTTTTCACAGCGAAATCTATGTCAGCTTTAACTTCAACACCTGTGTCTGTAACCAACATCCCCAGGGGGTTCGCAGGTTGGTTCGTCGGGTTGGTTATGGTGATGGTTATGGATTCGCCAGGCATGAGCAGGAAGCCTGCCAATAACGCGTTCACACGCTCGGTGCCAGCCTGACCCGCGGCCACGCCAATCATCGCCACCACTAGCGCGAACGCCCACAAGGGGATGCCGAGGCGACGCCCGCCGATCCGCCAAGACAGAACGCCACGAGATCGCCTTCGCCTGTTTGCCAAAACTTTCACTCCCTTCAATTGCACAACCAATGTGGCACGAATGAAAGTCGGTTGCTAGACGAAATCTCCTGTTGAATTGTAACCGAGGTCTATTCTATTTCAGAACGAAAAGAGGGCGGGCAAAATACGCCAGCCCCCTTGAATTTCAGCCCTAGTATATCAAACCCTACGGTGTCGTCCGAGGCACTATCGTCGGAATTTGAAGCTCGGCCAGCAAGTTCTCAAACTCCGAGAGTTCGTTGTCGATAACGCTCTGCAAGGCCTGGAATTGGGCGTCCAACTCTTCGGTGTACTGAGCGAACACTTCGTAGGTCTGCTGGGGCGGTCGGAAGTCCGCCGCGGCGACGACTGGAACCAGTCCCAACAGCTTGGCGTTCAACTTGATCGGCAGGGTGAGCCTGTCGCGTGCGCCGCGATACTCAGTCTGGATCAATTCGGATTCGATGTCAGTAAATTGCTGTTTCAGCGCATCAGCCGACGCGGACACCGCCTCTTGCGCCGCCGAGTCCTCGGCCCTCTTGGCCCACTCAGCCACCTGAGTCCTGGCGCTTCGCAGCCTGTTGATGTTGTCATGAGTTTCTGAGACTTTGTCGCGTAGCTGCAACAGCATGGCGAACTGGGCGTCGAAGTCTTCCTGAGTCGCCTCGACGTTGGGGTTCTTCACCAGATCGAAATTTTGTGTCTGCGATTCGTCACCGACTGTCAACCGCACCGAGTATGCCCCCGGAGGCGACAACGGGCCAATAATGCTGTCCTCGGTGGTTTTGTCGCCGGGAACGCGGTTCGCCGGAGGATAGCGAAGGTTCCAGTCGAAGTGGTTCAATCCCGCCGCCGCCGCCACGCGACCGTCGCGCCGCTCGTCTTCGTTTTCCAACTCTGCTGAAGAGAATGTCTTGATCTCGTTGCCTTCAGAGTCCATGAACGTCAATGTGGCTTCTGAATCAGGCGCCTCCGCCAGATAGTAGTTGACTCGCAGCCCTCCAGGTGGGTTCTGTCCGGCGTCCAGGAATTTCCTGACCGTTTCACCGGAGGAATTTTTCGACTCAGTGTAGGTTACTGCTGCACCCAGCGACAGCTGGTAATTCTTGCCTCCGCTCGGCTTTCGGCCCCCGAACGGCGCGCCGAGCCTAACTTTGGTTCCGGGCTTAAGAAGGTGGACCGACTCGCCGCTCAGGTCAGCAGCCAACTGGCGCACCTGGCTCAGATCGTCCAGAATCCAAAATGAGCGACCGTGGGTCGCGGCGATCAGGTCGTCATCTTTTATAAGTAGATCGTAAAACGGGACCACCGGCAAGTTTGCCTTGAACTTTTGCCACGAGTCTCCAGCGTTGAACGACACATAAAGGCTGGTCTCCGTTCCAGCGAATAGTAGTCCAGCCTGATTTGGGTCTTCTCGGACGGAGCGGGTGAAATCGTCTTCAGGGATGCCGTTAATGATTTCAGACCAGCTTGCGCCGTAATCGTTGGTTCTGTATAGCAGCGGTCGGGTGTCGTCCAGCTTATACTTGGTGGCCGCTACATAGGCTGTCGCAGGATCGTGGGGCGACAATTCGATAGCAGCTATCTGGCTCCACTCCGGCAACGTGGGCGGAGTGATGTTCGTCCACGTTTCGCCACCGTCCCGTGAGATGTTAACCAGTCCATCATCAGAACCGGCCCAGAACACCCCTGCTTCCTGCGCGGATTCGACGAACGCGAATATCGTGCAATAGGTCTCAGCGCCGGAAGTGTCTAAAGTGACCGGCCCGCCAGAGGGTTGCATCTTGGTCGGGTCGTTACGAGTCAAGTCCGGGCTGATTGGCTCCCAAGAGCTTCCCTGATCGGTCGAACGAAACACGATGTTCCCAGTCGCGTACAACACGTCGGGGTTGTGGGGCGAGAATTGAATCGGGTAAGTCCACTGGAATCGGTACTTCATGTTTTCCGCGCCATAGCCGGTGTTGAGTTCCGGCCAGACCGTGATAATGCGGACCTGTCCCGTTTTGTGGTCATATCTGAGCATGTTCCCGCCGCCGCCAGGCGATGAACCGACCGCCCCGGACACGACAATGTTCGGATCGTCGGGGTGCAGAGCGATGTACCCACTCTCAGAGCTTCCCACCGTGTAACAGTCGCCCCACGGGATCGCCCCCTTGACTGTCCGTGACGGCACACTGATGGCCGAGTTGTCCTGTTGAGTTCCGTAGACGCGATAAGGGAACCGATCGTCTGTCGTGAGGTGATAAAACTGGGAGGTCAATTGGTTGTAAATGGTCGAGAATGTGTCGCCGCCGTTGTAGCTGACGCAGGCGCCGCCGTCGTTGCCTTCTATGATGCGTTGTGTGTTGTTCGGGTCGATCCAGATATCGTGATTGTCGCCGTGGGGCGTCGTGACCTGGGTGAAGGTTTTGCCGCCGTCAATCGACTTCCACGCGCCATAGGAGAGAATCCAGCAGGTGTTTGCGTCTTGTGGATCTGCGAATATGTGCTGGTAGTACCAGGGACGGCCCTGAAGGTCGCGGTCGTCGCTCATCAACTCCCAGGTGTCGCCGTTATCGTCGGACCGATAAATACCACAGTCTTTCGCTTCAATCGTGGCGTAAACGCGGCCGGCCTGAGCAGGAGAAACTGCCACTCCGATGCGCCCCAGCGGCCCTTCGGGAAGTCCCGGATTGCCTGAAATATCCTCCCAAGTGTCGCCGCCGTCCGTTGTTCGCCACAGCCCGCTATCCGGGCCGCCTGAGGACAGATTCCAGAAACTGCGTCGAGTCTGCCAGATGGACGCAAACAAGTTTCGAGGGTTGTTTGGGTCGATGGACAGGTCTGCGGCTCCGGCGTCCTCGCTCTTGAACAGGACGTGTTCCCAGTCTCGGCCGCCGTTGGATGAGCGGAAAATGCCTCGCTCGCTATTGGGACCGAAAGCGTGGCCCAGAGCGGCGACATACACAAGGTCGGCGTTCTGAGGATGGGTTCGGACCCGCGAAATGTGCCTCGTATCCTTCAACCCCATGTTTTGCCAGGATTTTCCGGCATCGGTCGAACGATAAACGCCGTCGCCGTGAGTCACATCAATCCGTATGCAGGCCTCTCCCATGCCTGCATAAATAACGTTGGGGTCAGCGGTCGAAACATCAATTGCGCCCACCGAAGCGGTCTCGAAAAACCCATCGGAGACGTTTTCCCAGTAGGTTCCGCCATCGTAGGTCTTCCATACGCCGCCAGCGCAAGCGCCAAAGTAAAACACTGCTGGATTCACCGGGTCGCCGGCGACTGCCACGACACGACCGCCTCTTGGCGGGCCAATGCACCGCCACTCCAATCCATTCAGTAGTTCGGAATTAACGCCAATGGGCGAACTCTGGGTCTGCGTCACATCTACACCTCGCCGGTTGGGATTTTGTGCCGCCCATTATAGACCCGTCAGTTCCGAACGGCAAAAGTCCACGGGCGAGGCAATGCACTCCGCCTCCACCAAAGGGTCGAAGGCCGGTTAGACAATTCGGAGCGCGTCACGATCACTGCATTATCTTCTCGAAACTCGGGAGAATGGCCGATGCCGAACCGAGCGGGTGCACGTATGTTGATTGCAGGCAGAAAAACACGCCGAACCAGATTCTCAAACCGAGGGAGCGAAGATGAAGCTAATCGCATCCATCAAACCGAAAATGCACGTGAAAACTGGAATCCTGGCCTTTGGCCTGATCCTGATCTCAGTCGCCGCAGCCTGCAGCACGAACGTCGCCACATCAACTAAAGCACGTGACGACAGCTTCACCGTCGCAGAATCTCGCAAAATCGTGTTCAACGGCAGCAACGGACGCATCAAAGTCAGAGCCGGAACGGACGACACCGTGAGGGTCCAGGCAACGTTGAGACGGCCCGATGACCTCAAATACGAGGTGACTCAAGATGGCAACCCGATCAACGTCGAGGTCGAGGAAAAAGGCGGCAAATTTTCTTCCTTAGGCCAGAGCTCCTGCGACGACATCGAAATCACAACGCCATCAAACACGAGAGTGGGACTCAGCGCCAGCAACGGGACAATCGAGCTTTACGGCATGCACCGGTCAGGCATGTGAGAAGCTCGAACGGCAAAATTATTATGGACGACGTGACTGGAGATTTCGATGTCCACGCTTCTAATGGTAGCGTGGACATCGCTAGGGCGACTGGCACATTCGACATTGAGACTAGCAACGGACGGATTGAATTTGCTGGGGTCATCGTCCCAGGCGTCGACAATCGCATGACGACCAGCAACGGCAGCGCCGAAATCACGTCGCACGGCACGCCTAGCGTAAAACTAGACGGTCGACAACCAACGGTTCCATTAAAGCACGTTCGCCAATTCTGACGACGTTCTCCGGTGACAAACATCACATCGTGGGAACAATCGGGGCTGGCGACGCCGAGTTGTTCGTCAAAACAGCCAATGGTCCCGTGACAGTTCAACGAGACACCTTGATGAAATCGTGAGCCACTGATTCCGGCTGCATATTGCTGTCCACGAAGGCCATCGTCTCTGTGAACAGCAACTCCCTCTTCAACGATTTTGTGATCCGACAACCGCTAGTCGAACGCCGCTACGATCTCCTCTTCCACGCGCTGGAAAGCTTCGACATCGCCAGTTGGAATACCTCCGAACATGATCTCATCCACGCCTGCGTCTGCGAACTCGCCTATCCGCTCGATGATGTAGTCTTTTGGCCCAGCCAATGAGCCTGAATCTTTCGCTTCCATCAGCGGCCCTGCGTAGTTGCCGTGAGTTCGGTCCATGGACCGATATCCTCGCGCTTCGTTATACTGTTCGGCCTCGGCTGGATCATCTGTGATCAAGAGAGGCGCCAACAACGTCCGCTTGATCTCTGAAGGATCGCGACCGACATCCTCGCAGTGCCGTTCAAGCACGCTAATCTTGTGTTGATATAGGTCCATCGACATCCCTCTGCCCGACCAGCCATCCAGGTTAAAGATGTCGCCATATTTCGCCAAAGTACGCATGGTGCGCCGCTCGCCTGTCCCGCCAATCAGAATCGGAACGTGCGGTTCCTGGTAGGATGTGGGCGACAGCGGGGCCTGATCTAGTTGGTAATACTGGCCGTCGTAGTCAACAGGCCCTTCTGCGGTGAAGAGTTTGCGGATCAACTCGCACGCCTCCTCAAACCTGTCGGACCGTTCTTTCAGCGACGGGAAATCCCATCCGAACGCCTCGTGTTCCCGAGCGAACCATGCCGCGCCAAGGGAAAGCACGAATCGGCCTTTAGATGCCTGATCCAACGTCGTCGCCATCTTCGCCAGCAACGCCGGATTTCGATACGTGTTGCCCAAGACCAGATGGCCGAGCCTGAGTTTCTTAGTCATGCCAGCCGCCACCGCGATTAGCGTGTAGCCTTCGAACGCCGTCCCTTGCTCCTGATCTCGTGCTCCGCCGGGAGACCCCGGCGACGGCGGGAGAAAGTGGTCAGCAAACCACAAGCTGTTCCACCGTCCAGCTTCCAATGCCTGGATTGATGCGTTGATGTCGTCCCACGTCGTTCGATAGCAGCTTACTTGAACTCCGAATTTCATACTTTTCGACCTCTTTTTCAATCTGCAATATTAATGGGTTGAACTGGCGCGTCCAATAGCTGATTTCAGTTCGACTGTGTTGGGCAAGTCATCCATGCCAAAATACTCGTGTTCGATCCGGTCGTCGTAAACCTTCACAATGCGTAGCCCTGAGGGATCGTCTCCAAGTGGGTACCCAACTGGGCCAGATATAATCATCAACATGTCGCCGTCGCTAGAGTAATGGTTTTCGTGCCAATGGCCTGTGAACACCCCTGACGCTTCATGCTTGCGAAGCTGGCTGAGAAGGACGCTTCTTCGTTCGTGGGGAATGTATCGAATATCCCTATTTGGGTCGTCTGCGGAGTCGGCGAAGAGCGGGTGGTGCATGAACATTATTGTGTGCTTGCTCGTTGGGCTATGAGCATCAAGGTCCGACCGCACAAAATCGACCAGTGAATCCCACTCTTCGGGAACTTCAGACGGGTCGAGACAGATCGAACTATTCAGGACAACGAAGTGGCTTCCGTGAAAGTCGAAGGAGTAGTTATCGTTGCCAAATTTCTCTCGGTAGATTCGGAGGCTCTCAGCAGACGGGGTGTTCCCCACATCACAGTTGCCTGTGGTGAGATAGAGCGGGATGTTGTGATCCAGTTGGGCCGAAATCCGCATCAACTCTGAGTGCTGGGCCTCGTTGTCAGAGTCCTGAACAAGGTCGCCCGTGACCACCACAAACTCGGGTTTCAGGCGGTTGGCAGCGGCAATAGCTGTTTCGTACAGGGCTGTCTCGGGAAACGTTCCGTCTCCCGGTGCGGCTCCACGTGCCTCAAAACACCCGAATTGCGGGTCGCTAAGTTGGATGAAAAAGAATGGGTCTAGGGTATTTGTCATCTCTTTGCCTCACTGTTCATGGCTCAATAAATCGGGCAACATATTCTTGCGTCCAGACCAACGAAGCATTCAAGTTTCCACCGGCGACACGAACTCGATTGTGCCGTGATTTTCCGGGTAATGCCCAGCACGCCTCAGGTGCGCCAGGCATAACTGATCCTCTTTGAATCCGGACTGAGCGAGTGTAGCAAGGGGGTTCAACATGGTCAACCGGACCGACACTCTCCAGAAATCCAGGCTCGTTGCATCATTTGGCTCCTGTGCTATACTCCCACCACTGCTCGAATCACCATCACCGGAGGCACGAACATGACGACTCAGGGATACGCTCGTCCCGAAATGCTGGCAGACACCGACTGGCTGGCAGAACATATAGACGACCCTAACATCCGAATCATCGACTGTGATGAATTTCCAGAGTACCGTCGCTCCCACATCAAAAACGCGGTAGGCATCCAGGTTCATCACTACATCAAGCATCCAGATTATCCCAAAGACTCCCACGCGTACCCTTGGGTCGCCGAACCTGACGTCGTCAAAGGACTCATGGAGAAAATGGGCATTGGCGACGACACTCTGGTGGTCACCTACGATGCCAACGGGAGTCTTTCCGCCGCCCGATTCTGGTGGGTTCTGAACTACTACGGCCACACCAACGTCAAGGTGCTGAATGGCGGATGGCGGAAGTGGCACGACGAAGGCAAACCGACGTCGATAGACCGCCCTCCTGTAGTCAGTGTTACATTTACTCCGAACGCCAACGAGGACCTGATCTGCACTCTCGACTACGGGGTGGGACAGGTTGGACACTCCGACACCGTGTTCCTAGACGTCCGGGCCGACGGAGAGTGGGATGGCTCCAACAGCCGAGGTAACGAACGGGTCGGTCATATCCCAGGCGCAGTCCACCTGGAATGGACGAATTTCCTGAACGAGGATCGTCACCGCACGTTCAAGACGGCTGAAGAGCTTCGATCAATGCTCGAAATGATTGGAGTGACAGCTGACAAGAATGTCATCACTTATTGACAGGGTGGAATCCGTGCGGCGCACGGAGTGTTCACCCTGCGGCTCCTGGGTTATGACAGGACTCGGAACTACGACGGATCGATGGGCGAGTGGGCCAACCGTGATCACACCCTGTTGGAAGTCCCCGCCTAATTTCAACTGACCCCAGACGCGACCAATTGCCCTGCCGCAAGTGCCCGACAGGGCAATTGTTTATTCAGGAGAGATAACAATGGGCTGGTCCGAGCATCATCCAGTCGGTCTGATTCACAATTCACCTTCCCTAGCCTACCGAGGATACACGCTGTTCACAACCAACGGCGGCAACCATGCGAACCTGGTGGACATGGAAGGCCAAATCTGTCACCGGTGGGAATATCACGAAGGAATTTCATACTCTCAACTCCTGCTCAACGGCAACCTGTTGTTCCGCACGAATCCGCCGACTGAGGAGGAATCCGGGCGGGGTCTCGGTGGAGCCAGCGGCGCTCTGGTAGAGCTAGACTGGGAGGGCAACAAGGTCTGGGAGTACCGGAATCCCTGGCTCCATCACGATTTCCAACGCCAGCTAAACGGAAACACGATTGTCTTAGTGTGGGAAGAGCTATCCACTGAATTCTCGGACACCGTGCAAGGCGGTAATGTGAATGAGGAAGAGCCTGAAGTAATGCTGGGCGATGTAATCATTGAGGTCGATTCCGACGGCAATACCGTGAACGAGTGGAAACTTTGGCAAAAATTAAACGTTGCCGAAGAAGTCATCTGCCCGCTGCACGGTCGCCGCGAATGGACTCATGGCAACTCTCTGAAGCTGACCAACGATAACGATTTTCTAGTCAGTTTTAGGACTGTCAGCACCATTGGAATTGTGTCGCGAGAAACTGGAGAATTTACGTGGAAATGGGGACCAGGTGAAGTATCCCATCAACACCACGCGACACATCTGGCAAATGGCAACGTGCTGCTGTTCGACAATGGTTCTCACGCCAGAGGGAACCAAGAACGGTCTAGTATTGTCGAGGTCAACCCGGAAACAAATGAAATTGCTTGGCGGTACCTCGGCAGCCCTCTGATGTCGTTCTACAGCTTCCACATTTCCAGCGCGGAGAGACAGCCCAACGGCAACACCTTGGCCTGCGAAGGCGCGCACGGACGCATTTTCGAGGTGACACACTCTGGCGACATCGTATGGGAGTACATCAACCCATTCTTCGCTCCAGACCGCTCCGGCGCCCAGGCGAACGCCACATTCCGCGCCCACCGCTACGGCCCGGACTTCACCGGCTTCGCAGGTCGCGATCTCGACCCTTCGAAGTATGGGAATCTGAATCGGCTATATTCTTGAACCGGACTCAACAGCAGCAGCCTCGGCTCGGAGTCGGTCCAAAAGCGCTAGCAACTCGGCATTCGAGCCGATTTCGATGATCTCGCGGATGAATGCTTCGATTGATGGCAGGAGATCTCGAATCTCGTTTAACTGGGCGCCCAGGGGGCTGGTTGACGCGGGACTTTCGGCGTACCGGCCTCGAAAGGCGAAATACGCCTGATTGAGCTTGCGAAGGCCGTAACCTCGAAGGCGCAGGAACCATTGCTGTTCCCGCATGTGTTCCTCTGCTTCCTCGATCTTGCCCTCGCTCAACAATTCATCAACGCGCCGGCGCGTCTCGCGCATGACTTTCGTAAATTGGGGGTTGATGTCCTCCGCTGGCGCGTATCTGCTGGCTGAGATGGTCAGATCGCCGCCTATGCGCTCGAACACAATGTCGCCCAGTTCACGGCCTATGATGTCGGCGACCGTCTCATTCATGGTGAACATCGTGTCATTTTTCCTCAGATTCTTGCCCAGCGGCTTGAAGAAGAAGAAGGCGTGCATCCACTCGTGAACTGCCGTCCTCATGACGGTTCGAGTTGTGTATAGATCGTTGACGAAATTCGGATAGGTCGCCAGCCCCGCCAGATCGTCCACGTACGACGACAGGTTGTGCTTCTCGAGGATTTCGTTTTCGATCCTGTCTCGCTCCACGCCCTTGATGTCAGGGTCCAACAGGATCGAGCTAATAAGGCTGATCTTGTCCCTTGTCGATAGAACTAAGAGCGTCGGCGGCTCTTCGAATTTGATGTCAACGGGTGGCCAAATCAGGCCGAATCTAGACTCGAATCCCATTTCGGCCAACAGAGCGCTGATCTCTGCTTCTACGGCCTCCTCAGCCTTAGCGCGGAGGGCGTTCCTCTCCTTTGTGAGTATTTCGAGCGCTTCAGTAGTAGGAACAAGCTCTTTCGCGGCGGCGGCAGACCCCTGAGTGGCGCTGCGTCGAATCAGAACGCCGTCGACCCGATCCACCTCTTTCTGGACCTTTCGGGCAAGCTGGAGATAATCGTCAATAATGACGAGGCGTTCCTCTCTGGATGGTTTGTTGCCGGGTATGGCCTCCCAAAGCGCATGGATCCATTTCTGTGGGAAATTCTTGATCTCCCATCGGACTATCGAGAAAAGATGGTCTCCCGCGATCAATTCCACCGGAGTCAG